>Ga0316202_10001504_pt1 | contig 18020 bp, 43 predicted proteins | sample 3monrhotite_MG_FD_204934 | JGI IMG/M metagenome (GOLD analysis project Ga0316202, IMG submission 204934) | Microbial mat bacterial communities from mineral coupon in-situ incubated in ocean water Damariscotta River, Maine, United States -... | ecosystem: Environmental > Aquatic > Marine >... | reverse complement strand
TCTGCTGTGATAGCATCTGCACGTTCGCAGAATATTGTTGTACAAAGCCCGTGGTGATTTGTGATGACATATCATGTCTCCATTGTTTTCACAGGTTTAAGTTACACTAATTGCGATGCGCTACCCTTGCGGACACTTCTAGGTTTTTTAGCTACCATTAAGCTATCGTCTTTCCGATTGTCTTTAGGACGGATTTCTCCGCTACCCTGCATGACCAACTCCCAATATTTATCAAAGAGTAGGTCAGGATTCACTACGTCTCTCTGCGTACCAAACTCTAACGCAGTTCTTAAAACTTCAAGCCTTAATGAACGATAATCTAACTCATCCATGTATCTGGCTCATCAAATCAGAAACCCTTTTTACAGCTTGCTCACGGGCTATAGGGTTTTTCCTATCCCAATAAGCATGGCTCCTGTCATTCATAATTGCGTCAACCTCTGCCTGGGCAGAAGCTGGTGTCATTATACCCGACTGTGACATTTCTGCAACAGTATCTTCACTTGTAACGCTTTGACGGAAATCAGCAATCTTTGCAAAGGCTTTTATAAACTCAGGGTTATCGCCTAACTTTGAGCCATCCTGTAAGGTAAGGTTAAACATTTCTGGGTCAGCAAACTCTTGCGCAACGCTGGAAGCAGCTTGTACTTTTTGTTCGTAAGCACGGCCCCACTCTTGCTTTAATACTGACTCAGTGTTTTCACGGGAAATCTCAACCTGTTCCATTGTAGCTGCACCTGATTGCTCTACAGTGCTTTTGTAATAATCAAGTACACCCTTGGCTTGGTCAGGCGTAAGACGCAACTTATGCGCAATATCTGCGTAATTAGATGCAACTTCCTCTGTAATTATGTTCCCATCAACAGGAAGTTCATATCCTGTAGCTGCTTCTGGTGTTCCTAATCGGCTGTAAATCCTGTCTAAGTCCTCATCTGTAGGGTTTACTGGCATCGGTATCTTATCCGCGCCGATTAGTTTTTGCGCGTTCACATAGGAACGGGCTAGGTTTCCAACATCTTTGATGGGTGAAATGCTAGGGTGTCCACGCAATTCTTCTGGTATCAATTCTAAAAACTCGTTACCAGACCCACCTGATGCTACTTCTGCTGGTGTCTCCATGACAGTCGCAGTTTCTGGCTGGGCTACCTGTTCGACAGTTTCTTCTGACATTTATTCCTCTTTCATCATGTTATGGATATGAAGGATAACAGCACGTTTCCCTTCCTCAAATGCTGTAGCATTGGCATCGCCAGCTACATAACTAGAAGCACGATAGTTACACCTTGCCTCTAAATCCTCTAAGACTTTGGTTGCGCCATCAGCGGTAAACGTCTGTCTGTAAAGGAATTTTATCTTTTCTATTTCTGGTGTCACTTACTAACCATCCTAGATGCTTGAGCAAGCTGGCCTGCGTTTTGTATATCTTGTTGCTCTTGCATCATTTCCATTTGTTGCTGTTGTTGTGCGGCGCGTTCCTCACGAACCTGTTGCACCTCACGCTCTGACTTCAATGCAGTCTTTGGTACACCCAATGCCTCAGTTACATGCTTAACCAACCCATCAGCATCAATATGGTCTGCTACTGGTATAGACTGCGACAACGGCATCAGTATTTCTAGCGCCTTCATAGTGCTGTTGAGGCTACTTGATTTCTGCGCACGGGCTAGCGGCGATACATATTCAATGTCTACATCACGCCCTTGCAACATCTCTGGCGGCTGTTGAAGCATGTCACTGCGCAGCATTAGCGCAAATACACGGTCAATAAGAGGCCGAAGCATCTCATTCATCAATCTTCCCAGCACAGGGCCAATCACTCTCATGCGTTCTTCTTGGCGCTGAACAACCTCAGTAGCTGTCATATTCGGTGCGCCACCACTAAGAAGCTGGTCAACATAGAACGCTGAACGAATAGCTGTACGCCGTTGTTCTTCCATGCTTAGGCCAATAGGAATGTTTGCGCCTGTGTTTAGCGGCGTAATCATTTCTCTAGTACCGCTTCTAAAGAAATTCAATCCCCCAGGCTGCGTTCTGATGGGCAAGAGGAATCCATCATCAGGAACAAGAAGGGGAGGGTCTATCTGTTTCTGAGCAGCTTGGATGATTGTTTTAGACATAAGATTCAACATCTTAACGTCAGGCAACGCAGTCATCGCTGGGGAACGCCCCATTGTCTCGCCAGTCGCCTTCAAAAATCGCGGAACAATGTACGGGAACTCTTGGAAGCCACTCTCGGAAAGTAGCATCTTTGTTTGCATGTCAATGTAGAATGACGCAAACGGCATGTTTTTATTATCACGCTTGTTAGGGTCACGGTTAATACGCGGAACTACAGCATGCAACAAATCTATTTCGTCATCTGGCTTTTCTTTAAACTTCTTGGCAATGTAGTTGCCAACATTATCAATGCCAAATCTTTGTACGGCTTGACGGGCTGGTAACCTGTACATTCTAAAGACTGTATCTACAATACCAAACTGGTTCTCTTGAACGTAGAACTCAGATATGTGCCTGGTGCTAAAGCGTAAGTCACGGTCATCCATCTCGACAAACATACAGCCTGTGCCAAAAACAACCAGGTCAACGTACATCTCATGGATTTCAGTCTCAAAGTTAGAGTGACCAAAAGCCCTCATCATTCGCATACTGGTGTCTTGTAGCCACTCGCGCACCTCATCATCACGGCCTATGTCTGCATCTTTTAAGTCAAGGTGGAACCAGGGAGTTGCACCACTGGTTAGCATGCCGTGGAGACTAGCTGATAATAAATCGACAGCCTGCAATGCAGTGCCATCGAATATCATTTCCATCCGCTTCTCGCCTCTGGAACGCTTGCGAACAATATCAGCTTTGCGGGGCAGCATATAATCAGCAAGTTCCTGATAATGCGTATCCCAATTATCCCTACGGGTCTTTAGTGAATCGTACCGTTTTACCAGTGACTTAATGAAATCGTGCATAGATTACCCCAATAATGTAGGTGTGCCGCCAGTGCCAGTAGTAGGCGCAGCGCCACCAGCCAAGCCAGAACCAGCAACTATAGTAGACCCAGCACCTTTTCTTTTACGGGCTTTCTTAACGGCTTCTTCAGACAATGCTGCTGCGCGTTGCGTATCTTCTTCACCCGCCTGGGCTGGTGGTGGAGGTGGCGGTGGTGCGGGTGGCATATAAACTTTTGGCTTGAGGAATGACATTATGCAGCACCTCCTGTTGGGGATTTAGAACTAGGCTTTGCATAAGCTACGCCATAACCTTCCATGATTGTGCCAGCACCACCAGACCTTTTGCCAGCAGAACGGCGGCGTTCTTTAGATGCCAGGATTGTATCATCAGGCACAACCTCTGGCGTTACTTCTGGAGTGACCGCTGGCTCAGGTGGTGGCATGCCATCCAACATAGCACGGCGTTCTTCTTTATTCGTACCCATTACAACGTCAAAAGTTTCAGCGGCTATTTTCTTGGTTGGCTTCTCAATAACCTCCTCAAAAACCTCTGCCCCTAATTTTCTGCCAGCCTTAACAATCTTATTAACTGGTTTTCTAATAACTTTTGGAACGAACCTTGGTAGTCCACCACCCATAATAATCTCCTAATTCCACTTGTGAAAGCCTAGTTTTTGCGTCTCAGTGCGCAGCCAGTACGCATTTTTATACCCTTTATTAGATAACATACTTTTTAAGTTTCGGAAACCTATAGCTATGTTTCTCTTGCCGCCTATTGCAATAAAGTCAACTATCCACGGAACTGTGCCGCCACCATCATAACCTTCCATTGGAAACTCTAAGCTGTCAGTATACTCAACAATCTGTCCATAATTAGGAAACGCCCAGGTCGCAAAACATATTGGCATGTCAGAATTATCCCTTAGAACCATGTACTGACCAAGTGTCATCGGCGGTCTAATGCAGCGTTCAACTTCTTCAACGCCCCACCAGCCGTGGTAATCACTCCAATCAAGCAGATACTTGATAGCTCCTACATCTATAGACTTTTGCATTAGAAGCTAAGTTTGTAACCACTGCCACCGCCTAGTGGGAATATCTCTATTACTCCGCTTTGGCCTTCTCGCAAGTCAGCGGTATACCCGTTCTTTCTTAGAACGTCTTTAGCAGCTTTAGACGATAACTTACCCTGTGCCAAACCGTACATCGCATCTGACATAGCCATTTCAGCACTTGTGCTTGGGCCGCTGGTGTTTTTCTTTATGTCGCCTTTAGATTTATTTTTGGCTGCTTCACCAGCCCTAGCCATAATAGTTTTAGACATTTTCTTCTCCTTATAATGTAAATGGATTATACTCCATCTGGGCTATTTGCTGCGGAGGTTTCGTAAAGTTACTTCTATTTTCGAGACCCACAGCGAGATACCGAAACGCATCTGCCGCATGTGACGTGAAATCATGCAACGGATGGTCTCTAAAAACTTTTCTACGTTCATCGAACTCCTGCCTGTACTGCTTCAAATAACCAACGCCTTCACCACACTTATCCTTATCAAAGTGGCACTTAGGTATCAACATCCTTGCTGCGTTAATACCATCGGCTATCTTCATCTTTGGTATTACCCTAAACCTAATACCAAGGCTATAGGCTGTCTCTAACCTGGACTTGCCGCTACCCAACTCCCTGACCTCAATGTCATGCGGTGCTAGGTGGTCGCCATAAATGTATTCCTTCTTATTAAGAACATCCGCATAATGCTGCAAGCCAACACCGCTACTCTCGTAATAATCAATAATATTAACCGCACCACCACGGAAAATCTGGGCGAACCAGATAGCTGTGGAATCGTTTATCCCCAAATCCCAAGCAGTATGCACAGGGTACATAGGGTCATAAGGAACTCTAGTAATACGTCCATCATCATCAGCAGCATCCAACAACTTGCCGTAGTAAGCGCCAATAATAGCAGCAGTAAACGAACACTCGTATTCCTGTTCATACTGTTCCGGTGTCATCTGCGTCCTGGCAGCGTCTAACTCCTCATCCTTAACCAGCCCACTCTCACTAGCCCGTACTATTTTATAATACCATTGTTCATTACCTTCTTCTGCCTGGTCTTTGGCAGTCTCAAATAAATCATAAAAGTGATTATGCCCTGCTGGTGTACCTAGAAATATAGCCGCACCCTCTCTGTCAGATAGTGCTGGCCTCACAACCTCCCCCCATACCCTTGGGTTCTGCATACCAAACTCATCGAACGCACACATATCTAAATAGATACCACGCAAACTATCTGGGTTCTCAGCAGATAACAGCATCAACCTACCGCCATTAGGGAAGTCCACACGCAGTTCTGTCTCATTAAAAGAAACACCTGGTATTACACCCGCATAGAACTTCACATAATCCCAAGCAATCCTCTTGGCCTGTGTAAACGTAGGGGCTACAAACGCCACCCTTGGCCTTGGTAACTCGCAAGTAAGTGCTTTCTTAATAAGTTCATTAACAGCCCACACGGTTTTGCCAAAGCGTCTGTGCATGACCAGCACGTTCCACCGCTTTAAACTATTATGCATCTCTGCCTGTAAGGGCCGAGGCTTATAAGGTATCTTAACTGCTTGTGCCACTGTCAGTCTCCCACAATATCCTAACTGTACCGTCACTGACCTCTACGCCAGCACGGTTCTTAGCTTCCCCAAACTTCTCAGGCAGCACCTTGCCTACCTTCCACCGTACATGATGCGCATAGTCTCGCAATACATTAGGGTTGTAATCCTTCCTGCCATGCAACGCATCACCATACAAAGTGTCTAACTCCTCTAAAGCCTTCTCCGCACTATACTGCTGCGCCTCCTTAACAGCCGCTGCAAACTCCTCATCCCTCTTGCAACGCTGGTAGAACGCAGTCCTGGACACGCCAGTGGCCTCGCATACGTCCACAATGCTATGCCCGTCTGCAATGCTGGATATGATTATGTCTGTGCGTTGTCTTGTTAGCTTGGTCATGGTTACTCCTGTGTGTGTGCTGGATAGTAGTATTTAACATATATAAAGCAGGCCGCGCCGTGTCGGGTGTGCCGCCTTTCAAAACATGCCCCCTATGCCTTGCGCTGCCGAAACAATTCAGTGTGGCTTTGTTGCAACAGTGTGTGACATATTTGCCACACCTAGTTTTGTGTGATAGGCTCGCGGCGATTGCATTGCAGCGCGTCTGGTCTTGTGTGTTGTGCGTGTATGCAAATGTAAAACAAACCCCATTCAAAACAAAATCCCAACAATTCCAACACCTACCAAACACAAGCCACAGTAAGGGTTTGCCAGCCATGTGTAAACTTTTTTTATAATTAGCTATTGCAATGCGCGATTAATGCGCTTATGTACAATGTAACGCAACAACCTTGGAGGGTTAAACAATGACTGACACTATTATCTTTGCATTACTCGCAATTGTTTTCATCGTTGCATCTGTTCTTGAAGCTTTAACAGGCTTCCCAAATGGAATCTATATCGCAACATTACTTGGTGGCGTTGGCATTGGTTGCCTTTATGCGCCGTTTATATTGGAGGGTTAATCATGTCATATCAAACCAAATACAACACGCAGCCGCTTTTCTTTGTTAGTTATCGCGGCACGCGTAACGGCGCATACATTCGCGCAGACAATCACACGATTGCCAAGCTTAACTTTGCAAGAGGCGAAGGGCTGGCAAGCACAACCTATCTACAATCAAAGCGCGTTAGCAGCTATTAAACCTTGGAGGGTTAAAACATGACTATTTATTATCACACACCATCACAAGCAAACGGCGGGTTTGTTATTTGGTCTCATGCTAAATCATTAACCGATGCAGGCAAGACACTGGCAAAGCAAAACGCAGCTTTCCCGGGCAGTTCATCAGAAGGCGAAGTAATCACCATAGGCAAGCGGCCTAGAGGCTGCCATAACATCAGGCCGTTCAAGTATTACCGGCTAGACGGTGACAAGCTGCGCAAGGTTCCAAACTTCCTAACTGGCTTGATTAACCTTAGACCATAACAACGGCTGGCAGGGGTAACCCTGCCGCCTCATGGCTTGCCTTGCGAGGCATACCATGCGGCGAAGGCCGACAACGCAAACAACCTTGGAGGGTTAAACAATGCCTATCATCGACACAATGACGGAACAACATTTCAAAGACAGCGCAACCCTGCGCGATGCGTTTAGCTATGAGGCTATCAGCGCCTTGTTTGACTGGTACGAAGAACTTAGCGACAGCCTTGGCGAAAACATAGAGTTTGACCCTGTGGCGTTTCGCTGCGAATGGTGCGAATACCATGTTCAAGATTTATGGGACGTATACAGCAACATCTTTGAAAGCGCTGGTCTTACAGAGTCAGACGATGCCGACGATTACGACAAACAATTGGAGGTCTTAAAAGAACAGACATACATTTTAGACATACGCCGTGACACTCACATGGGCGGCGTTTTGGTTCACGAATTTTAGGAGGCATAAACAATGGCTAACAAGCTAACAATAGGCCTTGGCCTTTTAATGGTCTTATTTGCATCAAGCATGCAGGAACCAATGACCAACGCAGCATTTGCCTTGCAGATAGGGCTTTTGATGGCTGGCATATGCCTTGCCATATACGGCGCAAGGCGCAGCAAGTAAAACAAAGGCGGCAAACACTACCATTGACGGTCAAAGGGCTGTCAGTGGCCTTTAAATCGCTATTAAACCATAGGAGGGTTAAACAATGAAGAACGTGGACGGACTAAACGCCTTTGCATTTACCAGCAGCTTTATAAGCAGCGTATTGGGCGAGATAGTATCAACAAACCAGAAACCATTTACCGCGCATTGGACTGGTAAGGTCTTGGACGTAATGACCGACAACGATAGCGGGGTTGATTATGTTTGCAGCTTGTCACTATCAGAGAAAGGCAAGGTCGTAATGAAGGTTTTTGATGGCATGATTGATGCCAAAGCACAATATGCCTTGATAGGCTATGCAACATATCACGGCCTAGTATTGGAGGAATAGACATGCAGCTAGTATTTCATCGAATCAAATTCACAACAAACATAGCAGACCAGACAACCTACAAAGACGACTGGCAGCTTTGTGAAACAAGAGACGAGGCAAGGCAGCAAATTCTTGCCTTGCAAAACATACACGGCGATAGCCTCGATTCATGGGGCATTGCTGCAATCACAGACGCATCAGAGAAAAGCTGGGTAGAGAAATGACACCATCAGAACTTAGAGAAAGGCGGTCTTTCCTTGGATATACGCAGCTATCATTTGCTGAAAAGCTAGGGTTATCACGCCGCACAATACAAGCCTATGAGCTAGGCGAGACAAGCATACCCAAGGTCTTGGAAATGGCCTTGGAAACGATAGAGCTAGAGGAGAAATAGAAATGAGAATGAACATAGACTCTTGCATCAGAGATGCAGACATAATCATTTACGATTACCCAATGAAGGACGCCATGAGAGAGAAAGGCAAAGACAATGATAAGGGTAAGCGCGAATGGAAGTTTATAGTAAGAAGTGACAGATATGGCTGGACTTGTAGAGGGCCAGTATCAGCAAGCAGTGACTTTGGTGACTTTGTATGCGGTGGCAAACCCAGCACAAGAATGCCAACCATGCTTGGCAAGTCTATCAAAGCATTGGACGCGCTTTGGATGGAGAGAAACGAGGAGAAATAAATAAAAAAGGGCTGGGGTGCTATGCTTAACAAGTTATGCTTAACAAGTTTAGCACCCTTTTCTTTTTGCAATAGGTACTTGGGTTGGCAAAACAAGTGATGCTTAACTTGTTATGCTTAACACCGCTAATGCGGATTATATAAAAACTCAAAAACCTGTCAAGAACAAAATGATTCCCGCACTAACATGCACCAAGTCTCAAAGCTAATCGTGGCTATGTCTTGCTTATTAGAGAAAGCCTCGTTGATAGCTGAGAGATATACAACGCAGCGAATCGGTTGCCTGTCGTATTTGTAAATGAGAACTGGCAGTTCACCTGTTAATAACGCAGCGGCGCAAGTTTGTGACCACCAAGCATCCTTATGGATATTATTGGCTGTCGTGTTTGCATACCGCTTACACTCTATCAACCACCCATCCAGGCCAATCAAATCACCCTTGCCAGCCAGCCTATATTGTTCCAGGTCACGCTTTACCTTTACGCCTAGCTGGTCATGGATTAATAGAGAAACCTCGCGTTCAAAAGAAGCACCCTTGTTTCGCCCATTGGTCATTGTTCAAACTCTACATGGATGAGAAACTCGGCTGCATCTTCTTCATGCACCTCACCGTCACCGTCACAGAACTCACAAGTCTGCATGATACCTTTGATAAAGCCGCCATTGGCATGGTCAATCACCTCGACCTCAACCTCATATTCACCAGCCCCGCCGCAGTCAGGGCAGTTAACGTAGTCGCTGGCTGTGGTGTTGTTCGTAGAAGTCATTAGCTTTTACCTTTCCATCAGTTGCTAGAGAAATACGCCGCATAGATTCGGGCGTAGGGAAACGCTGATTAGATAGTATGCGAGACACAGCAGAGACAGACAAGCCAGCTTTCCAAGCAAACCGCCGCATGCTAAGTCTTTGTTCTCTAATGTAATCCTGTAAATACATGCAAACACCATATATCAGTGTTGACAGATTGGCAATGGGCTGGTAAGACAGTTCTATTGGAGGGTCAAATGGAATATACAATACCGGACTATCGAAAAGACTTTGGCTGTTATCACAACAGCGCATCAGGTGGTACGCAATCCACTTATGAAAACCTGTTCAAACTATACATTCGCAAAGAATACAAGATGCAGTTCCCTATGTCAGCTAGGCCAAGGGCAGGGCAGATAGTACAGCAGGGCTGCGACCATTACTTTGGGCTGCATGATTACTCGCCCGTCAGAGGCCAGCAAGAGGGCCTGACGCTAGGCGAGGCAGTAAGACATGCCATGACAGAGTACATGGAATACAAGCCTATCAAATGGGATAACGGCAAGGACATGGAAGTTTTTGAGGCTTGCAAGGAAGCTATCCCAGAAATGATAGGCCATGCAGTCAGAGGCACAGAAGAATACTTTGGTAAGAACGTGGAGATGGTGGGCGAATACCAGCGTGTATTCAAAGATGACAGGCTAGACATACCTACGATTATGTTCCTGGATTATGCTGATGATACAAGACAGATTGACCTAAAGTGCAGCCTGCCTGTAGCTAACCCGCCTAAGAAGGATGGCACAAGAACCTGGCGTACACCTAAACCAAAGACAGAACCCACCTGGAATCAGGTAGCGCAGCAGGCAGTGTACTGGAAAGGCACTGGCCTAGTGCCAGCCTTGCTGTTTGTTACTGGCGAGGGCTACAACCTATGCACACCTGATAACTGCGACATGCTGAAGCCTGACGCATTAGAAGAAGCGTATGAAAGAATAGCGCAGCGGTGGTTGACTATCCAAAACCTTATGAAAGCTGCTAATGGCAACTGGAAAACTCTGTTTGGTATGGTTGCGCCTGACTTTGCAGAGATAGCCCAGCGGCATGGCCCTGAGATACTTGAGATTGCCAAACAAACTTGGAGGGTGGAATGAAAGTGCCAACTTGGGATGAGATAGAAGCAGCGTTGAGGATACCAGAGGTAAACGACAAGACTGACGCTATGGGCAGGGTTATCAGGAAAAATAACTATAGCCAAGTGAAAGTTAATAAGGCTTTTAATGTTGGTAAGCCGAAAGGGAAGGGTAAGTATGATTAAGATGGAGATGACTAAGGATGAGTTTCAAATGCTTACGGTGTGGTCAAAGTATCACTTTTGGGATAGCACTGAGAGTTTTACAGATGACATAGATATTGACGAATTGCTGGAGTGGGCAAGAAGTTGCCTGTTAATGGCTAGGCTTAAATCAATAGCTGATAAAAACAATATATATTTTGGCCTTGATTCACAATACTGCGAAGATGCTGAAGACAGCACAAAATTAAAAGTCGTAACACAATTTGTTCAGCATTATTCTGACCAAATTACTAACACAAAGGATGTGCTTAAAGGGGCAGCCGCATCAAAGAAGCTGGAGAGGGCAAATGACTGAGATAGAACAGGAACACGCGCAAGCAATCGACTTCACGCAAGAGAGATTGAATCGCATCGAAAGAGACATGGCGCACATGCAAAAAGACTTGGATGAACTCAAGACTATGCTTGCGTCATTTATGAAAGCGATTACTGACTACAATGAGGAGGTGAATGACAATGACTGATTTAACACAGGCAATGACAGTCGTGGCTGATTACTATAAAGACCACGCTATCAAGCAAAAGGGCGGCAAGATGTATCTGCAAGTGGTGCATCGTGTGGAGGCGTTTCGCCGTGTGCTTGGTGCAGAGTTTGGTATTGACACCAAGATTATCGTGGATGATGGGCATCGCGTTGTCGTCAAAGCTATCGTTACAAACAAGGATGGCATCACTGTTGGGTCTGGTATGGCTGAAGAAATCAGAGGGCAAGGCCATGTCAACACAACTTCTGCCTTGGAAAATGCTGAGACATCTGCTATAGGCAGGGCATTAGCTAGTCTTGGTTTGTCAGGCGGTGAGTACGCATCTGCTAATGAAATGGATGCAGTGCCACGCAAGGCAGAAAACCTAAAAGAAAAAGCGCAAGTAGCCTACGATAATATCAAACAGAATCAGACGGTGGCTGTCGAGAAACAAGACCCTCCAAGTCAACAGTCTCCGGCCCCGTCTGAGCCATCCAAAGAAATGACCCGTGAAGAACTTGACGAGAAGCATGACAGGGGCGTGTGGCAAGACATGAAATCACGCTTGCGTCAGATGAAACATGTCAATAATGTTCATACTCTGTTTGAGTCTATGAAGCCTAAAATACAAGACATTAAACAACGAAATCCAGAGGCAGCGCAGCAAATTGTTAAGCTGTTCCTTGATGCTGAAGATAAATTAACAACAGGAGAGTAAAGTGGAGGCTTTCAAACACAAAGACTTGAACGGTGCGATGTTCCCTTATAACAAAAAGGGCAACGATAAAAGCCCAGATATGAAGGGTTACATGACCCTTAGTGGTGAAACATACATTATTTCTGGGTGGAACAATAACACATTACAGGAAATACCTTACATAAGCGTAAAGCTATCTAAACTTATACCTAAAAACGAAGAAGGAGAAGCCTAATGGCCTTGAGAAAAATCACAACTATTCGCTGCTTTGCGAATGACCCAGACAAGAAAGCAACCCATAGTAATTCAAACTGGAAGCCCTATGTAGGCAAGGAACCAGGTGATGTTGTTCTAAGCAAGGACACACGGCATCAAATCTCTGTCTTTGCAAATGAGGATGGTTCTATTGATGTAAGTATCAGTGAACGCATTGCAGAGGATTACACAAGCGGCGAAAGCATTGCTGCTAACGTAAGACAGGGCGGCATGCGCAAGATTGCAGAGTCAATGGAAACACCAGCCGCACCTAAGCCGCAGATGGCACTTGATGATGAAGTCCCTTTCTAATCTGGAAACTGCATTTCATGCTTTAGACCATTGCAAGGACATACTCTTGGAACGGTCTAAGTATGGAACGGTGGGTGATAACTTCCGGCAAATCAGTGAAATGGGGTCTATGATTACAGGCCACAAGATGACTGAAACACAGGTCTGCGCCTTTATGATAGCTGTAAAACTATCTAGGTTATCAGCAAAAGATGAGTTTGGTTTAAACTGTAACCACATAGATTCATTCGTAGACATCATAGGCTATGGCGCTATTGCTTTAGAACTGCTGGAAGATGGCAAAGAAAAAGTTTGATTCACGGCAGATTGCATGCGCTGTATGTGGTCACAAACATTACATAAAAGATGGTGGATGGGTAATACTTGGGAGTAAGCAACCCATCTGCTACTCAATAAACGGGAGAAATTGTTATGGAGAGATGCGAGTGTTGTGGGCAACCAAAGCTAGGCAAGCCAGCAAAGAAAAGAGGAAGGTGGACATTCTTAAAGAGTTTGAAAGTTGGTGAATCACTTACATTTGATAACTGGCTTGAACATGAAAGGGCAAGGGATGCTGCGCGACACTACAACATCCCTTACAAATCATTCAAACACAGAGATGGCACTGGATATAGTTTAGTTATTTGTAACTAACAATCCCATTTGCGCAAGGCTTTGTTGATACGACTATTCGGGTCACGCGCTGTCTTCTTACTTGTCAGCTTCTTCTTCATGCCTTTCATTCTAGCACAAAAACTCTTACGCCTAGCTGCTGCTTTAGGCGATTTCTTTGCCTGCTTACGAGATACAGGGGCTTTTAGATTCATACCCTGGCGTTTGGCAGATGCACGGCCTTTAGCGTTTAGACCGCCTGACTTACTCTTGCCTGCCTTGCGCTGCCATGCTGGTGACTTAGCCATCTTTTTTCAGCCCGTGGGTGTACCCGTCTTGCTTGTTATATGTAAGCGACTCACCTCTACCGCCTTCAACGTAGCTACAATGTATCCAGCCAGAGTTGCCGCCAGTATAACACTCAAGAATAAGCTGGTCATAATCTAGGTTGTCCTCAATCCATTTTGCCAGGTCATAGTTATCTATGCCTGCTACCTCAAAGTCTGCCGCCTGACCCTTAGCATGCTGGCTGTCCAAGCTACTGCCAATTGCAACGCATAACTCTGGGCTGCGATAACCAGATGACACTAGAAACGAACCAAACTCATCACGGATGGGCTGCAATATCTTTTCACACAACAGTTCCATAGCCTCAATGTGATGCAGTTCTGGGGCGTTGGGGATACCCTTACGTTCCGCAATCTGAGACTTCACCATTTCTTCCAATGAGAAGTTAGGAGACAACGGAAAGGTCATTTCTTTTTCTTCTTTGCTGTCTTTGCTGACTGCTTAAAAGCCTTTGCTGTCGGTGCGCCTTTGGTTCCAGGCTTGCGCATCTTCTCACCAGACCCAGCAGCAATGCGTTTCTTTTTTGCATGAATGTTTGAATATAATCCGCGTTTCATTTTGTCAGCCCCTTTGATTTTTCAAAGCTACGCATCCCGCCTAGCCCAAGCATACCTAATAATACAGTCATCAGGCTATCCATGTCAAAAGATGGATAAGCCACAGCCTCTATGCCCATGTATGCAGTCACAACATCAGCAGTCGGGAAGATAAGGAAATGTGCAAACAAAGCCAAGCCACATGACCATCCCACAAAGGGTCGCCAGCCTGACACAAAAACATTTCTTGACTTGGCTTCCTCAGCATTGACAGCTAACTGGCCCTTGGCTAGTTCTTGCGCGTGACGTTCAGCCATTGTAGCTATTTCGTGAGCCAGCTTGTTCTTCTGGTCTTTGTCCTCGACAAACTTGCCAATTAAATCAGTAGCTGGGCCGATTAGTGCTTGTAACATTACCTTGCCTCTAACATAAGTTTAAGTTTTTCTATTTCTATTTCTAAATCATGCACCCTGGTTACAGTGTCTTGGACGCTTTTAGGTGGTTGAAACTCATCAATCCAGTTGTCGTTCTCCTCAACTTCTTCCATCGTCAGTTCCAGGTTGTGTTCAAGAAAACTAATGCGTTCTGTCAGCCCAAAATAAACCCAAACACTGACCGCTGTAAAAGCAATCATGCTTATAAGATTCCGCAATGGAATTGTTATTTCGCTTGCTTCGTTTAACTTTGTCGCTGTTTGTTTCATTGGTTATCTCTACGTCCTCTTACTGCCGCCAGCGCTTTATTAAATGAATAAAACTCCGCTTTATCTTCATCAAATAACTTAGGCGACATGCGCTTTGACTTTTGTTGCACCTCAGAAACTGGCAAGAACACTGCTTTCCTATGTTGATAGCCCACACAGCATAATATGTCATAGTCCTTAACACTCCCAATAATTTTATTCTGGCGTCCATGCCCAAACTGAAAATGGTAACACGGAAGGCGCTTGCCTTTCTGTAATAGTAGGCTCGCAGTCTTAACTTGTATCCTGATAAATTCATCATCTTTCCACGCTAGTAAATCAACTTTATCTTGCTGACAAGGAGACACCCGCCAACCTAATGATAACACAATGGCTGCGGCATGATACTCACCGATAAGCCCTATTGTCGTACTCATCCAAACCCAATCGCTTTTGCTGTTGATACCATCACTGTGATAAACAGCCCAATTACTACGCAAGCAAGCGCAAGGACAGCCAAGCCAATCTTCATGTTATCAATCATTTCTTGCTGGGAAAACGCGGCTTCTCTACGCGCCTTGGCCTGGGCTTCCCTGGCTTCTCGTATTCTCTTGGCACGTTCATCTAGTATAGACTGCCAAGTACCAGCGCCAAATCTGTGGTCTGTTAAGCGCCGGACTTCAGCCACCTGTTCAGCAGCTAACCGTGCGTCTATCAGTTCCTTTGCAACACTCTCAACGCCAAACTGGTCTGCTATACCCATGCCGCCTTTCTTGTTGCTTGCAGCTTGTACTTGCTGTTGACCGTTAAGCAGCGCGTCTATGTCGCCTGCAATAGCACTGATGTCCTTGGCTGTACCAAGGGCTGATTTAATCCCATCCACACTTGCTTTCACAAGCGCAATGCCAGCTAATGCAGTGCTAATCGGTTCCATTAGGAAAGCATGCCCTTCTTCAGTGCTTGACATCGCCATTTTTTAGGCATCAGTCCGTGAGTCATTTCGCCAACGTCACGGCCCATCTCCATAGCACGGCGTTCGCAGGCTGCGCGGGTATCGTAGGGGCCGCGAGTGTCGTGAAATTCTATACAATCGGTTGGAGTCGCTATCGCGCAGGCCAGTACGATTGCCTTAAACATCTTTCCCTAGAAGCCTTTGAACGGTCTTGGTTTCCCAGATGCGTATCAACACCCAGATACCAGTGAACAGTGCCACAAAGTCAGGAACCATAGCCATCCAAGCGGCGACTGTGCCTGTGCCAGCAGCTACATCAACAATGACTTTGTTTTCCTCGTTCATTATGCGAGGCCTCCATCCACAGAAGTTGAAACAAACTCTGGGTCTTTGTCGCTACCCGAAAGATTTGAACACCTTAAACGATACGCAGTTGTAGTTGGGTCTGCACTGTCGTGAATCATTACAACATGGAAATCTAAGCTGTTAGCTTTTCTGGAAGCCATGCCAACCATGCTATATGTTGCGGCACTCATAGCAGAACTTATATTCATAGTCTGGTCGCCCAAAGCATTATCTGTAACTGATGCAATGTTCAAACTACTGTCTGTTACATTGTTGTTGAAGTCTCTACGAATATAAGCCTTCGCCAAACCCTCGACAGCATTAGGGCCGCTAGAGATACCGCTGCCAAACTCGGCTAGTTCTGCTGCTTTACTCATGCGAGGTCTCCTAAAGCCATAACTGATGCAAAATCAACATCGTGCGCCGAAGCACCTTGTATAAAAGTAGCACTTCCTGCCGCTTGATTAAATATTGTGTAATAGTAAAAAGTGGCGGCGTCTGTGCCTATACCCACAGCACAATGTTCATTTGCAGAAGAAAATGCGCTAGTAAGGTTGTATGTCGTCCTACCAGTAGATGTGTCCACCAAACTAGAAATGTTATGTGAGGACAACGCTGTAGTATTGTTTGCCTGATTTACAGTAAATCTAGCTTTTATACTACCTTCTGCAACATACTCCATACCCACGCTGTTGTTCCCAGCGGCATCCTTCAGGGTGTTTACTCTAAGTTCGCTTGCCATTATGCTAGGTCTCCGTGAAATGTACCGCAAATGTAGTCACGGTCTGTTGCCGAACCCGCAGCATTTTTTAATTGCACTCTATGAGTTCCTACAACCATTGTAGCTGTATCCATTTGATAAGTGGTTTCTGCACCGCTTTGTCCACCACAGTAAGTAAAAGAATAATTTTCGTTTCCAAAAGATGTAGAAAAAGCTGTTGTGTAATCTCCTGTGCCATTATCAGTCAAACCAGAGGTGTTTAGGCTGTCACGAATAGACACTGTGCCAGACCCATCAATGTTAGCCCAAGCTTTTGCTAAACCCTGCTGTAAGTTGGTGGTATTAGAGTTGCCCTCGCCAGTGACGCTAATAGAGCCAGCGGTGGTTACACCTGTTAGGGTATCTACTTTTAGAATACTAGCCATTATGCGAGGTCTCCGTGTAAGGTACAGTATACAAATGAAGTATCTGCAACAGAAGCAGTTGCATAATATATCTGCTGATGGAAAGAAGATGTTGTATTAGAAGTGTTGTAACTATTTACATTGTAACCTGTACTATGCCAGCACCCAGAATTAGACCCACCATCTCCAGAAGTCCCCGCCAAAGCATAGTTTGCGTCTGCGGTTGCGGATGTTAAGTTGGTTTGATATGCGCCAGTTCCTTCATCTGCAATAGATGCAACATTAAACGAGCCTCTTGTGGCAATGGTTCCTCCGCCATTAAGATTTATCCAAGCTTTTGCTGCACTTTGCTTAGTCAACCCAACAGGCCCAGTGCCAGCCTTATCTGCAATAGTATCTACATTCAATACGCTGGTCATACGATACTCCAATATCCGTTAACAGTGACAGTGGCATTGTCCTGTGTGATAGGCCCAGCCGATACACCGTTAGTTGTCGCACTGATTGTGATGTCAGCACTGATGGTCTGCCCATTGGTACGGATGATGCTGTCATTGCCTAAGAATGGGTAACGTGTGTCAGCCTCTGCCTTAGTGTACGAGTTTGCTACAGAGAATGTGTCATATATAACCATCTCAACTACGTCATTGAGGGATGCACCTGTGACCAGTACCATTGTTGTACCTGTCGTGGCTGCGTAGTCCGTGCCTGGCTTGAGTAGGACACCATTCTGGTACACGTCCATATACAGGCTATCCTGATAGGTCAGTACCTTTGCATCTTGGTCACTGCCAGAGAAGCTAGTCTGTCCTGCTGTCGCCTGATATATAAAGCGATTGCGAACTCCTACTGATGGGGATTTACCTATGTATGGCATTATGCGAGGTCTCCCATTGCACTTGTCATAACTTCGTCTACATCAGCCCCAGCAGTGCCTGACCAAACAACATCAGCAGTTTGTGTTTGAT
>Ga0316202_10001501_pt1 | contig 18035 bp, 16 predicted proteins | sample 3monrhotite_MG_FD_204934 | JGI IMG/M metagenome (GOLD analysis project Ga0316202, IMG submission 204934) | Microbial mat bacterial communities from mineral coupon in-situ incubated in ocean water Damariscotta River, Maine, United States -... | ecosystem: Environmental > Aquatic > Marine >... | reverse complement strand
TATTAAAGATAGATATAATTTAATAACTATAGATCAAGCAACTGCTAATAATATAGTTGCTAATACAACAGGACCAAATCCTGAGATTGTTTCTTTTGGGTTAATAGCAGACACATTTAATGCAGGAGGAGGGTTGAATACGCATGGGGACGGTGTTTACTTACAGGTATTTAAATCTGGTGTTGAAATATATTCACAAAGACAACCAAACAATAGCGCGGTAACCATAAACGTATTAACAGGAGAAATAATATAAGCATGGCATCAATAAATATAAATAACTTTTCAGTAACTATAGTAAGTTTTCCAGAGGTAGTTGGGGTTGATTGGACGCAAGATAATCCATCTGTTGTACTTTTAATAACACCAGATCCTGGGTATACTGTAACTGCTAGTAATTTTTCAGCCACAGCACCATTGCCTAGTTATGTCAGTAGCGTTACTTTTTCGCAAGATGGGGCTAATATAAATTGTGTTGTTAATTATATTTCACCAAGTGTAATGCCAGCAAATGACGTGTTGATTGATATATGTGCTTCGGGATACGCTGAGCAAACACCTGTAACTTTAGCAGGTACAATAAAAGCTTGCGGCACATCTAATATATCTTTTCCAAAAGCAGGACAGTTGCCAGCTAGCTATAGTGGGTCAGGGGAATTTAATACAACAGCAACAGTATTAACGCAAAGTGTTATAGCAAGCACAGGTTACTATTTTGAGGTAGAGCCTATATTGGCATTGACAATAGGTAATATAAATAATTACTCTATTACTAGTTCTAAAACATACAATAGCAGTAATCAATTAATAAGTATAGTGTTTACTGTGACTTATACTTTTCCAGTCAACAATGTTACCGGAGATGAATTTTGTTTAACGGCTAACGCTATTGATATATATAGCCCTCCGGTTGAAATACAATCTTGGGTTTTTAATACTAGTAATGTTAATGTTGGTGGGGCAACTAGAACATTTACAATTAATGGAATAACTGGGGCTAATTGGGCTTTAGTTTGCACAGCGACACCAGGCAACACTAACATAGTTAATACCTCCGGTACAATAGATTCAACTGGGCAAGCTTTAGTTAACGTCATATTTCCGCCAACTACTATAAATCAAACATATACTTTTGTTTTAACTGGTAATTTATCCAGCACATTTGATACACCAAACGGGCAATCATCAACAATTGTAGTTAATCAATATATAGATACATCTTTATCTTTTGGGTTTACAAGTACAAATTCAAACGTAACTGTTGGTGTTGCTGATTCTAATACTTTTATTCCAGGTAACGAAACATTCAATCAGGATTTTACATATACAGTAGCAGCCACATCTACCGCAAACTTTGTTATTTCTAATCCTATAAATGTTCAAAATTGGACAAATCAAGCTTCTGTGTTTCCTAATTATGAATTTAATGTAAACTCACAAGCAATAACAATAGACAACGTACCAGCAACTAAAACATTAACCGCTGTACTTGACGTTACAATATACGGAACAGGCACACCCAGCTTGTTGAGTATTTTAGATTTAGATAAGCACATACAGGGCGCTTTGGTACCGGTTCAATTAAGCTTTGGTTCAACAGCTAACGCGGCTTGTTGCTCAGTTTCAAGCGGAACTTATTTTGTAGCAAGTGGACAAACATTTTTAACAGCAACATCAGTACTAGATGCTTCAGGTAACCCTGCGGCTGATGGATTTTATAAACAATAAATAAACATGGCAAATTACAGACAACAAACAGGAGGAACATTAGGCTCGTCGCAGACATGCCCAACTTGCTCAACTCAATTAACCTTGTGTTATGCTACTACAGCAAACACAGTGTGTTGTGGCACATCTACTACAGCTACAGTGTATGTAGCAGCAGGAGCTACTTTCGCTACGGCAACATTGCTTTATTCTGACGCGGCTCTAACAACAATAGCTGCAGCAGGATATTACAGTACTGACGCTGGCACTTGTACAACACCTTAATATAAATTAATATGGCAACATATAGACAATTAACAACAGCTTCTGGCGGAACGCTAGAACTTAGCCAGAATTGCCCATCTTGTTTTACATCTTGGCGAGCTCAAGCATGCGGGCAAGTTGCTTTATATTATTTAGACCCTGTTAGCGGTTTTAGCGGTAGTTCTTCAATAGTATTGCAATATAACTATTCTGTTGGAAATGTTGTTTGGATTAAATCTTCTGCAAATGGATCAATCATTTGTGCAGAAATTTTAGCGCAATCATCAACACCCCCAAATTACAAAATTGATGAAGCTGGCAACGGAGGCAACGGACCTTATAGTCAATGCTCTAGCTGCAACACACCTTAATAAATAAACTTATGGCGGCAATAGATTCTATAACATTAACATTTCCTCAACCATTGAATGTTTCCGTTCAAGTAGGGGATACAGCATATTACACTAACGATATAAATGGAAAAGATATTGTTTTAATAGGTGAAATAACAGCTATACCTAATGCTAAATCAATAGTTTGTAATATACTAAGCACACAAACAAGACCAACTGTTACTAGTTTTATATTGTTTAGTAAAACAGCAAACGTAAATACAAGCGGATTAAAAGGCTACTATGCGGAAATGCAATTAAAAAACGATTCCTTGGATTATGCAGAATTGTTTTTAGTTGGTTCTGAAATATTTGAAAGTAGTAAATAATACGTAATAATAACTTATAAAACAATTCAATACATATGATACCAATGTTAGGTGCCGTACAAGGTCTCGCGGGGATAGCCGGAGGGATCATAGGAAGCGGCAAAAGAAAACGAGAACAGAGAGAAGCTCAGAGGGAATTTGATAGAAACAAGCAGAGAATGGAAGGCTTGGACACATCTAATTTAGCGGTTAACCAAGAAAATACTATGGAAGACCTAACGGTTAACACACAGCAAGCAGACTTTGTTAATCAACAACAACAAGCTGGTATGGCTAACACTATGGATAAGCTATCTGGTGCTGCTGGTGGATCTGGCATAGCTGCACTAGCACAATCACTTGCTCAACAACAAACTGCAAATGCGCAATCTGCATCCGCAAGTATTGGACAACAAGAAGCCTCGAACCAAATGGCCGAAAGACAAATGGCTGGACAATTACAAAGGCAAGAACTTCAAGGTGCTTACGAGTCTAGAGCTGCTGAAAAAGATAAAACAGAAACTATGTTAGGTATGTCCCAGCAAAGACTCGGGGCTGCTAATGCAGCTAGAGACGCAGCCACTAAATCAATAATTGGTGGAGTTGCTGGAGCAGCTGGATCAATAGTACCTAGTTTACCTGGTATAGCTGATCAAAAAGGTGAGGGAAGTTTTCTAGGTAATTTACTAGGGGGTAAATAATATAATAAAATTTAATTATGAAAAAAATAATAATCATAGCGTTAGTATTAATACTTACATCTTGTGGCAGTAAATATAATTTTTCAAATTATAAAATTAAAAGTATACTAACAATAACAGAAGCAGGAGATACGCTCGCCGTGCCAGTTAGGGACTTTAAATTTAGAGTGCTTGATAGAAGAATACAAGAATTAATAAATCGTAATTCGTTTAGGTATCAATACAATCAAGACTGGCGATGGAATTATAATAGGTATTATGTACCGCATGTTAATAGAAGCCCTGGTTATAACAAACCTAGTTCTATAAAACCTAGCTATACAAAACCAAGAGTAATTAAACCGATAGAAAACTCAATGCCAGTAAAGCCTAATATAGGTAGGCCAGAAGTTAATTCTACTAAGGTTAAGTTAAGAAAAAACAATTAAGATAACATGGCAAACAATGCACTAATACAAGGGGCTGCTTTAACGGGTAAGAAATTTTTAGATGTTGCTGGAGCGGTTAAGCAAGGGCTTGTTGACTCAGGAAGTTTCAATAGACAGACACCTGCTAGGGTAGATGAAAATAAAGCTGTACAGGCTAAAGTTAATAATTACATGCGGAATATGAAAACCGATATGGACTTTACTAGCTTTACCCCAGAGGAGACAGCAGCTATGAGAAGTTTTCTGCTTGGTCAAAGATCAATATACGCGGAGGCTGCTAAGAATGCGGCCGCGTTTGATGATACAACAGACCCAGACTACATGCTCTACGTTGATCAAATGCAAAATGTTAACAATAGTTTTACAAATTTAGCAGCACAACTTAAAGCATATAAGAAAAGTAAAATTGAATATGCTTCTGCTATGCAGGAAGGATTATATTCGGATGGTAATCAACCATCAAAAACTAAAGAAGCAGCAACTATTTATGGATTTTTAGATAAAGATGGCGATGGAAGAAGTGATGAAAGATACAATGCTCCCTTTAAAATATTACAAGGAGGCAATATTGCTTTTGATGTAGATGGGCAAGAAATAGCTTACAACAATATGGAAGAGCCATTTTTAAAAGATACTAAATTCTTAAATAGTTTAAATAAAACTTCTGAAAATGCATACAATTCAGGATTAAACGGTAATGCTGATAATCCATACAGCCAAGATTCTTATAGTCAGCAACTAAATGATGCTTTACAAAATGAAAATACATTAAGATCTATTATATATGATTTTAACGCTGAAGCACCCATGTCCGATATTGGTAATGATTTAGATAACGGTGTTATAGATTTATCAAAAGCTAGAGATTTAGTCAGACAAAGATTACTTAAAACTAGACAGGACGCTTATAATACCGGCAAAGCTGCGTATGATAAAAAGCAAGAGACTAATAATAATGATGGGTTTAACTTAAGTGCTACTCAAATTGCAAACAATAAAGAAAATTCTTCTATTATACAAGCCTATGCAGATTCTGATTTACAAGGATTAAAGGAATTTAATTACATAGTTAGATCGCCTAAGGAAAGAGCAACGACTACATCGCAAAGATATAAAATCAATAAAACAAGCGATGGCAAATTCTTTTTGTTTACAAATGGTAGACCCGAACCATTAACACCTGAGCTTGCAAAAGAAATGTTTAATATAGAACTAAAAACAATATAATATAATATTATGCCGGACTATACAGATGAAAATGGCAACATTTTAACAAAAGAGCAGGTAGCCAAAGATATGGCAGCTGTTGAGTTTACAGATCTACAAACTTATTTAGATTTTGCTGGATTAAAAGTAAAGGAAAACGGGGTTGCGGAGACGGATGCGTCTGCGACTCCAGAAAAAAATCAAGCATCCAATGGGGGCTTAGATTTGGAAAGTGGTTCTTCGGTTTCAGCTCCAACGATTGATCAATACTTAGTTACTATAGACGATTTAAGAATGTCTGAGGAAGCAGCTAAAATTGCTTTAAATAAAAAATTATCTAGACTAGGTATACAAGCGGAAGAATCTTTAATAGGCGATGCCTTAACTTTCTCAAATGAAGCAGAAAGACAGGAAGAGTTTTCTAGTGTTAACCCGGTTATGGATTATCTAGAAAATAGCATAGGAGATTTATTTAGAGCCGTAAGAATTGGTGAAGATAAATCAGACGAAGAATTACAAGCCGCGGCTAATACCATAAATAATTATATAAAAGAAAAGGGGGATATTAATTTTGTCAATAAAGCAAAAGAAAGAAATAAAAAAACATATGAGGAAGACTATATACCTTATATTACCCCTAATGAATTAGACGATGAATCCATCACTTCACAAATGACTAATGAAAAATTAGAAAAATTTGAAAGAATACAGCGAGGTGAGAAAAAAAATATATATAAAAGAACAGCAGATGGACCTCAGGTTTCAGGCATAGAAGAAAACCCCGCTACTATTGAAGATTTTAATAATGAAAAAGAATTTTTAGAATATGAGCAATGGAAAAAAGGAAATCCATTAAACAAAATAACTAGCGATGAAAAAATATTTTGGGATACTGAAAGAAAAAACAAGTATATTAAAAACAGATCCAGCGAATGGGCTAATGATAGCGATGATGAAACTAGATTAGATATGCAAGCTCTTGCTCAATATGATGCTGAGCAAATAAATAATTGGAGTAAAAGCAATAAAATATATACTGAAGCACAAAAAGACTTTGAATTAGCACTTGATGATTATGAGCAAAATCCTTCTATAGAAACATACGATATAGCCTTTAATGCAAGTAATGATTTAATATTTGAAACAGAAAGACTACAAGATATACAGAATAAAATAGTAAAGGAAGATATAGGAAAAAGAGCAAATTACGTTCCGATAGCTATTGCAGATTTTAATAAAAATTATAGCAGGTTAGAACAATTATCAACCGCTTTTAAATCTACTGGAGCAACGGTTACTTATGGATTAGCTACTTTAGCTCAAATGGCAAATAATCCAGTTTATTTTGCGCTGCCTAGTTCAGTTAATGCGGCTATGCTAAATGAAGCAACCGGTCTTGTTGATTTATCTAGAGAGTTAGATTTAGAATCAGCAAGTTTTCAAGACAATATAGAAGTTGACAAAATAAGAAGTTTAAGTGATGCCGGAAGATGGGTAGCAGGTTCTAGTATGCAAATGATTCCCTCTTTAGCTATGGCTACAACAGGCCCTGCGGCTTTGCCGTTATTCTTTTTATCTGGGTATGGAGGATCAACATCAGATATGGCAAAACGCCAATCAGTAGCTGCCGAAAGACTTGTTAAGAATAAAAAATTTTTAGAAGACAATTCAAATTTAGATCCATTAGAATTAGCAATGATAGAAGGCGAAATGGATAAAGACGCTAAGCTATTAAATGTATCTAATTGGAGGGTGCAAAGCAATGCAGCGTTGCATGGTATTGCTGAGGTTGCCTTTGAAAGGGTTGGTACTATAGCTATATTAAAAAGTTTAAAAAAAGGTATACAGGGTATGCCTCCCCTTAGTATAAAAGAAGGGTTTAATTTTGCTGCTAATCAAATTAGCAAGGGTGTATTGCAAGAAGGTTCTTCTGAATTTGGAACATCGCTAGTCCAAAACTTTGGTGATATATATATATTAGGTGAAGATAAAAACTTCTTTGAAGGAGGTTTAGAATCTTTTGCTGGTGGAGCACTAATGGGTGGAAGCATGAAATTCATAAACGCATATAAAGGCGTTAAAGCTGGTATAGTTTCTGAACTTCAAACAAAGGAAGAAAGAAAACAAATGATAGCTATTGTTGAAAAACTTAGAGAGCTTACAGGAGTTAACGAATTGCAAAATGTGGGTGATTTAAAAAATCTTAATATAAAGTTACCTAAAGAAATACAGGATCAAGTCGATAAATTAGAAGCCGAAGGTTTTGATATACAAAATCAAATAATACAGGGAGCGGCTAATAATTTAGATGCGGAAAGTTTGCAGGAGGTTGGAGAAATAAACAGGAAAATGCGAAGTATTAATAAGCAATTAATTTTAGCTGTTCAAAATCCTAATATAAAACCAGCACAATTAAAAGCGTATGAGGCGCAATTAAGATCTGAATTTGATAAACTTGAAAATGAAAAGCAAGAAATCTTAACAAATGAATCTGCTATAGCTGATAACCAGAAAAAAATAAATGTAAATAAAATTAGCTTTGATTCCACTAGCGGTTATCAAATGTATAATCAAATAATGCTAAATGAAAGCATTGCTGAAATACAATCTAATTATCAAAATCAAGACGCAGCGGCTAAACAAAATGGCTTTGATAATGCTCGTAAAAAATTGGAAGAAGAAGGCGTTAAAGACCCTACTAACGAGCAAATAAAGAATAGGTCACAAGAAGATTATATAGATAATTCTTTTAAAGAAAGAATAGAAAAGGGAGAAGCGAATGCTAAGAAATTTGCAGAAGACTTTGGGCTTAATGTTAATTTTAAAAGTTTTGATGGCCCAAATAAGAACAAACAAATATTAGAAGCATACAAGACAGCCGGTGCTACAACAGCTGAAATGAAAGAGATGAGGAAAGCTTTAAAAAACAATCAGTTCGAGGGTGTGTTTTTAAACGGCACTATTATAATAGACAAAGCTCAATCTATAAAAAACAGAAGAATAGGCGTTTTTGCTCACGAAGTATTGCATGCTTACGCCGAGAAAAACTTTGGTGATAAAAATTCTACCGAAGCTGGAAAATCATTACTGGATTATCTAGAGCAAAATGACGTGGATATGTTTGCTAAAGTTCAATATAGGTTAGATCAAAGTTATAAAGAAGGAGATACTAAGGATGCTAATTATTATTTAGAAGCTTTAAACGCTGTTTCGGATGTAATAGCTGATGGTCAAAAATTAAAGCCTAATACTATAAACCAAATGCGTTTATTTTATAATAAGCTTGTTGCACCATTAGGATCAAGTTTTCAGTTAAAAGAATCAGATGGCGCCTATGCCGCGAGGTTTGTTGAAAATTTTAATAAATCTGCGCATTTAGGTAAGGAGTCAGTTCTTGAAGGGGATAGATTTAAAACTGAAATAGAAGAACCAGGTACTGCTAAAAAAAGTAAATCTAAAGCACAGCTTGAAAAAACAAAAAATAAGCTTAAAGACTTAGAGGATAATTTTCAATCACGCTCTGCGCAAAACACTATAGCTAGTGAACTATTTAACATGGTAGATACCCAGATTGGTAATAGATTTAATTTAAGGCCACAAGTAAAACAGGATCTTAGAGACGATGTAATTGGAAGAATATATAAAGCGCAAGAAACTACAAAATGGGATGGTAGAGGTAGCCTATATGGCTTTATAAACGGTCGTATTGCTAAAAGAATACTTGACGCCTTAAGAAGTGATCAATCTTATTTAGAAAATATAGACAATAATCAATTTGAGCAATTAGAAAAAGCCGCGGCGGTAGTTGTAGAAGATAAACCTACGTCTCAAAAAACAAAACCACAATATAAAAATTTATTAAAAAGTAATGTACTATCTAGCGAGGCTATAGCAAATATAAATTCAAAAGTATTAACAATAGTACGAACGCTTAAATCTAAATTAAACGAAAAAATTTCTAATAATAGAACCGTCACGCCTTTAATTGCTGAGATTAAAAAAGAAATGGGTAAGCAGGCTGATATTGATTTAAAGAAAGATATGGGTGGCATTAAAGATAATGCCATACAGAAATTTCTTACTAAAAATAAAAAAGCTATATTAGAAAACATGACTACCACGTGGTTAATGGGTGCAATTCCAAGTGCTGTACAAAAACAAGTTGATGGAAAGTTTATTTCTAACTGGCAAGGGCAAAAAATAGACAGAGAAACAGTTAATACTGATAGCGCGGGTAGAACATCTGGAGCAGAAATAACACGAAGAAAACCTAATGTAGCATTAATGCCTGATGCGGAGTTTTTAAGTTATTTTATTGCCGACAATAAACTTATTAGAGGCAGGAAAGAATCGCTTGCCAAAGCTATGGCTGAAGAAATATCTTTAGAAATATTTAACAGTGAACTACAAAATGAAAATAGCGATATAAGCAAAGCTTTTGAACAAAACCAATCTTTAAAAGGTGTTGAACTTATTAACAATTATGTTGCAGAAATTTCAAGACAAACAGAAAGAGGTAATGTTAAATTCAGTTTATCTAAGCCAGTCGCTAAAGCTTTAATTGGTAATGAAATAAAAATACAAAATGCTATAGCTAATAGATTTTCTAATGGAGATACTATAACCGTTCCAAGGCTTTCAAGCGTGTTAAATGAATTAAATTTAAATTTAGACCCTAAACAGATAAAAGAATTTGCAACTAAAAGCAGAAACTTTATATCTAGATTTTTAAAAGAAAGTGATAAAACAAAAAATATTAGTTTTTCTAAAGCACTGTTAGATGTTATTGCTTCCAATAGTGAAATTACTAGTAAACCTGTTAAATTTTTAACTAAAATAAATTTAAAAATATTAGAAGTAAAATCACAAGCAGATTTATTTAGATCTATGAACTTTGTTGGAAAGCACAGGGAGTTAATGAGTAAATATATAAGTGGTTTAAATAAAGAAGGAGCAATAAGATTTTTAAAATGGCACAAAGGCCATACCGCTACCGCGGGAGCAAGTGCTTTTCTTAGAAAAAGAAACCAAATTACAGAAGGCTCTGAAGATTTAATGAATTTGATAAATGAAGAATTGCAAGAAAAGGGTATTAAATTTAGTGGAGAACAAACAGCTAATGGTTTTGTAATAACTACAGTAACAGAAAACGGTAAATCTGAAAATATAAAAGATAAACTATCTACACCTAGCCAAAAAGGAATTAAAACACAAACAAAAAACGGTGTAAAAACAAAAGTAAATATACCTAAAAGCGTTTTTGAAAAAGAATCTGAAGTTAGAGATGCGGCTGCTAAGGAAGCAAAAGAAGAATTATTAAATTGGTTAGCTTTTGTTAAAAAAGAAGGAAGTGTTATAGATTGGGTAATGACCATGATGTCCTTAAAGAGCAATATGGACTCCATGCTTAAAGCTGCTGCTTCTGTAAAATATTATGTTAAAGATGGCTACTCTGATGGTTTAAATAGATATGAGCATCTTATATCTACAGATGCTATGGCAAGGTATTTAACAGCTCATTTTTTTAATATAAAAAAAATAAATTTAGAAGTATTATTTGATAAATATAAAGTAGCTTTAATTCCAATAAAAATGGATGACGACTTAAATGTGTTTAGACAAAATGATATGGGGGTTTGGGATTACTTAACTCAGCCTGCTACTGATAGATATTACGGAGAACCTATGTATGGCTACCCCAATATTGTACCTATTGAAGTTATCGCTGGTGAAAACAAAGGCGATTTTATTGGTGAACAATTTGTTAATTTTAATAACATATTAAAACCTAGGGCTGCTAAAATGTCTCGCTCTGCACGTATAGCAGATAAAGCTATGAATGCTGCAAGAATGCCAGACTACACAGTTAATCCAAAAGGAATTAGTGTTTATGATTTTGATGATACATTAGCTTTTAGCAAAAGTAAAATTATTGTAACAATGCCTGACGGTAAAGTTACTAAGATTACACCTGCTGAATTTGCGGCTAAAGACGAATTATTATCAGAACAAGGTGCTGATTTTGATTTTAGCGAATTTAATAAAGTAGTTCAAGGTACTAAAGGGCCACTAGCGGCAAGACTAGAAAAAGCAATAAAGAAATTTGGCAATAAAAATATATATGTTTTAACCGCTAGGCCACAAGCGTCAGCACCTGCTATATATGAATTTTTAAAAGGTATTGGTTTAGAAATACCATTACAAAATATAACTGGGTTGCAAGACGGAAAGCCTTCTGCTAAAGCTGACTGGATGATTGAAAAATTTTCAGAGGGTTATAACGATTTTTATTTTGTAGATGATGCGTATAAAAATGTTAAAGCAGTACAGGATGTGTTAAGCGTTTTAGATGTAAAATCTAAAGTGCAGCAAGCTAGAGCAAAATTTAGCAAATCATTAAATAAAGATTTTAATGATATGATTGAGCGTAACAAAGGTGTTAAATCTGAAGCTCAATTCTCAGATGCTGTTGCAAGAAAGCGTGGCGCAAATAAAGGTAAATATAGATGGTTTATTCCTTCATCAGCTGATGACTTTAGAGGATTAACGCAGTATACTTTTGCAGGTAGAGGAAAACAAGGGGAGGCTGATCAAGCATTTTTTGAGAAAGCGTTAATGGACCCTTATTTTGCCGGAGTTTCGGCAATAGAATCGGCAAGGCAAACAATGAAAAATGCTTACGGTAATTTGTTAAGGCAAATGAAGCCAGTAAGAAAAAAGCTTAGTAAATTAATACCTGATACAAGTTATACCTACGATCAAGCAATACGAGTTTATTTATGGAACAAAGCAGGATATGATATTCCTGGATTGTCTAAAAGAGATTTAAAGAAACTTTTAAGTGTTATTAATAATGATTCCGATTTATCTGCATTTGCTGATGGTGCTTTACTTTCTTCTAAAGAAGAACAATGGTCAGAGCCATCAGAGCATTGGCAAGCAGGAACAATACTTAGAGATTTAAATGAACTTACTGAAAAAGTAAATCGAAAAGAATATTTAGGTGAATTTATAGCTAACTCTGAAATATTATTTAGCCCAGAAAATCTTAATAAAATAGAGGCTTTGTATGGCACAAGACATAGAGAAGCTTTAGAAGATTCTTTATATAGAATGCGTAATGGCACTAATAGACCGTCTGGTGGCAGCAGATTAACAAATGCTTGGAATAATTGGGTGAACAATTCTGTGGGAACTATTATGTTTTTTAATAGAAAATCTGCATTACTGCAATTGCTTTCGACTGTTAACTTTATAAATTGGTCTGATAACAATCCTTTAAAAGCTAGTATTGCGTTTGCAAATCAACCACAATATTGGAAGGATTGGGTTAAAATATTTAATTCTGATAAATTAAAACAAAGACGTGGTGGTTTAAAATCTGATATACAAGAACAAGAAATTGCTAATCAAGCTAAAAATTCAAAAGACAAATCTTCAGCTATTATATCTTATTTATTAAAAATAGGTTTTACTCCAACACAAATTGCGGATAGTATGGCTATTGCGACTGGTGGTGCTAGTTTTTATAGAAATAGAATTAATACTTATTTAAAACAAGACATGTCTCAGCAAGAAGCAGAGGCCAAAGCTTGGGCAGATTTTAGTAAAATATCTGATGAAGCTCAACAGTCAGGTGATCCAGCTTTAGTATCACAGCAACAAGCTAGTGTATTAGGTAGATTGATATTAGCATTTCAAAACACACCAATGCAGTATACTCGTTTAATGAAAAAAGCAGGGCTTGATATTGTAAACGGTAGAGGAGATTTTAAAACTAATTTTAGTAAAATTATATATTACGGCGCTGTACAAAACTTTATATTCTCAGCTTTACAAAATGTATTATTTGCAATGATTCCTGGGTTTGATGACGATGAAGAAGAAACAGATGAAAAAAAGAAATTAAAAGCAGACACAAAAACAAGTAGAATAATACATAGTATGGTAGATACTATATTAAGAGGATCCGGCTTAGCGGGAGCGGTTGGATCTACAATTAAAAATACTGTTAGAAAGTTTTTACAAGAAGAAGAGAAAGGATTTACTGCTGATCATGCTTACACTCTTATTGAGGCGGCTAATATTTCTCCTCCAATTGGTTCTAAGTTAAGAAAATTGTATAATTCCATACAAACATGGAAATTTGATAAAGATGTTGTTAAAGAAAGAGGGTTCGATGTCACACTAAATGGAAAATTGAATATAAGCCCCACATACGATATTATTGGGAATGTAACTTCCGCTTTACTTAATTTGCCTTTAGATAGAGCTTTGATAGAAATTGAAGGTATTTCAGAAGCATTAGACGAAAGAAATACTAAATATCAAAGAATAGCTTTAGCATTAGGTTGGAGAACCTGGGGGGTTGGTGCTAAAAATGAAGAAGAAGATCTTATAAAAGACGCCGCTAAAGCAATAAGAAAAGAAGAAGGAAAGCTCAAAGCTAAAGAAACTAGAAAAATAAATAGAGACGCTTTATATAATCTTGAGCTTGAAATAGATGGTGATGATTTTATTAAATATTATGAATGGAAAAAAGGCAAAAGTATAAAAGATAAAATAGAATGGCTTAAATCAAAAAAATAATGAACGAACCAATTACAATTAGAGTACGAAATGCTAGAAGCAATGTTAAAGCGCCAGAAGGTATGGAAATATCTATGAACGCAGACGGAAGCGGCGGCGCTGTACCGGAAAAAAATCCATCACCCGCTAAAAAGATTGGGCCTCAAGGTCTAGGCGAGAAAGGTAATAACGGATATAGTATAGGATCACCGGCTAAAGCAAAAGATGCATGCTACCATAAAGCAAAGGCTAAGTATGATGTATTCCCTTCTGCTTATGCATCGGGTTATATAGCTAAGTGTAGAAAAAAGAAAGGTAACATAAAATAGTATGGCTTTTAAAATGAACTCACCTTTGAAAGTTAAGAAAACTAAAAAGGGCGCATCACTTAGACGTTGGTTTAAAGAAGAATGGAAAACACCAAAAGGGAAAGAAGACTATACAGACGGCGAGAATACTTTTAGACCAACCAAAAGAGTGTCAAAAGATACGCCAGCAACTTGGAACGAATTAACTCCTGCAGAAAAAGCAAGAGGACAAAAAGAAAAGAATACTAAAGGTAGGGTTAGTAGATATAAAAAGAAATAAAATGACTATAGACGACGCAAAATTATACGCATTAAATACAACAACTCTTGGCGCAACAACATTCATGCACTTCGAAGACGTTTTAAAAATTATATTATTGCTAGTAACTATAGGGTATACCATAAGCAAATGGATCGGTGTCAAAAAAGATAAAAAGAAATGAAATTAAGGTATTTCAAACACAGTGAATTTGATTCTCCTGACAAACCTGGGAGTGGAAATAACATGAGCCCTGTGTTACTAGGAATGCTTGATGCCGCCAGAAAACATTATGGTAAGCCTATGAAAGTTAATAGCGGGTTTCGAACCAAAGAACACAACACAAAAGTTGGTGGAGTATCCACCTCTTCTCATTTAAAGGGATTAGCTGTGGACATAAATATTGATGGCTCAGTAAATAGATTTGCAATATATGAAGCCTTACGTAAAGTGGGGTTTAAAAGATTAGGCGTTGCTAAAACGTTTATTCACGCAGATATAGATCCTGACAAATCACCGGATGTAATGTGGGTGTACTAAAAAAGGGATACCGTTTCCAGCACCCCTTCTTTACAACTAACTAACTAACTAACTATCCATCACACGCAAGACAATCTTCACTCATCGCTTGCTGTGCAATATCTCCACGAAGAACTGATTCTGTTCTCGTATAATATAAAGTTTTAACTCCGCGTTTCCATGCTTCAAAGTGGACTTTATTAATCCATTTTGGTGTAGCAACACTTGGAAATGCTAAATTTAAACTAACCGACTGATCTACATATTGCTGTCTCAGTCCAGCTTGATTGATTAATTCTAATTGATTTATTTCCTTAAAAGTTTTAAACACTTCCTTAGCAGGAATGTCATGTCCGATTGTAACATCGTCAAGTTCAGATATGTTTTGAACAGAGCCTCCGTCAGCCAATATCTTATCCCATGTTTCATTATTGTTTATTTTAAGTTTCTTTAACAGTTTAACTAGCGTTGGGTTCTTCCTAATAAAAGTCCCCTTCGCACTCTGCTCTGTAAAAACATTTGCAGCCCACGGCTCAATACCTGGCGAAACATTTCCGCTAAGCTTACTATTACTAACAGTAGGAGCAATAGCACGTAAATGAGTATTGCGCATACCAGTTCCAGCACACCACAAAGGTTCTCCATATGTCTCTGCAAGATCCATAGAAGCTCTTTCGCTTTCAATTTTAATTTGCGAAAATATTTTCCTAGTTTCAAACTGAGCAAGCAAACCTTCAAAAGGAATTCCTTTGTCTTGGAGATACGTGTGCCATCCCAGTACACCCAGTCCGAGTGCTCGTCCTTTTGTAGCAGAACGAACGGCATTTTCAAAACCTCTAAGTCCTTTGGCTCTTTGAATAAATTCCTCCATAACGCCATCAAGAAACCAAATGGCGTCGTATATAAGGTTAGTACCTTTCCATTCTTCATATTTTGCTAAATTTAATGATGATAAGCAGCATACAAAACTATGGTTTTCATCTGTGTGTAATGTTATTTCTGAACATATGTTTGTCATATGAACTTTTAATCCATTGTCTTTGTAAGCTTGTGGGTTATTTTTATTTGTATTCCCCTTAAATAGCACGTAAGGTTCTCCAGTAGCTTTACGCTTTTGAAGTAATTTGGCCCAACGTTTTCTAGCTTCTCCATCTCCTTGCTCAAGTCGTCGCATAAACTTGTCGCCGACCACAGCGCACTGGTGGAGGTTGAGCGATTGACGATTAACGTCTCCTTTAGGCTCACGTATTTCGATCCACTCTTCGAAATCGGGGTGATCAATATTAATATTAACTGATGCAGCTCCTCGTCTGACAGATCCTTGATTAGTGGCAAGTATTGTTGAATCGTATATCTTACAAAAAGGCACAACTCCGTCACTTGTTCCATTTCCTGTTATTTTAGCGCCAGCGGGTCTTATTTGATTTATACCGATACCAACTCCACCGCCGTGCTTAGCGAGCAGCATCATCTCTAAATTTTTCTGTCCTATATCTTGTATACTATCAGCCACATCAATCCCGAAGCAACTAATAGGCAAGCCGCGATCAGTACCTGTATTAGATAATACTGGACTAGCGAGACAAAGCCAACCATTCCATATGTATTCGAAGAAAGTTTCTGCCATTTCTGGTTTATATAATCTACGAGCAACCGTCTTAGCGACTCTTTGGTATGCTTCTTTAGGTGTTTCTCCGTTGAATAAATATCCCCCGGATATAGTCTTCTTGTATACGTCGTTATTACCCCACGCAGGGTAATCCTCTCCTTTTTTCCAATCATCATTCCACATTTGCATCAGGTTGTTTTTGTTGTTCTTCTAATAATTTAGCTATAGCTTCTTCATACCCAGGCATTCTTTTAACTGTCTCTAATAAACCTTGAGCCAGTGTATTAATGTGCATTATGCCTTGCGTGTTGTTGTGCATTCCTTGAACTATCTTGCCCATATCATGCTTCATATTAAGTAAAGTTTTTTCTTTCATTTCATAAAGTGTGTTATCCAGGCTATTAACCCGTTTAAATTTAAAGTAACTAAATTCCATTGCTTTCTTGAAGCCGTTTGTATCATCACACAAATAAAACCTATTATAAACAATTTAGGTTCTAATGTCCACTGTCCAGCTATCAAAAAAGCTGCACCAAAGTATCCTATACGTGATGCGACTTTTTGATACGCTGTAAGTTTATTTGTATATCTTAAAAACTTTATAAGCCTATACTTCCATCTCCTTTTTCTTTCCATTACCAAATGTCTTCAAAATCTTCCCCTTCGCCAGCTTTAGAATAATCCGTTGGCCTAATAGCGAAAAAGTCAGTATGAGTGACGCCCCCGGTAAGATGATAAAACCAATTAAGATTATCCGCTGCATCTTTTTCATATGCGAAATATGATCCCAAATCGATATACCCCAGTTCAACAAGCTTTTCATTAGTTCTCTTTCTTATAAATTGTTTTAAGTCATTCGCTTTAATGCCCTCAATGTCCCCCATTTCAAACATCTTGTCTATATATTTTTGTTCTAAATCAACCATTGCCTCAGCAGCCTCAATAACATCTTTTCTACAAGTCTCTAATAAATTAGAATCTTCCTGACACATGTGTCTAAACAACTGACAACCCATTTTGCTGTGTAATGATTCATCTCTTACAGACCACTTCATTTGTTGGCCAATACCTTTAAGTAAATTGCGTAGCTGAAAGCTATACAAAACGGCAAAAGCAGAGTATAAAGAAACTCCTTCTGCAAAAGCAGAAAAAACAGCTAATGACTTTGCAATACCTGTGGTATTGTTGCCATCATATGCAACAAGGTTATCAAAACGCTCAGCCGTAGCTGGTTCATGAAGAAATGCTTCATAATCTTCTAGTTTTAATGTTTCATTTAAATAACTATATGCTACAGCATGCACAGTTTCTTGTGAGCCAAACATCATAGCCATTTGCCTTATTTCGTGTTTAGGAAACCACGATACGACCTTCTGGGTCCAATAGTCTGAAACAGCGCATTCGGTTTGCGCGAATCCAAGAAGTATGTTCCCAACAAGGTTCTTTTCTTTTTTATTAAGTCTTTCATTCCAATCTTTTATATCGCTCTGCATTGATATTTCGGTGTGTAACCAAAATGCTTGAGCTTGTTTTAACCAACCTTCTGTGTAATATTCAGGATAATCAAATGGTTTGTACGCTATGCGCTCATCAAACAATCCCATTATTTAAATATTTCTAATGCTATATCTACAAAAGGCAAATATAGAACATGCGTTACTTGTGTTTCCTCATCATAAGTTCTTATTCCTAGTAATACACCAGGGTAGGTACCTATAGATAAACTCCAATTCTTATTTTCCTCCATATGCTTTAATATTATATTT
>Ga0316202_10001500_pt1 | contig 18042 bp, 6 predicted proteins | sample 3monrhotite_MG_FD_204934 | JGI IMG/M metagenome (GOLD analysis project Ga0316202, IMG submission 204934) | Microbial mat bacterial communities from mineral coupon in-situ incubated in ocean water Damariscotta River, Maine, United States -... | ecosystem: Environmental > Aquatic > Marine >... | reverse complement strand
GTACTTTAGAATAAATGAGTCAGACAGGGATAAGTTTGCGGTAGGTGACTATGTGATATTTAAGGCAAATGGTACGGGTCCTACATTTCTAAATACTCAGTACAAGATACTTGAGTTTGAGTCTAAGCCATTTGATTTTTTAAATGACGAGGAATCGGCTGGTTTATATTTCAAGATAAAGGTTGACGACACGGCTGACTTTAACGAAAATTCTCTAGATAACTATGGATGGACAGGTTCAGGAGGTAATGATAGATCTAGTGTTCCTGATAGATATACAATTGATCCTATTAAAGGAGTTTTCTTTATAAGAGGCGACAAGACTATATTTTATGGTGAAGGAGATAAAAATTCTTTAACGACAAACTTACTTCCGTTAGATGCTAGTGAAGATGAAACAAATGCAGCAACAGGTCTAAACCACGATAAAAGATACACAATACAAATAGAAAGTATAGATCCAGTAACCTATAGATATACAGACTCATTGGATTTATCTTACTGGTTAGAATCTAACATACACATATCAACAGTGACAGTTGTTCCTTGGCAGGGATATAATTCAGGTACGGATCTTTTTAGAATAGATTTTGATGAGAATGCTGCATATTACAAGGGTGACAAGTGGAAGATTAATATAAGAGCCAACGAGGAAAAATTTCCAACAGCTTATCCTGTTTTTTCAAATAATGCATTTCCTAATCCTACAAATTATAATGTTATACCTGCTAATAATGTTGATGCAACAGATGCAGAGGATTGGGATAACAATTTACAGACTAGCCCTGGTGGTTTTGGAGCTATATATGGAGGTTTCGCAGTGTGTAATGGTGGTACTCAACTGAAGGATTCAGATGGAAATGAGATAGATAGACCTATAAGAAATGGTGACATTATAACCATAAAAATAAAACAGGACAGTAGAAACCCTAATGTAAACACAGAGATTCAAGAATTTTTCTCTCCTGGTAATTATGAGAATATAGAGGAGTGGTTTATAGAGTCTGGTGCTTACAAGCAGTTTATACAAAATGATAGTCAGGGTAATGATGTTGGTTCTATTGGAATATGTTTCAGGAGAGCAAATTATTACAATCCTCCAGGTCAATCATATTCAGCATTATATACTGGATTTAAAGGAGGGGGTCTTCTTCCTTGGTTATCTTCCTATGAAAATATTGATTACTCCATACGTGTAAACTTTCCAGTAAGAATGTTTATACCTGGGTATCCAGAAGATGGATCAAATAAGTTTAATAATAATAAAAACAATGTTATAGAGGTAGAGTTTAAACATAAGCAGGCTGGTGCTATAGTATGTGAGACGAAGCCTATAGATGAGGATATAGAGATATATCACGAGATTACAGATTCATATGATGTGACTAACAACCTACACAAGGTTGGATGGGACTATGCAGACTTTACAAACGCTAGTTCTGTTTTTCCTACAGTGCCAGAAGGTTTAGGATACACTGTTTTAGGGCCATTACTACCAACGGACCCTCAATCTACAGACAGGCCACACGCCTTCTCTGTAGGTCAGAGCGTGTATGCATCAGGTACGGCTAATGTTCCTCAGGGCTATTACACGGTCCTAGCGGTTCCGAATCAGTACTCGATCATTATAGACCTCACATGGCCAGGATCTGCAGCCTCGCAGCCTGCAACGGTGTTCAAGGAAGACTGGGAGCAGGATCAGGCTGTAAATAACAATGGTGCTATCGTAGAGATAAATGACACCACAAGTAAAAACTCACAATACAACTCATTCTCATTCGGTAACGGTGTCGAGTCGTACAGGATAAAGGATGACTTTAATGAACCTGAGATGAAGTACAGCCAAAGGGTGACAAGCATCATTGAGGACTACGAGAACGAGAGAAAGGAGGCTTCGCTTACGTATAGTGGAGTATTTAGGGGTGACACATCTATAAACAGGCTTAATGAGTTTAACTTATCTCTGGCAAACTTTAAGGATCTTGATAGAGATTTTGGGCCTATAGAGAAGCTTTACTCTAGAGACAGGGATATATTTGTATTTCATCAGGACAAGATAAACAAGGTTCTTTATGGAAAGAATGTTCTTTATGACGCAGTTGGAGGAGGTACGGTTGCCTCAATACCAGAGGTGTTAGGTAGCGAGATACCGTTCCCTGTAGACTATGGGATAAGCAACAACCCAGAAAGTTTTGCCACAAATGCGGGGGACATGTACTTCACGGACGCAAGAAGGGGTGCCGTTGTAGGGATGGAGAAGGGCAACGTGTCTGAGATATCATCTCTTGGAATGACAGACTATTTCAGGGATGAGTTTAAGGATAACCCGAACAAGCAAAAGATTGGATCCTATGATCCATACTCAAACAGGTACACACTTGCTTCAGAGAACACCAGATCTGTAAATCCATGCACTCTTAGCATAAGACCGTCATCAAGGGGCGTGACAAGCGAGTCAAGCGGAATGTCGTTCTTTATGTTTAACATCTCTACACAGCAGCAGTGGGCTATAACATTGGTCGATACTGGATTTGGAACAGACTGGGTAAGTCCAGTAACCACGTCAGGTATTGGTGCTGCTAATATTTACGCAAATGTTTCAAATAATACCACAGGTTCCACAAGAACTATTAACTTTGTTGTGACATACTGCACATCAGTTACGCAGATATTTACACTGACCCAGGCTGCAAGCAAGCCAGTTATAGTTAGACCTATAGTGATTAATAAACCAGAGAAAAAGTAATGAAGGTAAAGCAGTCATACGAGTATACAGGAAGCGGACAGTTTACATATGACAATGTACTACTAAGCTCTAACGGCATAGCCCTATTTGATCAGATCACTGGTCTAGGGGGTATAGGATACGTTCCTTATAATGGATCGACGGTGACACTTAAGGCTGGAGATCCATCTTCTGAGTATTTAGACTTCGAGCCAGGGCTAAACAATAGCATATATTTCTTGGTCTCAGACCAGGAGTATACGGAGAAGGACAGTGCCACGATCAAGTCATTAGGTACAGAGATACCTGTGTACTTCAATGGTACAGACTTTGAAGGCCAGTTTGTTTTTAACAACCCAAACAATTACGAGAACCTTTATTTAATGTGGGATTATGAGGATGATATAGGTACAGGTACGGCTTCATACAACGGCATATCTAAAGAAAGATCTATCGCCCTAAATTTAGGCAGCGATATAGGCATAGCAGGAATATCTCACCAGGTTATAGATGAGCCCACAAGGTTTCAGATAGAGTGGGGCGGATCTGTAATAGCGGACACTGGGTATATTGGTTTAAATTCTACGGCCAACTACAACGCACTTATATCGGCAGGCGTCAGTGATTCAGATATAAACCTACAGAAACCTCTTGACGGACTTGTTAATAACGGAACAGGTCAGCTACTGTTTGACAAGTTTTCATCTACAGACGACGCAAGGGTTATAGTAGATTCGCCATTGGCTTCAAGTATATGGATAGTCAACAGGGTGAGTCCAAGTCTAAAGTCTTTCTATATAGACAGGACGGACGGAACTGAGGCTGATGTATGTACTCAGTGTCCAGACACGGTCTACTATCACAATGGATCAGGAGTATTACCCACATTAAACGATAGGATATATACATCTTCTGATGGGTCTACACTTTTTGATGGAAACAATGCACTTCATATGATAGACTCAGTGATGTGCACGGTTCCTAGCTCTACAGGTAAGTCTTATGTAGGCGTGGATACCTCTGGTAATGTGGTATCTATAAACCCATGCGACTGCTTTGAGTATGCGGTTCCATTCATATACCAGGAGGATATAACTATAAATTCATTAGAGCCAGTAAGTATACCTATAAGTGTTCTAGGAAACCCTACATCATTCGATCTGGTTACATCATGCAGCGAATACAGGCTAACTGGAGGAACCCAGTCCACGCTTTACACGTACACGGACTGTAATTCAAGAAGTATAACCATAACAGTGTCTGGACTTCAAAGTAGAGTGGTGTGCTCTTCAGTGACGCCTACAAAGGTTAGAGGAGACGGAACTGTATCGGGTGGATCGCCATGCACATCTCACGTATTTCCAGAGGGGCTGACATTTAATGATGGGCTTATATCAGGAAGATCTGTAAAGGAGATGTCATTCTCTTTCACAATCAACGCAACCAACTGCTTTGGCACAAGCTCAGACATAACCATAAATATGAATGTTATATCTCCATCAGACAGGAAGCCATTCCTTATGGATATACAGCACTTCACAACCGAGTCTTCATATGCGTGTACCATAACTCCTACATCTGGAATTATTTTTACAAAGATGTATTTCGACGGCATAAATCCTGTGCCTGAACTTAGGGATAGGATCTTTAGCTACAGTGAGCAGAATGGATTTGAGCCATTCATAGGTGGAGATAAGTGGTACTTCGTAGACAACTCACAGGATGTTATAAGGATAGACTCAAGCGGTTATGTTTCAGATGTTTATGCATGTCCTGGGACCACAACAACGACGACAAGCACAACCACTACAACTATTCCTGCTGTGGGTAACTACTACGACGCAAGGACATGTTCTAGCCCTGCCACTGATGTAGTACTTCTAGACACTACACTGGCTGCAATAGCACCAGGCAATGTCGTCAAGTCTCCAGATGGCAACTGCTTCTTAATAACAGGCACGACAACAGGATCTTATCCATATTACCTAATCGAAAACCCCGTCGTTATATATGCAGACTGCACATCTTGTACTGGAACAACTACAACCACAACAACTACAACGACTACTACAGCACCCGTTATCTCAGCATTCAGCATGGATCCAAGTGCCCAGTCGTCAGATTTTAATGCATGTTCACTTACCCCCTCTCTTTCAACATACTACCACAACGGCAGTGGTTCGGTTCCTGCCGTTAACGATTTCGTATACACAGACGCACTAGGTGCCAACCTGTTTGACGGGATATTTAAGTGGTACTACATGGACGATGGAGGTACTGCATATGCTATACATATATCACACACAGGTCAGGTCTTAAATGTTAGGGCGTGTGCTGGTGTGACTACTACAACTACAACCACAACCCTGCCTGTAAACTACTATACATTCACAGACTGTAATGATGTCCCTGTTATAGGAAAGGCTTTCCTTGCTGGTACCACAGTAATGCCAGTTGGAACATTCTTTAAGGGTTTATATGGAGGTTTGTATGGGTGTTATAAGGTTAGTGGAACAACTACTCCAGGAGGGCCTCTTCTGGTTGAAATTTCATTTGTATATAATTCATGCTTCGACTGTCAAAAAACACTCCCTTAAGATTCTTATCGGCACAGCCAGCCACAGACTACTATGCATGGCAGGTCGAGGTTTATATAAACAACTTCATACGCAACGGATACACATCTATAGATGTGGTCTCAGGATTTCAGGGTAAGATACCTGATTCCTGGGGTAGGCTTGTTGAGAGGTATGGCAATGTGGTCAACTTTCATTTCTATGAGGACACGATGGGTAACGTCAAGTACATACCAGCCATACAGGCACACCTGCTAAAGAAGCACTTCGAGGAGAATCCCAACGATGGGGCGTTCTTCTTTCATGATGCCGACTTTATATTTACAAGACACCTTGACTTCTCTCCATATCTAAAAGACGATGACTGGTACTTCTCAGACACTATTAGTTATATAGGTCACGACTATATAGTCAGCAAGGGAGAAGAGGTCTTAGATGCGATGTGTGGAGTCGTGGGGATAGATAAATCCATAGTAAAGGCAAATCAACTAGGAAGCGGAGGTGCACAGAAGCTCATGAAGGGACTGACGTCTAAGTATTGGGATAAGGTCGAGAGGGACGGCATAATGCTCTACGACACCATGGTGAAAATGCAGCATGTAAAGAGGGATGGAGATCCTTACGGTATACAGGCATGGACAGCGAGCATGTGGGCAGAGCTTTGGAACGGCTGGCTGTCAGGAAGGAATGTCGTCGTACCTAGAGAGTTTGACTTCTGCTGGGCCACCTGTCCGATAGAGAGGTGGGATGACATGTATTTCTTCCACAATGCTGGCGTCCCTAACACTGAGCAGGGCATGTTCTACAAGGCCGCATATTCAGAGAGGCTACCATACCTTGACGAACTAGATCTTTCAGATCAGAGGTGTTCTTACAGGTACTACCAGGAGATGAAGTCTGTCGACAGCTGTTTGGTTTAAAATTTGTAAATTTGTAGAATGGCGACTATAACATACTCAATATGGAGCAAGGGATGGACGTCCTTCTGGTCATATGAACCAGATTGGATGGTTGGTCTGAATAGCAGCTTCTATACGTTCAAGGACGGATCTATATGGAAGCACAACACAAACAGTACAAGAAATAATTTTTACGGAGATCAATACAAGTCAACCATAACGACAATATTCAATGACGAGCCAAGTCAGATGAAGGTATTCAAGACACTATCTCTTGACTCAAACAAGCCATGGAAGGCTATCATAGATAGCGAACTTAATTCTGGAGAGATAGACAGCTCTTACTTTGATCAGAAGGAGGACGAGTGGTTTGCATACATAAGACGTGTGGACGACACTATAGACCTTAAGGCTGTATCTACGCAGGGAGTTGGTAATGGTATAAGTGTGGATAGCTCAACGCCAAGTGCGGTTGTTGTTACATTCGCATTCAACATAAACAGAGCCATAAGTGTAGGAGACAAGCTTTACAAGATGGGAGTCACTGGCACCTATCCAAACGCAGTTTCTGACGGAACGCTTACACTGATAGGAGAGATAACAGCCATCACATCTACCACCATAACTGTAGATACCACACTTGGAACTATACCTCTTATAAGTGACTTTATGGTTAGCGTAAAGAATAGTCAGACAGAGTCATATGGAAGCAGAGGTTTCTATATGGAGGTCAAGCTTGAGAATGAGGATACGACTGAGGTGGAGTTATTCTCCATAGGCAGCGACATATTCAAAAGTTTTCCTTAAATTTGTTATATGGAAGCAAGGCTCTTGACATCTGACGATTATGAAACATTGTCGTCCTGGTGGAAGGACTGGAGGTGGACAGCTCCACCTAAAGACATGCTACCAGAGAACGGAACAGGAGGCGTCATGATCCATAAGGACGGAAAAGAAATTTGTGCAGGATTTGTGTACTTTACAAACTCATCAGCCGCATGGCTTGAGTTTATAGTATCAAACTTTCACTACAGGGAGGACGACAGGCAGGATGCATTAAGGCTCCTGATAAATGTACTCACTGAGTTAATAAAGGACAAGGGTTCTTATAAGTATATTTATACCTCTCTTAAGAGCAAGAGCTTGATTGAAAGGTACAGCGAGTGTGGGTTCGAGATGGGCAGCACTAACTGCAACGAAATGATAAAGGTATTATGATATGGCAGCAGTAACATCAACAATAGTAGCCCTAGGAGGCGTAGGTCTAAGTGCCGTTGACGCTATAAAGGCGGGAAAGGACAAGAAGAAGGCAGACGCTGCCGCAATGCAGGCAGAGAATGCGATGCGTAATGTTAAGGAGCAGAACATGATGAAGCAGGTTCAGGTCCCTACACTTGGATACGACCTGGCACAGGAGGCACAGGCACAGAGAGATGTCTCTCAGATATCGGCACTTCAGGGTGCTGGTGCGGCAGGAGTCATCGGTGGTATCGGTAAGGTGGCACAGGCTGGTGCAGATGCCGACCTTAAACTTGCAGCAGCTGCAGGTCAGCAGCAGTATCAGAGAGATTTGGCTGTAGGACAGACTGCACAAGGAATAGAAGGAAGGCGTGCTGGCAGAGAGTTCGGCATAGAGCAGGGTAAACTTGCAGGTGCACAGGCAGCATCTCAGGATGCACAGCTTAGAAAGCAGCAGGGTATTGAGGGAATGTTTTCAGGACTTCTTGGAGCTGCAGGAGGTGCACAGCTTGCAGGTCAGGCGATAGAAAATATAGGTGGGTTTGGAACATTCCAGGACTATCTTAAAAGCTTGGGAGGTATTCAACAGACCAACATGCTTGCACAGGCAGGAGCGTCAACAACACAAACAAATAATCCTTAAAAATGGCAGAACAAAGTTACTTAGGATACAAAGCAACTCCAGGTATAGACTGGGGTAAGCTGACGTCAGAGTTCTCTCAGGGTCTTCTTGATGTAAGCGGAAGACGTGCGGCACAGAACATATACTTCGACAACCTCTACAGGGAGAACATGAGTGCCGTTCAGGAGGTCGAGCAGTCCAATGATCAGGACCTTAACACCATAATACAGGGTGCTATGAGTCAGGTAAAGGACAATGCATTCGACATGAACAACATGGTCAAGTCTGGAAACATGAACCACAACGAGTACAGGAACTTTGTGAACAACACAAACAGCGGGATAACATCATTTGCAAACACGGCAAAGAATCTTGACGCAACGATACAGGAGAATATTAAGAGGCAGCAGCTAGACGATAAAGGAAATCCACAGGGATCAGAGTACGAGGAGTACCTGACAGAGAGCTATTCAAACCTACTAAACCTAAGGAACAAGACGATGTATCAGGACCCAAGGACTGGTAAGATGTTTCTAGCGAACTTAGGTCCAGATGGATTGGCTGACCTTAATACAATACAGGACGCATCCACACTGAATAAGCCCATGAATATCAGGGATAACTATGTGGACTACAATTCAGTCATTGCAAACAAGGTAAAGACATTTGGAAAGATTAAGATAGAAGAAAGACTGCCAAATGGTAAAACAATAACAAGGAGTGGTATATCTAAGATGGTAGACATCAAGGATAAGAAAGGCAATATCATCGGTCAGGAGCAGGCTCTAAACAAGAATGTGGCTGACGGTATAGCGACAACTCAGAATCAGATAACAAGCAACCCCAGATCTGTATTCAATATTCTTAAGGGCATGGACGAAAGGTTCGACTCATATCAGGATGATGCAGAGAAGAGGTCTAAGATGATTTCACTCATAGATATAGAGAACCAGTCAAGAATAAATCAGGGTCAGCCCATTATGACGGATAAGGAGACCGAGGAATTTGCGTCAAATAACGATATGTTTCTGATACCAAGCAGCTACGACTCAAGAAACGAACTTCAGCCGCAGCCTAATTCAGATCAGGTACAGATGGCTAAGGACTGGATCAAGGACACGTTTTATTTACAGATGGACTATACCGAGACCCTTAAGGCTGCACCTAAGAAAGGTAAAGGTGGAAGTGGAAGTCCAAGTAAAAAAAATCCTAAAGGTACAGGTTATGAATTATATGAGGATGTTTATAATGCGGTTTCATCTGGAGACACTACATCATTAAAGTCTTTATCTGGAAGTGAATATAACTTTACAATTAATAGCGACAATACTTTAAATGTCACTAAAGACACTCCAGACCCAGATGATAAATATGAGATATACCAAACTCCAGTATATACAAATGCTAAATTGGATCAAATATATAGCGTCTTCTTTGGAAGAAGTAATACAGCACCACAAAAACAATCTGCCGAGTGGGAGAAACAGAAGAAGGCTTTTTATGATGCAACAGGAAAAGAAAAGATCGCCATGAATGAAGGTCAGACGGAAGACATGCCTGACGATCAGATGGCCAGCCTTCCTCAGCAGGAGGAGAGTGATACGTTTTTAAGTAAGCTATTAAAAAGGGGATCTGCGTTTACTAACAGGGTCTTAGGTAACGAACAAAATATTTCTTAAGTATGGATGAAAATAATCCAATAGAAGGTCTAGATCCAAGTCAGTCGGCCTTTGAGCCGTTGATGGATCAGACAATGCCAGAGGGTGTTCAGGGTATGAGGACAACCACAACGACGACGATGTATATATCTGGTGCTCCATTGACACCTCAAGAGCCAATGCCAGTTATAGGTCAAGGCCTTAAGGATATATATGACCAGCTTACGCCAAAGCATGCATACAATCAGTCTGATCTTAAACTTAGAGTGCAACAAATACTTCAGGACAACAACTTGTTAAATACATCTAAAGAAGTTTATCAAGATGAAAACAAACTTAGGAAGGTAAGAGATATACTAGCCATAGAGGATCCTACGGGAGAGTGGAGGGATGAAAGGTTTGACGACAAGATAAACCTAACAAAAAGATTTCCAGACCTTTTTCCTAAATATTCAGAGTACACTTCAGGAGTTGAAGAGGGTACTATTATTAAAGGTATCACTCCAGATACGTTTATAAATAAAGGTATTATGGATGCCTATGGTCAAAAGACGTTCTCTTATCTGTGGGACGCTTCTGGATATGGCAGTGAAAATGTAGATGCATATGGAAAGTCAATAGCTTACGCTAAAAATATACAAAAAGCTGTTGAGAACGAAGATATAAAGCTCTTAAAGCAACTGGGAGATCCAGATAAGATTGCGGAACAATACCCAAATTTAAAGGCAGGTATAGAGTATGTTGCGGTGAAGGATGCCTTAAAGAAGGATCTATCTAAGATGGAGCCTCTCCAAAGATTAGAATATCTTAATAATCTTAAGGAAAAATATCCAGGGAAGAAAGGTATTATACAGGATAAAATAGATGAGACAATTTCATTCTCAAAACAGCTAAGAGACCTCTATGATTCTGACGCAAACGATTGGGTGTCTGCACAGGAGTTTAATAAGAGGAGTGATGTGCAAGGGAATTTTGGTAGTCAAGATTATAGATATGATCAAGATGAAACTAATAATCTTTTTGGTAGAACGAAGAAAGATATTTTTCTATCGAGTTCAGATAACTGGAATCGACCCATGTCATATGTTGAAGATTCTTGGCAGGAGCATAAGTACAAATACACGAATATGGATCATGCTTTTGATCCTCTTTATAAAGATGTACCTGCATACGCAAAAAGTGATTATTTTAAGATAGAAAGTAGTGATAATCCAGAGCAAACCGCAGAGGACTTAAAAAAACTTAGGGATTCTCAAGAGGAGGTGTTGGAGCAAATAATTAAGTATTCAGATAAGGGTCTTAGTCTGGATGAACTTACGGAGGCATATATTTATGATTACGGTAAAGATCATCTATTTCACCCATACAATGGTGAGATGAAGGCTGAAATGATAGAGATAGACCAACAACTGTTCGATCTTTCTACGAGTATAATATCTTCAAAGCCATTATTTACATTGAGTAATGAAACATACTATCGAAACGGAACTACAAAAGAAAGAGCTCAATTTAGGAATGATATAATACTTGAGTATGCAGATAGACCTCAAGATATTATGAGTAAATCATATTCCGAGGAAGAGAGAAATAAGATGTATGAAGTTGCTCTGGGAAGATATGAAGAATACTTTGGAGAGGAAGAGATAGATCTGTTCTACTACATAACTGGAGCTACATCTGCAGATCAAATGAACAGTGAACACGTACTGAAAGGACAGATCAGTAATAATCCTGAGATAAAAAATGCTATCGTTGTAAACGATGAGGATGCCACAGTACGAAATTTAAACAGGCTGTTTTCAGGCACTGACTTTAAGTTTAGAGTTTCTGATGAAGGTTCGGGTTACGATGCGATAGAGATATATACAGATGTAGATGGATTTGAGCTACTTAGTAGCGGGGCTATATTTATAGACGATGAAAAGAAATACACAGACATAGTTTCATGGATGGCTACCGCAATACCAAGAAAAAACGATAAAAAAATCATTAAAGATTACTATTCAAATATAAACGACCTTTATGGTGAACAAAAAAGAAAGGCTGACTTTGAGTTCACAATGTATGCCTTAGAAAACATAGACAGGTTTGATATTGGGGGCAGGGGTGCGGCAATAAACCTGCAGGATGCTAAAATGTTTACCAAAGACATTTTAGAGAATAGCTTTATACCTAAAGAAAAAATAAATCTATTCAATGCCTTACTGAACAACGCTCAGCATGTAGATTACCTAAGAGAGTCTAAACAGGAAGCAGGTTTTTTGGACGTTTTAAAACAAGATTTTGTGGGAGGATTTTATCAAGCTCTAGATTTTTCAAGAAACCTTGTCGAAGATATACAAATTACATTTGGTGATCAACCTCCAGAATTGACATATGGAAGGTATTTGTATAGAAAGGACGGCACAAAAAGACCTGTAGCTCAAGCTCAAGACATGTGGGTTAAAGATAGGAAGAGAAAATTCGCTGAAGATTCGGAGTTTATTACCCAAAGTGCTTCTGGTAGTAAGGTTAAAGAAGCATGGCTAGAAACAAATGCTCCTGTATATATACAAGCTGCATCTTTTTTTGTTGAGTCTCTTGGTGTATCTGCGTCTGTTGGAGGACCTTTTGGTTCTGGTACAGCAGGCATGGCGGGTTTCTTTATGTATGGAGTAAATGGACTTGAAGAGCAGATGCTTTCTGAAGATTTTGATAACCTTACAGAGTGGGAGAAGAAGATGATATCTTGGCCTTACGGTATAGTAATAGGTGCACTTGAAAAACTTGGTTTTGAAGGGTCGGTTGGTGCATATTCTAACGGTACTTTTGGTAAAATATCTAGAAGATTTATACAAGAGGCCTTGACTGATATTCCTGAAAACGCATCTAGAGAAGTGATAGAGACGGCTATACGTAATAGTGTCAAGGCAAGATTCTTGGATGGATCTATAAAATTTGTAGCAGGTGGAATTAGTGAAGGATTTGTGGAGGGGACTCAAGAAGTTTTTGACGTAAGTGCTAAAACGCTAATAAATAAAATTCTGGAGGTTGATCAGTTTAAAGATGTAGCTGAGATGGACCTCACCACGGTGGATGGATGGATCAAGCTTAAAGAGCAGGTTGGAGAGGCTGCCTGGTTAGGAATGTTAGGTGGTGGATATGGATCTGGAGGTAGTGTTGCTCTAGGTTCTATAAGATCAGGATATGTAAACATAAAGAGCAATAAAGAATTTAAAGAGTTTTACACAAATATATCTAACGAAGAGTTGCTTGAGACACAAAAGATGCATGTCTTGATGAGGTTTCAATCTGAACAGATAAGCAAAGAGCAGGCAAATGCAGAGATAGATGCCCTGGACAAGATGTATTCCATATCTCAAGAGATACCTACAGACCTGAATACCAATCAAACTCATCAAGCGTTTGATCTGTTGTCAGAAAAAAGAAAAATACAGGAAGATATAGAGGGCAAGCAGGAGAACTTAGTAAAGGAACAGAAAGAGAGACTGAAAGACATAGATAGACAGTTAGAATTAATAAGCAAAGGAGAATATAAAGATGCCATTCAAGAGCAAGAAACAGATGAGAAAGTGCTTCCAGCTAAAGGACCCGAAGTGGGACTGCAAGAAGTGGATCTCCAAGAAGTCACAATCACAGAACAGGCAACCGAAGAGGAAGCCTTAAACAGCATACAGGAGGAGAACAAAGTAAGAGAGAAAAACAATGCAACTCCAATACCAGAGACAGAGACAGAGATATCTAAAAGAAAGGAAGAGCTAAGTCAAGAAAAACAGACACTTAAAGAACAGGGAGAGGCCTCTATACAGGAGACCAAAAGAAAGGAAAAGATAAAGAAGAGAAAGGAAGAGGAGGCAAAGCAGGATCCATACAAACAGGCTGTCGAAAAGATTGAAGAAAAGAAAAGAGAAATAAAGCCAGAGACCTCTTCAAACTATGCAAACCTTACAGAGGACGACGAAGGGAATGTCGTTATATACCATATAGGACCTAGTCCAGATAATATGGATAAGGACGAAAAAGGAAATGTAGTGATAAAGCCTGCGTCTGGAAAAACAAAAGCTACATCCAGAGAAGAAAGAGGAGCCTTGTCAAAAGTTGGAGGTATGGGTATGTATTACACACAGGAGTCAGATGGGGAGTCAATGGTTACTGGAGATGCCAAGTACACTGTAAAGGTTCCTAAGTCAAAGGTATATGACTTCAATAGCGACCCCGAAGGCTTCATAGAGGAGGCAAGAAGAAGGCATGAGAAGGAGTATCCAGGTATGGCATTCGATGCCAACACTCAGTTGGCGTATGTATCACAGGTTGCATCGGAAAATGGTTACGATGTGGTCGTATCAGAGTGGGATGGAAGAACCAGGGCACAGAGCGTTAAGGAGCTGACGGTTTCAGATACCCAGATAACGGAAGGTAACAGGGTAACACAAGAGTTTGAAAATACATACAAGAGCAACAAGGATAAGGGATACGAGTCCGTCATACCTGCAGACAAGGATGACCAGCTTGAGGATGTATACATGAAGATAAAGAACGAGAAGGGAGATAACAAGGAGTACGACAAGACCTACTTCTTATTTGATTCAAGATCAAGAAAAAAGAACTACAACCAGGAACAGATCACAAAGATGGTCAACGAGTCCAATGTGTCTCAGGAGATAAAGGACGAGTACAACGCTATAATGGAGGCAAAGCCAGAGCAGAGAAGGTCTGAGAAGGTGAGAGACAATATAGCTGGCGTTGATATTAAGTATCCAACTGCACAGGAGGAGCAACAGAGAAAGGAAGAGAGAACGAAGCCTGAGTATGTTGACGATGCTGCAAATAAAAATCAGACTGAGGACGTTGAGTCCTTCCAGAAGGAGCTTGAGGGAGAGTTTGGAATGCTTACTGGAGAGAATCCATTAGGCAAGCCTTTAACTGAGCAGGAGAACCAACAGCTAAATAAAAAGGCCGAGGAGTGGCTAAAGAAGAAGGGATATAAGCCTAGACGTGTCATTGGAAAGTATGGTCAGGCGGAGAACTCTTTCTTTGTACCTGGACTTACTAAGGAGGATGCAATAGCGTTTGCAAATGAGTTCAATCAGGAATCTGTAGCTCACTCAGACGGTATGATATTTCAGGACGGAACAATGAATCCAAGAGATACGTCTAAAGATAAATTCAATATAGATGAGTACACGCCTGAGTCTGACATGGTTTCAGTTATAAAGACAGAGGATGGCCTAAAGACATTTAGTGTAGGTTATGACTTTGAGAGTGTTGCAGAAGCTATACCTAAGCCTAAGCCTAAAGAGAGTCCCGCTAAGAAAATGAAGCAGAGGGTGGACAGGATAATGAAGCAGGTTGATAATGCTAAAAAAGCTATATCTAAAATAATACCTGACGTTGAGATTATCACTCACAAGGACGAGGCGTCCTACAGGAAGGCCACTGGAGAGACGGATAGCAAGAAGCAGACATCTCGTGGTGAGTATAACCCTAAGACCAAGAAGATACATATCAACCTATCTAAGGCGAACAACAGGACGGTAGCTCACGAGGTCTTTCATGCGATACTCCTAAATAAGCTTAATACAGACAAGGCGGCCAAGGATCTTACCGAGCGAATGATCAAGTCTCTTTCTAAAAATCTTGAGGGGATGCCTGAGGTTAAGAAGGCACTCGATGAATTTGCAGCAAACTACGACGAAAACATACAGAGCGAGGAGAAGCTGGCTGAACTTGTAGGTATTCTCGCAGAGAATTACGGTCAGTTAAGTAAGACGAACAAGAGCCTGATCAAAAGATTTTTAGATCGATTGGCCAAGATGTTCGGACTAAAGCCATTCACGGACAATGAGGTGGTTGATGTTCTTAACACTATAGCTGGAAAGGTTGCAGTGGGTGAGGAGATTGCTGATGTGGATATTAAGGTTATTGCTTCACCAACCGATTCAAAAGGAAATTTAAAAACGCCATCAAAAAACTCACAGAATAATCTTAAGCAAAGAAAACAAAATATAATAGATGGAGTTAAGGATCAAGTTGTATCTGGAAAAACTGTTAGCACATCTCTACCAAATAAAGATAATGTTCACTCTAGCAAAGACTATGTAGTAGGTATGTCTTCACTTGAAGAAATGGCTAATACAGATAAAAGAGCTAAGGATCAGTATATTAAAATTGCTAAAGAAGCAGCTTCATACGGAATATCTAAAACTAAAGATGTAAATAATTTTGAAGATGCTAAGAAAGTTATATCTGAGGTTAAAGAAGTTGTAAAGTCAAATTTAAGATGGCTTCATGACTCAGTAGATAAAGATGTTAGAGATATATCTAAGTTATGGTATGACGGAGCTAATAAAATATCTAATGATTTAGCAAATGAATATGGGTATACAACAGAACAAGTTTCTGGCGTAATGGCTGTGCTAAGTCCTCAGATGGATTGGTTTAGAAATTTATCTTTAGGAGAAAGAGTTATTGATATATACAAAAATAATCAGAACTCATTGTTTGATGAGAAGATGATAGAGTTTGTTAATACAAAAACTACTGGTACTGGTAAAAACAAAAAACCTCTTTTTAAAAATAAAGAAGAAATAATATCAAGAGTAAAAAATAAAAAGTTATCTGAACTAAATCCTAAAGATCAATCATATTTTATAAGAGTTTATGATGAAGTATATAATTCTAGAAACTATAACAACATAACTCCTAACGGAGAAATAAATGGACTTGTTAGAACTAAAAGTGGTAATCCTGGTAAGGTTGGCTGGGGAAATTTTCCTACTATTGAGAAAGCTATATCTATACTGAATGATGGATCAGTAAAAAATATTTCTATAAATTTAGGTAATGAACATAAAGTAAGAAATTTCTTTAATAACATATCAAATCCTAATGATAAAAATGCAGTTACGATTGATACTCATGCTGTTGCAGCTGCATTATTAAAACCTTTATCAGGTAAATCAAAACAGGTGGCTTATAATTTTGGAGGATCATCAGCTGTATCTACTGGTATGACTGGAACATATCCTGTTTATGCGGATGCTTATAGAGAACTAGCTAATGAATTAGGTATTCTTCCTAGAGAAGTTCAAAGCATAACATGGGAAGCAGGTCGAGGTTTGTTTAAGGCTGCATTCAAGTCTAACAAAAGCAATGAACAAAAAATAGATAATGTTTGGAATCAGTATGAGTCTGGAAGTATATCATTAAAAGAAGCTCAATCTAAAATAGACAAGTTAGCAGGAGGTATAAGCACGCCTGTATGGTATGAATATTTAGCTAATGAGAATGTTGAATCATTAGATAAAAACTCAGCAGCTTTAGATCAAGCGGCCTTAGACGAAGAAGTATCTATAGATGATCAGGCCACAACCCCATCCAAGCGTAAGCAAGTTGTAGGTGAAAACGAAATAATATTTGATAAAGTACCACCTAAAAAAGTATTGTCGTCTATACTTAGGTCACTACAAGGAAAACGTAGGTCTGACAACATACAGTTTGATGATAATGTTGTGGATATATTTTCTGATTACGTCAAAGGCAACGAGGTAAATATAAATGCAGAAAACTATCCTCTTCAGCTACAAGAAGCTTTAGAAGGTGATGATATGACGTATGGCGAGATAGCCAATATGCTACGAATTGCAGGTTTATATGAAACCAATGCAGCAGCTCTAAAAGGAATTAGTGAGATAGGTAAAGTCGCTGGTGTAGATATGATGCGTCAAGTTCAAGAAGACACCCCATCCAAGCGTAAGCAGATTGTAGAACATATAGAGAACCCCAAGGTTGTAATATCTGGAGCTACAGATGGATTTCAGGTAATATCAAAGAAAAACGTAGACACACGACAAGCTCAATCTGTAAAAGATGCCAGAGCAGATAAAAGATTTGATAAGGATGGATTTCGAGAGATAAAGCTTGAAGATGGAAGTACAGAATTAACATACAAGGTTGAAGGATTTACAGATAGAGGTAACAGACCTTCATTCCTTCAGGCAACTGTTATACTTCCTCAAGGTGTAGAGATAGACAGAAATAAGATTAAGACTGCGTTTGATAATGCCACAAAAGAAATAAAGTCATCACGAGGTGGTATTAAGCTTATTAATATTAGTCCAATACAAGAGAGAGATCTTTTGAATAGTGTTATTGACTCACTGAAGCCATCTGATATAAATGAAATTATTCAACAGTTAAGAGACTTTGACTTTACGAATGATCAGATAAATAAAGTTCTAAAGGAAGAAGGATATACTAAGCTTGATAACTATTTGGAATCCCAAGCCAAGCGTAAGCAGATTGTGATAGGTGAGAACGCAGA
>Ga0316202_10001498_pt1 | contig 18089 bp, 21 predicted proteins | sample 3monrhotite_MG_FD_204934 | JGI IMG/M metagenome (GOLD analysis project Ga0316202, IMG submission 204934) | Microbial mat bacterial communities from mineral coupon in-situ incubated in ocean water Damariscotta River, Maine, United States -... | ecosystem: Environmental > Aquatic > Marine >... | reverse complement strand
TCATTAGAGAAAGCAAACACAACAACTGAAGAAGACTAGGAGAGACAACATGGGCATTTTTACTCGATTCACCGATATCGTTAACGCAAATTTAAATAGTATGTTAGACAAAGCGGAAAACCCTGAAAAAATGATCAGATTGATTATTCAAGAAATGGAAGAAACGTTAGTCGATGTTCGTTCAACAGCCGCTAAATCGATCGCTGAAAAGAAAACTATTTTAAGAGAAATTCGTTTACTTGAAGCGAGTATAAGTCAATGGCAACAAAAAGCTGAATTAGCCTTAACTAAAAATAGAGAAGATTTAGCGCGAGCAGCTTTAGTTGAAAAGCAAAATGCACAAAATAAAGTATCAGCGGTTAAAGAAGATTTAGAGCAGATTGATACTCATTTAAATGCAGTGCAAGAAGATAGTCAGCGCTTACAAGCGAAGCTGAGTGAAGCAAAACGCAAGCAAGAAGCTTATACCTTGCGACAGCAATCCGCTCAAGTTCGTTTAAAAGTTCGCACTAAAGCACAAATTCATAACATTGATGAAGCGATTGTGAAATTTGAACGATATCAGCAAAAAATTGATCGTCTTGAAGCCGAAGTCGAATCTTATGATTTTACTGAAAATCAAGATCTTGAGAGTCAATTTAGAGAGCTTGAACAAGATGAAAGCATCGAGCAAGAGCTTGAACAACTGAAGAAAAAAACAGCGAACAGCTAATTTAAAAGAGAAAGTAAAATGATGGTCACAACGATGTTGTTATGTTTTACACCTGTACTTACTTTCTTTGTAAGTGCGGGGATCATCGCACTGTTAGAACAGAAACAGTGAATAAAAATAGTGAAGTTAAAAAGGAAAATACTATGAATTATCAACGTGATTATTTAGTAAAGAAAGATATATGCAAAGACAGTCGTTATAAAAAATTATCTGGTGTCTGTGCAGGTATAGCTAAACATTATAATTTACCACGTATTGGTGTAAGAATTGCTGCGATTTGTGCGTTAATAACTTTTCCAGTTGCAAGTGGTGTTGCTTATATCGTCGCTGCAATTTTATTACCGACTTCTCATTAATTATCTTTACTTATTCTCTTTTTTAATCGTAGTTTGGAGGATTTATGTCATTTTTTAAATCATTATTGTTAGCTATTTTAGCCACACTATTTTTAACCTACGTGTTAGGCTCAAGCGTTATGGAAATGTTAGATGTTAACGTTTATGTTGGTGACAATTTAGTTGAGCCGATTAAAGCGATAAGTATCTCAGCGTTAGTTATTGTTGCATTAATGCTTGTTGCCGTAGCAATAGTGGTGAGTGTTTTTGGTGGTATTATATTTGTGAGCTTACTCGTTGTAGGATCTTTGGCGTTAGTCGCTATTGGTATTTTTTGGCCAGTGTTACTTATTGCCGTAGTCATTTGGTTGTTTGCTCGTGACAAACAACCAAAGCATGCATAGATAATTAAATAAGATGCTGAAACTAGTTCAGCATGGCGAAATTTCAATTAATATCATGGCAACGTTATCCTGACGAAGGTCAGGCCCTAAGTAATATTCTATAGTAAATATTTATACGTTTTTATTCGTAGCGCAGTGCATCAATAGGATCTAAATTAGCGGCTTTAGCCGCAGGAATAATTCCAAAGATCAAACCGACGCCGGCACTAAAACTAAAGGATAATGCTACAGCCCACATAGGCACTTGCGCTGAAGGTAAATCAATGAGTTTACTCACTAAAGCTCCTGCTGCATAGCCTAACCCTAAGCCGATCAAACCACCTAATAAGCATAAAAACACCGCTTCGATTAAAAACTGCAATAAAATATCAACACGCGTTGCACCCAGTGCTTTTTGAATGCCAATTTCTCGAGTACGTTCGGTTACTGAAACCAACATAATATTCATTATGCCAATACCACCAACTAATAAAGAAATTCCAACTACACCGCTTAGTACCATCGTCGTATTTGAAGTGATTTTATCAACGGTGGCTAGCATTTGTTCAGCGGTACTTATTTTAAAATCGTCACCGTGATCTTTAGCTAAATTATGTTGATGGCGTAATAAGTTTTTAATGTGCTGTTTAATGCTATCTAATTGTTCGCTGTGATCAACTTGCAATGAAATACTAATGTTAGGCTCTTCTGCTCCACCTAATAAGGCTTGCGTCGTTGTGAAGGGCATTAGCACATAATCGTCTTGGTCAAAACCGAATAATTTTCCACGTTTTTCTAGTACGCCAATGACTTTAAACCATTCGCCACCGATCATGATGTATTGACCAATAATCTCGCCTTTTATCTCTAATTTATCAATTATGGAAGGCCCTAAAACGGCAACACGACGACGGGATTTGTCATCACTTAAATTAAAAAATCTGCCTTGCTCTGGAAAAACGCCATACAAAGCTTGATAACTTGAACCGGTACCAATAACGCGAGTTACCGTTGACTCACCTTTGTATTGTACAACCCCATTAGGGCCTTGTGCGGCGATGGTTGGCGTTGCATGGCTAATGCCTTGAACTTTGTGCTTTATTTCTAAAAAATCATGGTAGGTTAGCTTGGCATTTTTTCCTTGTAGCCGTTCTTTTAACGGTGTAAACGCATTAATATTGACGACATTAGTCCCCATGCCATCAAATTGTGCGGTAATGCTGCTGCTGAGTCCTTGCACGACAGAAACCACGGCGATTACAGAAGCAACGCCAATAATAATACCTAAAGTGGTTAAAAAACTGCGAAAACCATGGGCAAATACAGATTGTGCGGCAGAGCGGGTACTTTCGACTATTTTAAAAATGGCACTAGACATAAGTATCTCCAGCAAGTGTATTATTTATGTTGGCGGTATCCGAAACTAAACGGCCATCTTTTAAGCGAATAACGCGTTTACAGCGATCGGCTATATCTTGTTCGTGTGTAACGATAATAACGGTTTGTCCATCATGATGAAGCTCATCAAATAATGCCATAATATCAGTGGTGGTTGATGAATCTAAATTACCTGTAGGTTCATCGGCTAACAAAATAGCCGGTTCGGTAACTAAAGCTCTAGCGATGGCTACACGTTGTCGTTGACCACCTGAAAGTTGATTAGGTAAATGATTCATTCGTGTTTCTAAACCGACACGAGTTAATGCTAATGTTGCTTTTTCTTTGCGATCCTTTAATGGCATACCTCGATAAATAAGTGGTTGCATGACATTTTGTAAAGCGCTTGCTCGTGGTAATAAATTAAAACTTTGAAAGATAAAACCGATTTCTAAGTTTCTGATGCGTGCTAGGGCAGATTCGTCTAATTGAGCAATATTGCTGTTTTTTAAATAATATTCCCCCGTGGTGGGGTAATCTAAACAACCAAGCAGGTTCATTAAGGTTGATTTACCAGAACCAGAAGGACCGATGATCGCAAGATAGTCATTTAAATTAATGTCTAAATTAAATTCATTTAAAGCATAGAATTCTTCACCACCCATTTGATAACGCCTGGCGATATTGCGTAATTCAATAATTACAGGTTTTCTGTCGAATTTATTCGGCTCATCCATGTTATCAGTAGTTGAGGCTTCGTTATTTGTTTGTTGGTTGGTAGACACAATTAAGCCTCTTTTTTGAGAACTTTAACGGCTTGATTATTCTTTAATTTGCTTAGTGCACGCGCAGGACCAATAATAACTTTATCCCCAGCGTTAACTCCGGAAATAATTTCTTGTACACGGTCGTTTGAAATACCTAATTTAACACTTCGTTTAACCGCTTTATTATTAATCATGACATAAACAAAACTGGTTTCGCTATTATTTGCTGTTTTAGCGTCATTGTTTGTGTCGTCATTTTTATCACCCTCTTTAGATTTAGTCGTAAACACAATCGCTTCACTTGGTACGGCAATAGCTTTGTCTTTACTCTGGGTATATATTTCAGCTCGACAACTCATACCTGGTCGTACAGCAATGGTGTTTGAATCATCAAGAAGAATTTTTACTTTAAAGCTTAACCCTTGACGACCTTGAGAGCGTTTTGCTGTTGTTGCAATACTTTGCACAATACCTTTTAGTGCTTCATCAGGAAACGCAACGGCGAAAATATCGGCACTTTGATTAATGCGAATGTCGGCAATATCAGCTTCATCTACTTGTACTTCAATTAAAATAGAAGAAGGGTCGGCAAGTGTGATCAAATTTGAACCTGAAATATTAGTAGTACCACTGATCGCCGTTTCACCTTCTTTAATATCTACTGAGGTGGCAATGCCATTAATAGGAGAACGAAATACTGTTTTACCTAAACGTTCTTGTGCTTTATCTAGGGTTGCTTTGGCTTGCTTTAACGATTCTAAGCGAGAACGTAAATCAATTTTGGCTAACGCATATTGATTATCGATTAACTCATAAGCGTCTTGATCTAAAATTTTACGTTGATATAGATCGTGTTTACGTTGCCACTGAGACTTGAAATTTTCTAATTGCTTTTCTTGCCTTTCAATCGCAATAGATTGAAGTCGAACAAATGCTTCTTGCTGTTTAACATCGGCTTTAAAAGTGCGAGGGTCTAAGCGCATTAGCACTTGGCCTTTACTCACTTTATCGCCTTCTTTAATCAATAATTCATTTACCTGACCAATCACTTCAGAGCGAAGTTGTACTTGTTCTTTATAAACTAAGGTACCCGAGGCTAAAGTTGAACGTTTAATGTTTTCAGCTTTAACCTGTTCAATTTTTACTTCAATGGTTTGAGATTTACCGGTTTTTTTAAAATAAGCAAGCGCGATAATGCTAGCAATAACGGCGATAATTATTAATGTTTTTTTCATTAGGGAAGACCCTTGGTTTATATAGCTACTTTACAAGAGTAGGTTAAATTCGTCTTTTAAGTCGAGTAGCTATAAAGCAATTTGCAGGTAAAAATTAAGCTAAAAAAGCGATGTATAATGCCCAACATCCATAAATAATAACAAATGGAGCTGCAGCAATTGTGAGAGCTTTTTGATTATCAACCTTTAGCCAAGTGCTCATACCAATACTGGCAACAGCAATCGACCAAAAGCTAAATAAGCTAATTCCTTCAAGTAGATTAAACCAAGGGCTTCCTTGTTCAACTGAAAATATTAAACTGTTTAAACTCGTAGGTTGAATGTCTTGTAGAGTAACTTGGCCGTTACTAGCAAAAAATATGACTAAAGCAGAAGTTAGCATTGCAACGAATGCAGGCATGCCAACCCACCAAGTAAATGCGTACCAGTCGGTGAATTTAAATTCATTTTTGGCGCTTACTTTAGTTACTAAATGATAATAAAGGGCAACAAGTAAGTTAATAACGATAATACCAACGCTGCCACCAATAACCGTGGCCCATTTCATTACATTGACAGAAAAGTTATCGCTAAAACCGGCTATTTCTTCATCCGTTTTACCTGATGCGACCATGCCATTAATCATTTGCTCTTTTAACCAAGCAAAATCGACAACACTATAATAATACATGAATACGGCTACTGTAGTGCCAACGAGTAAAATAAAAGGGAGCCACGACCAGCCTTTTTTTTCTTTTACTGCGGCGAAAGCTGAGCTAGGTGAAACCAGTACATCAATACAGGCTTGAATTGGGTTGGCAGACATTTTCATAATGACCTCGTAAGTAAATTTCCATATACAGCAGCAACTAATTTTATTGTTATAGTTATTACCGTGATCTTAAAAAGTAGTTTTATATGCTACACAGCAAGACATATTATGTCAAAGCTTTTGTTAAAAATATGTTACTTTAATTTTTTTGGTAAATATTAAGTGAAAAATTTAGCAATGATACTTTTGCATTCGTCACCATTGACTAAACGAAAAAACTCGCTTGCTTCATTATTTATTACATTAGGAAGTGTTAATTGACTCGCTTGGCGAATAAGCTTCCGGCTAGTCATTACTGCATCATTAGGAAGTTTCGCTATTTTATTAGCCGTTTGTTGAACAAGGTTAATTAATTCATTTTCAGAACAAATTTTATTAACTAAGCCATAGCTAAATGCTTGTTCAGCATTAAATGTCTCGCCTAATACCATTAATTCAAATGCTCTATTTGAACCAACACGTAAAGGTAGTAAATAGCTTGAACCAGCCTCGGGGCATAATCCCAACTGGGTAAAGGGCAGTTTAAATTTAGCATTTGGTGCAGCAAATACCATATCGCAATGTAATAAAAGCGTTGTGCCAATACCTACCGCAGCTCCCGCAACAGCAGCGACTAATGGTTTGTTAAATTCGGCTAATATTTTAATAAACTTAAAAGCGGCTAAATCTGTATTTTCATCCGTTTTAATAAAGTCATCAAGATCGTTACCCGCGCAAAAACAGTTTTCGTCACCTTGAATAACTACACAATGAATATGAGAGGTAAATCGTGCATAATCAAATTGCAAACATAACTGTTGATACATTTGGTCATTTAACGCGTTTTTTTTATCAAATCGATTCAGTTTTATGGTTAAAACACCGTCTTGCTCATCTGTTAAAATTAAGTTACTCATTTTAATTAGCTTTAGTTGTAATAGCGGTAGTATAATTATGAAGTTTTTGAAATGGATGTATAGGTTAATATGAAAATAAACAACAAAAAAAGTACACTATTATTATTCTTTTTTACTGTGTTCTATAGTGCTTTTTCAAATGCGCAGCGTATTGATATTTCAGATGCCTATATTCGAGAAACGCTACCAGGTAATCAAATAACCTCAGCGTATATGCAAATTAGTAACGACAATGACCATGATGTATTGTTCATTGGCGCAAGTAGTAATATAAGTCCTAGAATAGAGATTCATCAGCACAGTATGGAAAATGGCATGATGCAAATGCGACAGCTTGAGCACATTAAAGTTAAAGCACATGAAAATGTATTGTTACAACCCTACGGTTTACATTTGATGATTTTCGATTTACAACAACCACTCAAAGATAGTCAAAAAGTGCAGTTAACACTACACTTTGCTAAGCACGATGATGTTATCATTGAAGTGCCGGTTATTAGTATTAAGAAAAAACGCTCACATCATTAGGAATTACAATGAACTTAAAATTTTCTCCAAAGTTAGTCAGTAGTGTACTGCTCGCCATTTTCTTTCTTTTTTACTTTATTGGTGTCTACTGGAGTTTTGAGCCTGCAGAAATGGATCTTAAAAGTATGGTGAAAGCGGATGCTATAGCCGATGGTGTTACTCCTGTTATCGGTTATACGACAACAACGGCATTAATTAGAGTAACAGAAAAATTATGGGATAAGCCGGGTGGCTATTTGTCTAACGATGCTATGCCGCCGAGTGTCTTTCTAGATAATATTCCATCATGGGAGTTTGGTGCATTGGAAATGATTCGTGATATGTCATTGATCATGCGTCAAGGATTTAGCCGTTCACAATCTCAATCGTTAGAGAATAAACAATTAAAAGCCGCTCAACCAAGGTTTAATATAGACAGTACTCGCTGGGCATTTCCTAGTTCAGAAGGTGAATACCAAAAGGGTGTAAAGAGTTTATATCAATATCGTAAAGAATTGGCTGATCCTAGTACGCAAAATGCGCAATTTTACGCACGTGCTGATAATTTACGTAGTTGGTTAAAAGAAGTTGAAAAACGTTTAGGAAGTTATTCACAACGATTAAGTGCGAGTGTTGGTCGTGAACAAGCGAATACCGACTTAGCTGGAGATAATGTTGCAGTGCAATCTACAGCAACCGCAACAAACTTAACGTTAAAAACCAGTTGGTGGAAAATAGACAATGAATTTTATGAAGCGCGTGGTGCTGCATGGGCTTTATTGCACTTTTTAAAAGCGATAGAAATAGATTTTGATAGTGTACTGGCAAAGAAAAATGCTAAAGCGAGTTTACAACAAATTATTAAAGAGTTAGAAGCAAGCCAACAATCGATTTGGAGTCCAATGATTTTAAATGGCGACGGCTTTGGTTTTTTAGCGAATCATTCTTTGGTGATGGCTAATTACATTTCTCGCGCTAATGCGGCAATTATTGATTTAAATGAATTACTTAATAAAGGGTAAATATTTCATGAGCAAGAAAAAGAAAAGCATATTAATATCAACAGGGCTTGCTGCTATGGCGAGCGTTGCACTATCTACTGCTGTTCAAGCTGATACCATTGGTGTGTATTTAGGCGGGCAAATATTCAATAGCAATGCGAGTGGTTTATTTGGTGAAAAAAACCAACAAATTGATTTTAATTTAAATACTCAGACCCAAGGCAGTTTTTTTATTGCGGTTGAACATCCATTACCTTTTATACCAAACCTTAAAGTTTCATCAATAAAACTTAATACACAAGGTGCAACAACACTTACTTCAGATTTTACCTTTAGTGGTACAACATTTCCAAGTGATTCAGCCGCAACGACTGATTTTAAAACTGATTACATTGATTACACAGCCTATTACGAGTTGTTTGATAATGATTTAATAACGTTTGATTTAGGTGTAACCGTAAGAGATATAAGTGCGAATGTCAGTGTCGTTGGTACTACAGCAACGACACCGCCGGTTTCCTCAACAGCCAAAATATCGGCTTCTACCTATGTTCCATTAGCGTATGTGGCAACTAATATTGGTATTCCTTCAACCGACTTTAATATTTATGGCGAAGGTAATTTTTTATCGGTTAATGGTCAAAAGTTATATGATTATCAAGTGGGAGTTAGTTATGAATTAATTGATAACTTAGCCGTTGATGTGAACTTAACCGCAGGCTATCGTAATATTAAATTTCAATTAAAAGACGTTAGTAATCTATACACCGATATAAAGTTTTCAGGTGTATTTGCTGGTGCAGTTGTACATTTTTAAGTTGGTTATTTTTACAGGAAAATTATGTAGTATTAGATGATTAAATAAAATCAGCCTGAGTTGAATTACTCAGACTGATTTTATTATTAAAGCTATTATGACGCTATAGATTGCACAGATATTCATATAAAACTGAAATATACTCTTTCCTCTACTTATTAAAGTATTCTAAGCAGGCTTCCACTTCACTTTTAGAACCTAAAATAACTTCAACTCGCTGATGAATACTTGTCGGTTCAATATCCATAATTCTACCTTCGCTAGTAACACTTAGGCCGCCAGCTTGTTCTATTAAAAAGCTCATTGGGTTGGCTTCATACATTAAGCGTAATTTATAGGGTTTTTTGGCATCTTTGGTATCGCTAGGATACGTAAAAATACCACCACGACATAATACGCGATGCACATCGCCAACCATTGCTGCAATCCAACGCATATTAAAGTCTTTACCACGTGGTCCGGTGTCGCCTAATAATAAATCATCAATATAATTTTTCATTTCAGGCTGCCAAAAACGTTGGTTTGACATGTTAATCGCAAACTCTTGAGTGTCTTGAGGAATTTGAACATTGCGTTTTACCATTAAATAACCGCCGTGCGTTCTATCTAATACGTAAAAATGCGTCCCTTTTCCTGTTGTCATAACTAACATGGTAGATGGACCATATAATACATAACCGGCACATACCTGCTTGTTACCTGCTTGTTTGAACATATCAGGATCGTCAGCAGCCATCGTTATTGGTGCGCGATGAATTGAAAAGATAGTGCCAATTAACGAATTTATATCGATGTTTGAACTGCCATCTAAAGGATCAAAAGAGACAATAAACTTGCCATCAGGATCACCCGCAACCGAGGTATCTTCTTCTTCTGACGAAATTGCTTTTACAAAACCGGATTCTAATAAAATGTCTTTAAACAACTCATTAGCAACAACATCGAGTTTTTTTTGAATTTCACCTTGAATATTTTCATCTAAGGTTGACCCCATTAAACCACCTAAGTGTGCTTGGCTAACGCGAAAAGAAATTTCTTTAGTTGCTGCTAATATTGTTTTAATTAACGAGATTAAATCTAGTGGTACGCCATCTTGACGTAACGTGGGGGCGAGTCGTTGCATTTTAATACCTAATAGTTGAGTATGTTGTATATTTTATACGTTTACCATTTTATACTAATGTAAAATTTAAAATGGTAAGCGCAGCCATAATTTATTATATTTTTATTGGCTATTGTTTATTCAACGTGATTATAGCGGTTTTAAACACTAAAATAAAAAATAAAAAGGATCTCTAATGGCATTTGTTCGATTTATGATTACCTTAACGGTAATGTCTCTGTATTTAAGTACATTTACTGTATCAGCAGATCAAAATTTTACTGATTTTGTTAAAGGTAAAACCTTACAGCAAGGTTATTTTTCATTTTATAGTGACGATAAAAGCGGAAAAATTTATCTTGAAATAGATAAGTTTGAGCAACAATTTTTATTTCAATCTGGTTTGCCCTATGGTATTGGTTCTAACGATATTGGCTTAGATCGTGGTCAGCTTGGCGACACCCGTTTAGTACAGTTTGAACGGGTTGGTAATAAAGTTTTTTTACGTCAATTGAACAGTTATTATCGAGCTGATAGTAATAATGTTCAAGAAAAAAAAGCAGTAGAACAAGCTTTTGCTAGTTCAATTATCTGGGGATTCAAAGTCGTCAAAAAAGATGAAAAAAGCGACAAAGTGTTAATTGATTACACACCGTTTTTATTATCAGATATTCATAATTTAGCTGAGCGATTAAAAACGACTAAGCAGGGTAATTTTAAAATAGACACTAGTCGTAGTGGTATTTATAGTAATCGCACCAAAGCTTTTCCTGAAAATACAGAACTTGAAGCAATTGTTACCTATACCGGTAGTGGTGCAGGTAAATATCTACGTAGTGTTACGCCAGACGCTACAGCAATATCGGTACATCTTCATCATTCATTAATAAAACTTCCTGATGATCAATATAAAACACGAGTATTTCACCCTTTTAGTGGTTTTTGGGCGATGGAATATGCAGATTATGCCAGTGCTATTGATCAACCCTTAATTAAACGTATTATTCCCCGACATCGTTTGAATAAGAAAGATCCACAGGCACAAGTCAGTGAAGCAGTAAAACCGATTATTTATTACCTTGATGCTGGGGTGCCTGAGCCAGTACGTTCAGCTTTAATGGATGGTGCATTATGGTGGAATCAAGCGTTTACCGCGATTGGTTATAAAAATGCTTTCCAAGTTAAACTATTACCCGCAGATGCCGACCCTATGGATGTACGTTATAACGTTATTCAATGGGTACACAGAGCAACGCGCGGTTGGTCTTATGGTTCATCGGTTACCGATCCACGTACAGGTGAAATTATCAAAGGACATGTAAGTTTAGGCTCTTTACGGGTTCGCCAAGACTATTTAATTGCGCTGGGGTTAACATCACCATTTAAAACGGCAAAAACAGATACAAGTGCAATGAAAAATATGGCATTAGCCCGCATTCGACAATTAGCAGCTCACGAAGTAGGGCATACGTTAGGGTTAGCACATAACTTTTCTGCTAGTGTAAATAACCGTGCATCAGTGATGGATTATCCACACCCGTTAATTACAATTAATGAAAAAAGCCCACAAGATAAAAAGCAACCACGTTTAAGTTTAGAAAATGCTTATGCTATTAACATAGGAAAATGGGATAAATATACTATTGCTTATGGCTATGGTGATTATCCGCCAAAACAAGAACAACAAGTGCTAGCTGAGTTAGTTGCTAATGAACAAGCTCAAGGTTTTAAATATATGTCTGATCCAGATGCAAGGCCAAAATCAGGCGCAAATGCAGATGGACATTTATGGGACAATGGTGAAAATGCCGCAACTGAATTAGAACGTGTGCTAAGAATACGTAAAATTGCGCTTGAACAATTTGGCTTAAATAGTATTGATGTTGGTATGCCATTCTCAGAGTTAGAACAAGTATTAGCGCCTATTTATAACTTTCATCGTTATCAAGTAGAAGCAACCGTTAAGTTAATTGGCGGAATCAATTATAGTTATTCCGTTAAAAAGGCGGATTCAACCAATGCGGATTTTTCAATTGTTGATGCTAAAAAACAGCACCAAGCCTTAACGGCATTATTAAAAACGTTAGATGCTAACACGTTATTGCTACCCAAAAATATCATTGCACTTATTCCACCTAAAGCTTATGGCTATAGTCGAAATCGTGAAAGTTTACCAAGCCATACGGGCTTAGGTTTTGATGCGGTAACATTAGCTGAAGCCAGTGCTCAACATACTATTTCATTAGTATTAAATAAAGAACGCTTAGCGCGATTAGCGCAGCAATCGTCATCAAATTCAAGCATTATCTCGGTGGCTCAATTGTTTGAAAAAATAGAACGGGCAACACTCCGAAAACCAGCAAAAAGTGGTTTGCAAGATGTCATTCAACAACGTATTAATCAGATAGTGGTAAAAAAACTTTTAACCCTGTGGTTAGACAAAACAGTAGTTACGGAAGTGCGTGCAGAAGTTTTTGTGGCGCTTAGCGATCTTGAACGTTGGTTACAACAAAAAACGAAAACTCAAAGTGCTAGTAAACGTTTTAATGCGCATTATCGCTTATTAATTCAGCAAATAAATTATGGTTTAAATCAAGGCAAACAAATAACCCCTGAGATTGAAGTAAGTATGCCTCCAGGCTCGCCAATTGGTGCGTAATATTCTTATAAATTAATGATGAAAAAGCGCGTTTGAAACCGCGCTTTTATTTAAATGGAATATTTTTCTTAGGAAATTATTTGCGATTACTTTAGTAAGGGATGATCTTTCGGTAATTGTTTTGATATCCATATGGCTAATTTATGCTTCATGTTCATTTGGTCTTCTTTATCTTTCGCTAATGCTTGAATTAAACCGTCTTGCACCAATAGGCGATATAAACTTTCTATTTTTTGTTTTGCAGCATCGGTGGGTGAAAAATTTTTATAGCCACGATTAAGGGCGTATTTTTCACCGATTTCAATGGCTTTTTTCAGCAATTCGTTTTCGTTTTTCAATTTTTTCATTTCGACTCCATACATCTATTGTGAAAAGAAGTTTGATACATTTTATAAATAGAATTTATGAGCACAATTTAATTATTATTTCATATTTATAGGTATAATAAATGAAATTTTTATTTAAAATAATAGTTCTATCGATAGACCAGTAAAGTTATGCATATACAATATTTGCGTAACAAGTTGATAAATTTAATTTATACCAAAAATTAATTCACTCTATTGGTTAGTACTTAGAACGTGCAGCATATTATTCTTGTAATTTTTTTACAACTAGAAATTAAAAAAACAATAAACCAATTGAGACTAAACATGATCAAACTTAAATATTCAAATTTAATACGCCAAGTACTTTCATTTTCTTTGATTGTGGCAACTTCTATCACCTCAATATTTACCAATGCCACGATTGTTGAATTTGATACCTCGCAAGGTAATTTTCAAGTAAATTTATATGATCAAACCACACCGAAAACGGTGGGAAATTTTTTAACCTATATAGAACAAGGTCATTATACTAACTCAGTTATTCACCGAGCAGTGCCTAATTTTATCGTACAAGGTGGCGGTTTTAACTTTACCGGAGCATGGCCATTAACGCGTTTAAGTACTAATGCGAGTGTGGTTAATGAACCCGTTTACTCTAATGTTAAAGGTACTATTGCTATGGCAAAACAAGCAAGCGACCCAAATAGTGCCACTGATCAGTGGTTTTTTAATTTAGTAGATAACAGTAGTAACTTAGATGTGCAAAATAGCGGTTTTACGGTATTTGGGCAAGTGGTTGGCGATGGAATGCTTGTTGTAGAAAAAATGTCTGGGCTATTATTATGTCAAGATATTCCTATGGAAAATTATTCAACACAAAATTGTACTGATCAAACAACACCCGGTTTAGAAAACTTTGTTGTGATTAATCAAATTACTATTGTTGATTCGTCAGCGACAACAGAAAGCAGTGTTAGTAAGCCGAAAAATACTTTACTCAATCAACAACCGTCGCCGACACCAAGTAGTGGTTCTAGCGGTGGTTCATTAGGTTTTGCAAGCTTATTGATGTTGGCTTTAGGTTTATTTCGAAAGAATCGTTTAATAAAAATCAACTAAAAGGATTTGTTGATGGGTAATAGCACTAACGCGAATATTTTATTGTTAATTGCCGCCATGCTAAACGCTTTGGTTGCTATTGCACATCTTGGCTGTATTGCCTTTGGTGCTTCTTGGTATCGATTCTTTGGTGCGGGTGAACAAATGGCTGTTTGGGCTGAGCAAGGCAATATAAAAGCGACGATTATTACTTTATGTATAAGCTTGGTATTATTTAGTTGGTGTGTTTATGCTTTCTCTGCCGCAGGGCTTATTATAAAGTTACCCTTAATTAAGTTCGCTTTAATTAGTATTACCAGCATTTATTTATTACGCGGCATTGGCGGGTTATTTTTGATTGCTAATCCACTTGGTCGTGCCTCCGGATTTTGGCTATGGAGCTCTATTATTTGTTTGAGTTTTGCAATAATTCATGGCATTGGCTTAAAACAAGTATGGGCTAGTCTTTAATATTACTTTTAGGAAGCGAAATGATTCACTATGTTTCTTTGTTGCGCGGCATTAATGTTGGCGGTCATAAAAAGGTATTAATGGCTGATTTAAAGGCCTTATATCAGTCGTTAAATTTAAGTAATGTTAGCACCTACATTCAAAGTGGAAATGTTATTTTTGACAGTGACATTGCCGATAAAAATAAAATAAAAAATATAATTGAACAAGCTATTGAGCATCAATATGGTTTTACTGTGCCAGTAGAGCTTTGTACTTATGCTGAGCTTGAAAAAATACGCATGGCGTTACCGTTTCAGAATATTGATGTAAAAGCCGATGGCGGAAAAATGATGATTATTTTCTTGTCGGCACAGCCCATATCAGAAAATATTGCCAAATTATCACCCTTATTGAATGTTTCTGAAAAACTTGATGTTGGTGAACACTGTCTTTATTTATATTGCGGTGATGGCTTTGGTAAAAGTAAGTTAACCAATAAGCTGATAGAAAATAAACTTAAAGTAAGCACAACCTCGCGTAATTTAAAAACCTTAATTAAGCTTTGTGAATTATGTAGGTCTTAATTATTTAGTGTGATGGTCTTGCGCTAACAAGCCATAAATAAGCTCATCATGCCACTTTTTATCCGCTAATTTTGAATGCTGGCGTAAACACGCTTCGCGTTGCATACCAAGCTTTTCCATCAGACTATATGAAGCTTGGTGATCTGCTACACAATAAGCAAGTAATTTATGAATTTTAACTTGCTCAAATAAAAAGTCGCGCACACATTTCGCTGCTTCAAACGCATAACCTTTACCATGAAAATCGTAATGAAACCGGTAACCAATTTCTACCCGTTTAAATTCGAGCGATTCAAAATTAAGGCATACCATGCCAATAAGCTCGTTGCTTTGGCTTGATTCTGATTTTAAATGCGCGACTAGCATTAACCATTGACCTTCTTCTCCTAGCCAATCGTCAATACATAGTTGAATTTTTTCTTTAGACTTTTCAAGGCTAGTGATCGGACGAATATAGCGCATTAATTTTTCGTTTTGTTCATGTGCAACCATCGTATCAAAATCGTTAACAGTAATTTTACTTAAAACTAAACGTTCTGTTTCAAGTTTTAGTGTGTTTATTTGCGCAACTAACTTTTCTATACTCATTTATTATCTCATTTAATGTTTTATTTTTTTGTTGATAGTATTAAGTCGTTTTGTATAAATGTACATCGCGCTGTGGGAATGGAATAGTGATTTTTGCCTGCTCTAACGCTAAATAAATTGCTTTATAAGCATTATGCTTTGCTTCATAAAAATTAGCCGTTGGTGTCCATGCACGAATGGTGATAGAAATGGCACTATCGGCAAATTCATTAATGCCGATTTGGGGCACTTTGGTGCTACTAATAAAATCAAGCTTACTAAAAGTTGTTTCAAGTAGGGTTATCACTTCAAGTGGATTATGGTGATAAGCGATACCTACGCTTAATTCAAGTAAAGTGTTTTCATCTGAATTATGTAAAACCTCGCCGACAATATGTTTATTTGGGATCATTATTTTTACGTTATCTTCGTCGCGTAAAATGGTGTAAGCAAGTAGTACCTCTTCAACCACACCCTTAACACCCTGTACCGTAATGGTATCGCCGACAACAAAAGGACGAATTAAAATAATATTAAAACCCGCAGCATAATTTGCTAATAAGCCTTGTAAAGCTAAACCAGCACCTAATGATACCGCGCCAATGGCGGCAATAAAGGGCGTAACGCTAATACCTAATTTACCTAATGAAATGATTGTTATCATCACTACAATCAACATTTTGGTTGTGTTAGCAATAAAGCGACTTAAGGTAATATCTAATTTTTGTTTTTCACATAAGGTTAAAACCCATCGACCAACTTTGCTTGAAAACCAATAACCGATAAGAAATATTATTAATGCGCCGATTAACTGAAAACTATAGTTAGCAAAAAAGTTAATAATTAAATCGTAAAATTTAGTCACTTGGTCAATTTCATCTTTTAGTAGCACAGTTGGAGCTAATGAACTTGTTTCAGTTGCCATTAGTAATATCCCTTCTTATTTGTTTATTTTTAATGATTAGATCCTGAAACAAGTTCAGGAGGACGTCAAGGATAAAGTTCAGGATGACGTTAAGGATAAATCTACAATAGCTTACCTATATTACTCTGAAAGTAATCCAAAAAAGTTCGTGTTTTTACTGGAATTTTTCGGCTTTGATATAACACACTCAACTGTTGTGCAATTGGCTGTTTATCTAAGCATATCCTTTTCAATTGGCTTTGATTATTATCTTGATTCTTGCTTTGGTTATCGCTTAGTTTAGTGTCTTGCTGCAAAATATAATCGGGTAGTTTACATAGACCTAAGCCTTTTTCTGCCGCTTGTTGTCGCATCTCAGGGCTTGATAACGTCACTTGCCCTTTGACGTATACCGCCTGTACTTTATCATTATCTCGAAATAACCACGGCTGACTTGGTTGGGCTAAAATACAGTTATGCGCGGCTAAATCTTCCGCCGAATTAATCATATTGCTATCAAAGTTTTTTGGTGCATAAATAGATTGTGAAAAACTCAGTAAGGTTTTCGAAATCCAGTTGGAGGCGGGTAATAATTGTTCATGCAAAACAAAACAAAGATCGAATTGAGGATTAAAGTCAGGAATTTCACCTGAGTAGTGCTGACAACTAATATGAATTTTAGGATAGAGTGTAATAAAATCAGTGATCAATGTGCTAATTATTCGGTTAAAAAACTCTAACGGTAGCAAAATATTAAGCTGCCCTTGAGGCTGATGAATTATAGACCCGACTTCTTCTTCAATTTTACTTAAGGCTTCAACGTGTTCTTTTGCAGCACCGTATAATAAGCGACCACTTTCAGTTAGCTCCTGATTTCTGGTAGTTCTAACAAGTAACTCACTCCCAAGCTTATGCTCTAGCTGCGCTAACCGTCTACTGAGGGTTGATTTTGGCATGGTCATTTTTTGGGCGGCAAGGGTAAAAGAACCCTCTTCAACTAAGGTTACAAATAAATATAAGTCATCTAGATTTGTTAACATCAGTTTTTATTGTTCCATTTTTGAGATAATACAAACCATTAAACCTAACTAATCAATAAAGCACAAGTCAAGTACACTATTTCTATCAACTAAACACACCCTAGGGGGAACCTATGAGTAAAGTAATTAATGTTTTAGCAAAAGATTTTAAAAATGAAGTAGAGCAACACCAAGGCAAAGTACTCGTCGACTTTTACGCACCTTGGTGTGGTCCATGTAAAATGATTGCGCCAATTGTTGAACAAATAGCCGAAGAAAATAAGGCAGTAAAAGTGGTTAAAGTTAATGCTGATGAAAGCCAAGCACTAATGGCGAAATTTGGTATTAGAGGTATACCAACATTGTTATTAATGGACGAAGGGGAAATTATTGCAACACAGGTAGGTACAGCTAGTGTTTCTCAAATTAAAGCGTTTGTAGAACAATAAATGTAAAGTAAATTGTTAGGGGAAGAATATTATAACAATGAGGCTGCCTGTCATTCTATGTTAACGCAACAATTTCATATGGTT
>Ga0316202_10001497_pt1 | contig 18103 bp, 13 predicted proteins | sample 3monrhotite_MG_FD_204934 | JGI IMG/M metagenome (GOLD analysis project Ga0316202, IMG submission 204934) | Microbial mat bacterial communities from mineral coupon in-situ incubated in ocean water Damariscotta River, Maine, United States -... | ecosystem: Environmental > Aquatic > Marine >... | reverse complement strand
GGCATATCCAGACCAATTTTTTCCATGGCCTGTTTAAAGCGGTCACGGTCTTCGGCTTTATCAATGGCATCCCGATCTGCGCCAATCATTTCCACATTGAATTTTTCCAGCACGCCTTCGCGCACCAAATCCAGCGCGCAGTTCAGCGAGGTTTGCCCTCCCATGGTGGGTAACACCGCATCCGGCCGTTCACGTTCGATGATGTTGGCCACCGTCTTCCAGGTGATAGGTTCGATGTAAGTCGCATCGGCCATTTCGGGATCAGTCATGATCGTCGCCGGATTGGAATTCACCAAAATGACGCGATAACCTTCTTCACGCAACGCCTTGCAAGCCTGTGCACCGGAATAATCAAATTCGCAGGCCTGACCGATAACGATAGGGCCAGCACCGATGATGAGGATACTTTTTAGGTCTGTTCTTTTTGGCATTAATTCAGTGCCCGATATTTAAGTGTCTGTTATCCAATGAGAAGTAACGAATAAAAATCGACTCCCTCATCATTTGCCATCCGCCCCTCGGTACTGTTCGATCGATTCAACGAAGCGATCAAACAATGGCGCCATATCATGTGGCCCAGGACTGGCTTCAGGGTGTCCTTGAAAGCTGAAAGCGGGCAGGTCGGTACGTTCCACGCCTTGCAACGAACCATCAAACAATGAACGATGAGTGGCCTGCAAATTATCAGGCAACGATGTTTCATCCACTGCAAAACCATGATTTTGACTGGTAATCATCACTGTGCCACTGGCCAGATCCTGTACTGGGTGATTGGCACCGTGATGACCAAATTTCATTTTCAGCGTCTTCGCGCCACTGGCCAGCGACAACAGCTGGTGGCCAAGACAAATGCCAAATACGGGAACACCGCTGGTCAAAATCTCTGGAATCGCGGTCAGCGCATAATTGCAGGGCTCCGGGTCGCCAGGGCCGTTAGATAAAAACACACCATCGGGATTCAGAGCCAACACCTCGGCAGCGGGTGTCTGGGCTGGCATCACGGTCAGGCGACAGCCACGATCGACCAGCATGCGCAGAATATTGCGCTTCACACCGTAATCGTAGGCCACTACATGATGTGGCAGTTTTTCCTCAATGGAATGCGTTGCATTGGGCAGACCATTAGCCAGCGTCCAGGAACCCTGCGCCCATTCGTAGGGAGTATGAGTGGTGACTTCCTTGGCGAGATCCATGCCCTGCAAACCGGAAAATGCTTGCGCAGCGGTAATGGCGGTCTGCTCATCGATATCATCACCAGTGACAATGCAACCAGCCTGTGCGCCTTTTTCACGCAATATGCGGGTAAGCTGCCGGGTATCGATATCGGCGATAGCGACTACCTTTTTTTCGGACAGGTAATCTTCAAGACTGGATTCGCTACGCCAGTTGCTGGCCAGCAACGGCAGATCGCGCACCACCAGACCACTGCAATGCACATGTGATGATTCCTCGTCTTCGACATTCACACCCACATTGCCGATGTGTGGGTAAGTCAAAGTCACGATCTGTCGCGCATACGACGGATCAGTAAGAATCTCCTGATATCCCGTCATTGCGGTGTTAAACACCACTTCCCCTATTGTTTGGCCTTCAATACCAATGGATTCTCCCCAAAAAAGCGAGCCGTCTGCCAGGGCCAGTAATGCCGGTTTTCTCAATCTATTTCCCCTGTTGCTAAGCCACCGCCATCCACAAACATCCGCGCGTACGCAAAGTGTAGATGCACAAAACGGGAGGGACGAAACCTCGCCCTTCCCGCCTGTAATCAATCATATCGTGTTCGTAAATCGCCAGAACCTGGGTAGTTTACTCGATTGGGCTCATGAGCGTCTATATCGGGCACAACATCTAGCAGTAATTATTCAGCCACAGGTCCCGGATATCCCTGCTCAGCGAAAATTAAAAAACCATCACTGTTTAGTCGCCCCTCCTGCTGCACGAAAATCTGAAATATGGCCGCATTAATTGCCTTGTCTCAGATTTAAGGAAAACTCGTACCTGCCCCTTCATTCCGTGACCACGTTAAAACTCTTCGTATGAGAGCTTAATGTGTGTTTTTGATATCACACTATGACAAGACATCGAAGAGTAAGATCAATCCTCATCCTCCTTCTCATCATCGTCGTCGTCATCCTCCCAATCAAACTCCTTCACAACTTTAAATAACGCATCGCCAATAAGCACGTTCGCCTTAGCTGAAGTATGTTTTTCATCAAAAAATAAAAATTCTCCAGCATTTTCACCAAAATCACAATCAGGATGAAAAGTTAGTGTAGAGTAAAAAAAGCAAGGCTCACGGGTATTACTAAAACTGAATGAGTCTGCTCTATAAATAACCCTACGTAGAAATTTAAAATTATTGAATTCGGCAATTTCTATATTCAATTCATTTTCAATGTCACGTATATTTCTCTTAAGCAAACGATTAAAAATTCGAGTTATTTTTGTGGTTTTCTTACTCAATGCTGAATTATTTAATTCAGAGCCCGACAACAACGCCTCAGGAATACGACCCATATCAATTGAATTCATCACTACAAAAAACCTTGCTCCAGAGGCAATCAATCTATTTATATTTTGCTTAATATTATCAGTTGAATTTTTCAGCGCGGCTTTCACTGACCCACGATCCTTTATGTCACGCGCACTACGCACATCATTACCGCCGATAAATACAACATACAACGCATCTTCAGGAGCAGAAGACCCATACGCTGCCAAAAAAGCATTGACCTGGGTGTTTAAATCAAAGGCCTCATTCCCTCCAGCTGTTGCAGATGCAACTGCATAATTTGTCCCCGCATTTTGGCTGATAAGGTGTAGAGAAGCATCTGTTGACAACCCCAGCCTTTCCCCCAATATTTCCACCGAGACAGGCCCATTAGACACACGATTATTGTAATAAGCTGGCGGGAAATTACCAACGACAGATGCAAGATTTCCAGTATCTGACATACTATCACCAAATATAAACAGATTGGAAAAAGATTGACTTGCGCTAACCGGGAGCACAAAAACCAGACAAACAAATAAAATTACAGACTGTAAAAATTGTTTAGGTATTAATTTAATCATCGACATCATCCTTGTTGTTAGCATATAAAATATTACTGGGTAAAGTTTGATACAACATAAACAAATTATCCTACCACCCTAGGAGATGTTAACAAAGGGTTACAAAATTTTGTTATGTATTCACGAATAATTCACTAGGTAATTTCCTGAGTATATTGAGAAAGCTCCCAGGAATTTATCTCATTAACAGCTACTGATACATCTATACAATTAAAGCTTAGGGGCTAGGCATACGTTTTATTCATTTCAACACATAGTGTTAACAATGATAGTGAAGGTATTTTTACTTAATCAAAGTGTGATACACAAAGAGAATGGATCTATGAAAACCATATTCTACACCTATGGCACTATGAATTTAGGTTTTTTAAGCATTTGAAATTGGTGCATATTTTGATTAGTGTATTGACGCATGAAGACTTTTACTACCCGGATAGCTGGAAACAATACCATTGCTATTCAATAGCCCCTCATATAAAGGCATATATCTACACAGATGGTACTGATTAATAGTGACTTGTTAGTATGTGGTGGTCTTTAAGATAATGATACCTAAATTTATAACGCTACGAGTATAGCTAGATGTGAATTATAAAAAGCTATTCATTACAAATTTCTAGAGGTTTGTGCTTATGAGTATTAGCTATACAGTATATGATTCATATAAAAACCTTGATGTTAGGGCATGGGAATATGTGAAAGAAAACTCTACTTCAGGATCAGTCCTGGGTATGGATCCTGACTTTCTTTTGTCGATAGAAAATTCAATGTCTAAATATTCACGCCTATGGTATGTGATTTTTTACTCTGACACAGGAGTTCCGATAGCATCCGCATGCCTGTCAACACTAGTCGTCGATTTGGCGATACTTTCCAGTGCAGCTGTACGGAGAGTTATAACGATGCTCAGGAGAGTAATTCCATCCTTCTTCTATATGAAAATACTGTTTTGTGGTACACCCGTCTCGTTGGGTCAAATAGGTATTCTATTTACCCGTGGAGCAGCTAAAGAAGCTGTTTTGATTGAGTTGGATAATATATTGTTATCTGTTGCAGAAAAATATAAAGCTAAGGTAATTGTTCATAAAGAGTGCGAAAGTGATGATCTTGGTAATATGCTGCCCTTATATGACATGGGGTATAAGAGAGCAGATAGTTTGGATATGCACATTTTTTCAGAGTCATTTGTAAACTTTACTGACTATCTGGCCGGGTTGAACTCACACTACCGCTATGACATAAAGCGATCACTAAAAAAAATGGATAGGTATGGTGTTCGGATAAAGCGATACTCTAGTACACAACAGATATGTGAATTGTACACGGATAGATTATACGCGATGTATCTGGCTGTAGTTTCACGCTCAGAGAGCCAGCTTGAGGTATTGCCTAAAAAATTTTTTATTGAACTAACTAACAGGTTTACGGCTGGGATTAGCCTTACTGTACTGGAAAAAGATGGTGAGATTATGGCCTATAATTGGTCTTTAAATCATCATGGCAACTACCATTTCCTGTTCTGTGGCATTGATTATGAAAACAACAAAAAGTATGACCTTTACTTTAATATTATGTATGCTGAACTTGGTTTTGCGCTTGAAGCAAGGCCGGATAATATCTATGTAGGCCAAACTGCATCTATCTTTAAGATGCGTTTGGGCTGTAAGCAAGAATCGTTATATCTGTTTGTGAAACCACATGGTTTCATGTTCAAGATTATTTTTAGCGTATTGTTCAGGTATCTTTTTCCCCCGAAACCAAATTTGAATGTGCCAGCTATATTTAATTCTACATATGGTTCAGACATGGGCCAGTAACCGATGTTGACTTATATGACAAACATGGCTTCCAACAAACTTGTGCGTTTTTCCGAGCTGGAGGAATCCACGCTATTGTACATATTGGCATCTACCTCTGTCCTGATATTGAACTTTGACTCATTACAAGTTGAATATCATATTGTGTACCTTCTGGTCCACATACTTATGGCCTATTCTCTTTACCTTGTTCCAGCCCTACGACTGGTTGACATGGTTTTGTTGCAAACTGGTATCCACTCACTCTGATATTGTTTTTTACTCGGAATTGGATTTGATCAATCTTGCCTTAGGAAAGATATACTCGTAGCGTTATGAATTTAGGTATAATTTTGACCTTCAAAACCACCATCTAACAGTGATTCCATTTCATTGGCATAACCATCAAAGCTTTGGAAAAACTTTATTGTGAACTTTATAAAATTAGATAAATCTTTGTAATACCGATTGTAGAGTACTTTTTTCTTAAAAAATCCCACATACGTTCGATCAAATTTAATTCAGGGGAATAGGCGAAAAATAAACAAGTTGTAACCTCGGACTTTGCTCAACAACCTCTCTCACTTATTGATAATTATGATATTAATGTTTCCCAGCATACCGAGATAGTGTATGAGCAACTAATAACAGGTCGTTAATATTATTGAGTAACGGAACCAGAAAAGAAGACGAAATATCCAGCTAAAAATTCATCACGGTTATAATCACGCTGCTGGATAGAACATAGATAATCTAAAGCAGAAAAAAATAAAGCCAGCGGCTTTCTTGATAAGGAAAGCTCACACGAATGATATCTACGCCTGTAGCGTTTGATCCTCAAACGCTACAGGCATAGGGAAAAAATATTTTTACCCATCACAACTTAATTTTCACTTTGGAAAAGTGATTAACAAATGGCAAGAGCCGGTAACAATATTGATAGAAAAGCTTAAGTATTGTCACCGACTCTCGCCATTAAATTAAAGCTAATCTTTAATCAGCAAGAGACAGACCGCTTGGCACTCTTTTGGGCACATCGTTTCGAATGTCTACACTGTTGGGGTCTGTCAATGCATGTAAAAAATCCATCAAGTACGCAATTTTCTTTTCACTGAGGTTTATTTTTTCCAGTTCATTGGCATTTTTGATATTCATAACCAATGCTGGATCATTCATAACAAAACAATCGTGCGCATCAAGATCTGCTCGCGAAGGTAATCTAGGCTCTGTATTACAATCATAATTATCCAATGATGTTTCTGGATCAAGATGATGACGCACAACGCCCTCTAGTGTATCAAAAGCGCCAGAATGGCCCCAAGGCCCTGTCAAAGCAACATTCCGTAAAGGGGGCGTGCGGAATTTATACCTTTGATTAGCATCACCTGTTACCGCGGCTCTGCCCATATCTTCATACCCGTCGAACCCATGTTCTTTACCCTGTCCGATTTGCGGCATCGCTATTGCGTGAAAATCCATATCAGTCAGATATGTACCGCTATGGCAACCTGAACACCCGGCCTCACCATAAAACAGTTTCATGCCCTTTTTTGCTGATTTGCTCATGGCTTTTTTATCACCACGAAGGAAACGATCAAAGGGAGTATTATCAGCACGCCAAGCTACTCGTTCAAATGCCGATATTGCATTGGCCGCATGTGCATATGTAATTTGATCTGCTGTAACACCAAATGCTTCATTAAACAATGAAACGTATTCTGGTATGTTCCGCAAACGATCAGCGAGTTGTGGCCAAACTCCATCAGCACCCGCAAAATTCTCCACAGCCGCAGCATCGGCAACCGGGTTTTCGCCTGCTTGACCAGCCATTTCAGTTCCTGATGTCACAGGAAACATGGCTTGTACTGCCAAAATGTTCTCGAGGATCAAGGGTAAATCATCACCTGCTGGAGAACTAAATCCGCTCGGTTGCGTTGCATCGACCTGGGCACGCCCATCATGAAACAGCGTATCAATTTCAATTGCACCCAGTGTAAATATAGGAGGCGCATTACGTGGAACACGCTCATGCACTGCATCGGGCCCCGAGCCTGTATCACGAGCCACCCCAAGGCCACGCGCACCTTCACCTATTGATAAAGATAGACCATCACCTGTGTCGGTCAGGCCATGATGACATGTGGCACAAGAAATATTTTTATTACCGCTAAGAATTTTGTCAAAAAAAAGAACTTTCCCCAATGCAACTTTGGCTTCTGCCGGACTACCATTATCATGGAAATTGCTATCAACAGATGGGGGTGGCAGCGGGCCTTGATAGTAATAATTACTTGCGACAACATTTTCACTTAAAAAAACCAAACCTATTACCGGAACAACAAATGACATTATTAATTTTTTAACATTCATTTTACACCCTCCACTTAGTATTCATTTACAAAAAATAAAAGCACTAATATCTTTATTTATTTTTAATAAAAACATATGCATCTGAAAATAGGCTATTTTTAAACTGAAATAACTTATTTATACATCAAATAAAATTACAACAACCATTAGCATAAATAATAGAAATAAGTCACAAAACTATGATAGCTTTAAAATTAAAATTAATTATTTTATGGAAAATTTAACGGTTATCTAAAATAGTTACCTTTACAACCTAAAATAGTAACTTTATAGAAACAAATGACCTCGCAGCAAGCTGTGGGGAATCACACCCACAGAGATTGAATAAATAATGACTTATATGTTTTAATGGCGATCAAAATACAAAAAAATTAATACTCATTAATACAACAATACATCACACTGCCTATTAAATTTTTTACGCTAAAACCAGAAGATGTACAGTCAGAATTACACTATGGCAACACGATAAACTGTTAACAAAACACACATCATTTTAATAACTTTATCACCCTCCTAATCATAGTTATTTTTCTCATCACCATATTTCGTATGCTATCTATAATTCAAAAATACACAATCAATGCTACTTGTCCATTCTTGCTTTTTTCAAAGAAAAGCACACAGCATACAAACATCAACTCCCTCATTACATATCTCTATATTACTTCTTAAGTCATATAACATCCATATAGTCATCACTTTTATCCATCATAGGAAACTATTATTAGTAATGCAGGAAGGAAAATGAGCTTTATTGGCATGGTTTATTTGGGGACGATGCCGGCTTTTAATCTGATATTGATTGCAAAAATACAGAAAACTCTATAAAGGCCTAGGCCTCTTATCTCATTTTAAGTTATAAAGGTAATATCTTAACTATTTTGATAATGATTTCTGTCATCTGAGAGTGCTTTTTTCACAGCTGATGCCTGCAAGCTTGCTCCATGGGGAGGTGGCAGCACTTCGACACTTTGCAGCGCCTCCAGTCCGTCTATACTATCGGCAAGTGAAACAGGCTGCGTGATGCTCTGCTGCAAAAATTCTGTCAATTGTGGATACATTGTTACCGCTTCATCAACTTTTACATCTGTTCCTCGCTGATAAGCGCCCACACTGATCAAGTCCCTATGTTGACGATATAAAGAATACCATTGTTTGAATTGGCGAATGGCTGTTTGATGTGCCGTACTGGTAATTTCCGTCATTGCACGACTGATGGAAGCTTCTACATCAATCGCAGGGTAGTGCCCTGCTTCCGCCAGTTCGCGTGACAATACAACATGCCCATCGAGAATCGCTCGCGCTGCATCAGCAATAGGGTCTTGCTGGTCATCGCCCTCAGTCAACACGGTGTAAAATGCGGTAATAGAACCGCCACCAGTATCACCATTTCCAGCACGTTCAACCAGTTGTGGAATTTTTGCAAACACTGAAGGTGGGTAACCTTTTGTTGCGGGTGGCTCACCCACAGCTAGTGCTATTTCGCGTTGTGCTTGAGCATATCGGGTTAATGAATCCATTAATAAAAGTACATTCAACCCCTGGTCACGGAAATATTCGGCAATGCGGGTCGCCAATGATGCACCATGCAGACGCATTACCGGTACATCATCAGCCGGCGAGGCGACCACGACAGCACGTGCCATGCCTTCATCACCCAGTATTTTGTCGATAAACTCTTTGACCTCACGACCACGTTCACCAATAAGTCCAACCACAATCACATCAGCATTTGTGTATTTTGTCATCATACCCAACAAGACACTTTTGCCCACACCACTACCCGCGAAAAGCCCCATGCGCTGGCCACGACCGACACTCAATAACGCATTGATGGCACGAATACCGACATCCAGTTTTTCACTGATAGGATGTCGTGCCATGGGATTAATAGACCGACCAGAAATAGGGACATACTCCGATGCATGCAATGCACCCTTACCATCCAGCGGATTACCTGCGCCATCCAGCACTCGACCCAACAACCCATGACCTACCGCCACATCATAATTTTTTTCAGTCGGTATCACTCGGGCGTTGGGAAGAATGCCATGCATCCGTTCTATGGGCATCAAAAACAGTTTTTCGCCGGAAAACCCCACCACTTCGGCTTCGATATTTTTTCCACCCGGCCCTTCCACTAGGCATCGTGACCCCACTGGAGCATGGCAACCAACGGCCTCCAACGTTAATCCCACCATACGGGTAAGATGCCCTTCGACAATTAATTGTGGTGTGGTGATGCGTTCCTGTGCATCAATAAGCGTTTGTTGCCATCGACGGGCAGTACGAAGATTTTCTATCTGAAGTTGAAAAGATGAATCACTCTTCATATCTTTTCCTGCTGAGTTGATCATTCTGATGATGAGTTTTTGTCTGATTCACGCTCACCACCCAAAAGCTGGGATGCGATAGCCGTCAGGCGTTTTTCCAATGTCGCATCAATGCGCGATGTTTCAGTAAGAATCCGACAATCACCCCGGGACAAGCCGGGGTCATTCAGTAGCTCCCAGTTACTTTCCATTTTTGTTTTGGTCAGTATTTCGTACATCACCCGCACATCATCCGGGTGCAGACAAACTTTGACTTCACGAGAACCGACCGGTAGCACAGCAATCGCTTCCTGCACTACACCCACAATTTGTGATGCATCAATTTTTAACTCACGGCGAACCAATTGCCGGGAAATGGCTACCGATAAACTCACCAACTGTTGTGTAATGTCTTCGTCCAGTTTTTCAAACGGTTTTGATAATGAATGCAATATACTATCGAGTAGTTGACCGTTGTGTGCAATTTCATCTCTTCCCGACATCATTCCTTCTTCACGACCTTTTGCAAAACCGGCCTCGTAGGCTTCCTTATATGCCTGATTTTGAATTCTTTCGATTTGTTCAGCTGTCATCAGGCCTGGCGCTTTGTCATCTTTTGCATTCGCCACGGCGCCGGATACATCTTCAACCATGGGTAAATCCCAGCGTTGATATTGCTCCGTTGATTGCTTGGAAATGAGCTTAACCATGGTTATACATATTCTTCACCACCGGAACCCCCCAGAGAAATATCACCAGCATCGGCCAGTCTGCGCGCAACCGAAAGAATTTCTTTTTGTGCTCCTTCCACTTCACTGAGGCGAACCGGCCCTTTCGCTTCAAGATCATCACGCAGCATTTCAGCGGCACGTTTAGACATATTTTTCAGAATTTTTTCTTTCAAATCATCATCCGCACCTTTCAATGCCAGCACCAGCGATTCGGAAGAAATTTCCCGAAGAATGGTTTGAATATCACGGTCATCAACCGCATTCAGATTATCAAAGACAAACATAAGATCCTGAATACTCTGCCCAAGGTCTGCATCAATTTCCTTGACGCTGTCCATGATTTCACCTTCCATAGAACTGTCAATAAAATTAAGAATATTTGCCGCTGCTTTCAAGCCACCCACACTGGAAGATTTCACGTTATTTTTACCCGTAAACTGTTTTTCCATGATGTCATTAAGTTCATTTAACGCGGCAGGTTGAATACCATCCAGTGTGGAAATACGCATTAATACATCAACACGTACACGATCGGGAAACACTGCCAACACCTCAGCCGATTGATCCGGGTCCAGATACGATAAAACAATAGCAATAATTTGCGGGTGTTCGAGGCGAATAATTTCAGCAACGGCACGTGAATCCATCCATTTAAGTGTTTCAAGCCCTTTGGTATTTCCGCCTTGTAAAATACGATCAATCAAGCCCTCGGCTTTGTCATCACCCAATGCCTTTTTCAGCACACTGCGCACGTATTCATCCGTCCCCAACCCTAATCCTGTCTCCTCCTGTACCGTGGCACAAAAATCTTTTAACACGGAGGTAACCTGACCGCGCGAAACATTATTGAGCTGCGCCATGGCTGCGCCCACCGACTGCACTTCTTTAGGGTCCATGTGCTTCAGCACTTCCGAGGCTGCCGCTTCCCCAAGACTCATTAAGAAAATTGCAGCACGCTCAACGCCTCTCACTTCGTTATTTTCAGCCATCAGCAGACACCCAGTTCTTCACCACCTGTGCTACTAGCTTTGGGTCTTGTTCAACAGCTTTATTTGCCGTTATGATATTTTGTTCATAACTCCCAGGTGCGGGAATAGCCGGAACATCCTGCGCTGCACCCAGAGTCACGGTATCCTCAGCCATACCCTCAACGCCGCTGTCTCTTGATGATCCTGTTGCTGCATTAACCGGTATCATTTCTCGTGACTGTGTTGCCAGTGAGCGCATAATCGGTTTCAGTATTCCGAACAAAACAATAATCACCAATAATCCACCCAGAATTTTTTTACCAATATCCAGAGCCCATCCCTGTTCCCAAATCGGTACTTCAGGTAAAGGCTCAGGAGCTGAGGGAAGAGTGAAAGATGAATTCATTACATTCACCGTGTCGCCTCGTTGCACATTAAAGCCCACTGCTTCTTTGATCAAATTACTCAAACGGGACAACTCTTCCGGGGTTCGTGGCAGACGTGTAGTATTGCCGCCTGCGACTGTTAATTTATCGTCCACCACCACGGCAACTGATAATCTTTTTAGGCGTCCCATAGAAAATCGTGTGTGACTGATAGTTTTATCCAGCTCATAATTACGTATTTCCCGACGATGACTACTACTGGGAGTAGCATTGGCGACTTCAACACCGGTATTTTCTTGAACCGATGCTGCACCAGGAGGCTGATTTGTCAATGCGCCAGGCACACCACCATCTAAAGCACCAGAAGACTGTTCTATCGTGGTCTGATCACTGCGTAGAGCTGGGGTATCCGGATTGAAGCTTTCCTGTGTCTGTTCATTCACCGTAAAATCAATATCTGCCGTCACCTGTGCTCGTACCGACTCAGCCCCCAAAACAGGCTCCAGCAGACGTTCGATACGATCAATGTAGGCCTGCTCAAACTTATGGATGTACTCAAACTGGGCGCCGGTGCGTGCAATTTGTAAATTGGAACTACCCGAAGTCAACAATTTTCCTTTTTGATCCACCACAGTAACACTGCTGACATCCAGTTCGGGAATACTGGATGACACCATGTGTATGATCGCGGATACCTGCCCACTTTCAAGATTTCGGCCAGGAAATAAATCAACCACCACTGAGGCACTGGATTTCTTTCGGTTACGCACAAAAACTGATTGCCGTGGTACAGCCAAATGCACTCGCGCATTTTTAACATTGCTCAGACTGGAAATTGTTCGTGCCAATTCAATTTCCAATGCCCGTTGATAGCGCGCTTTTTCCATAAATTGTGAAACACCAAAACTACTTTTATCTTCCAATGCATCGAAGCCTGCGCTCACTCCTTTTGGCAATCCCATGGAAGCCAGTCGAATACGTGCATCATGGATATTTTTTTTAGGTACCAACACAGCACCTGTGGCTGTATCAAGCTTTGCTTCAATACCACTCTGCCTTAATGCATCCAGCACTGTGCTAATATCTTGTTCTTCCAATGCGCCATATAACACACCGTAATTGGGTGTCCACGACCACAACACCACGGTAACGCCGATGGCCACACTGGCAGCCAGCCCCAACATCAGACCAATTTGACGAAAGGCATTCAGACCACTCATGCCCGCAAGTCCGGCAGAAACTTCTTCGGTATTGACTAATGCCATTTGGAACCTTCTTTCTTATTACTAACTTTTTTATGACTATAATTAAACGAACAATATTTACACATCCATTTTCCCATTAAACCTGCATCGACATTATCTCTTTATAAGCACTCACCAATTTCTTCCGTACCTGTAATGCTGCTTCAAAAGCAATACCAGATTTTTGTTTGGCAATCATTACTTCGGCAAGGCTGATACTGGAATCCCCTGAAAGAAAGGCATTCGTCAGTTTACCAGAAGCTTTTTGCACCTCATTAACCTTGTTAATACTATTGTTTAACAGGTCCCCAAAATTACTGCCGGTTATATTGTGTTGTGGTGTTACCGTTTTTCCCTGTGCCGCCGTGGCCATAGCACGCATTTGAGTAATCAATTGACTGGTATCGATTTCATTCATCGTCATTCTCCTGTTCCTTTACATCGATCAACAAATCTGAACTACACTGTTTCCATGCCATAACGACCGGGAACAGACATACCCATTTCACGCATTTTTGCTAACTTATAACGCAGTGTGCGTTGACTTATTCCCAGGTTTTTAGCTGCACGCTGACGGTTACCATTGTCAGCACGCAGCGCTGCAAGAATTTTATTGTATTCATGATCTTTCATTTCGTTGTCTAATGTCCGAGATTTATTGTCACTATCATTCAACATATCACTAACATCTGCACCAAGATTTTCGAACTGAATATCCTCTGCTTCAATCACATCGTCTTGTTTTAAAATCAATGATCGCTGAATTACATTATCCAATTCACGCACATTCCCTGGCCATTGATGGGCTAATAGTTTTTCACGTGCAGGTTTGCTTAATTCCGGCAACTTATCACTACTTGATTTTAAATGTTTACTGATCAACATAGTGCATAATGGTAAAATATCGTCTGCTCTGTCACGCAACGCAGGTATCTGAATGGGAAAAACATTCAATCGATAAAACAAATCTTCACGGAAACGACCTTCTTTAACTTCCTGTCGCATATTCCGGTTAGAGGTTGCCAGCACGCGCACATCCAGTGCTATGGTTTTCTGTCCACCCAAACGCTCTACTTCACGTTCTTGTAATACACGCAATAATTTGGCTTGAAGCGCGGCATCCATTTCGGATACTTCATCCAATAACAAAGTTCCGCTCTGGGCCAGTTCAAATTTCCCCGGACATGCTTTATAAGCACCGGTAAAAGCACCTTTTTCATAACCAAACAAAGTTGCTTCCAACATATTTTCCGGAATGGCAGCGCAATTAATCGCAATAAAAGGTTTTCCTGCCCGCTGTGATTGGTTATGAATATAATGTGCCAACACCTCTTTGCCGACACCACTTTCACCCATTAACATGATGGTTGCATCACTGTTTGCCACTCGCTTTGCCAATGCGGCAAGTTCTCGGCTGCGCGAATCTTCGGCAATCATATTGTTGCTGTCTGCATTACGCTCGCCAATATATTGACTCACCATGGCCACCAGTACTTCAGCCTCAAAAGGTTTGCTAAGATAATCCACAGCACCATCACGCATGGCTTCCACTGCCATTTGTATTGAGCCATACGCCGTCATTAACATCACAGGAATATCCTGCCAGTGTAATTTAATTTTTTTAAGTAACGTATGGCCATCCATACCCGGCATTTGGATATCTGTGATGACCATATCAATTGATTGGCATTGGAGGATATCCATTGCAACAAGCCCATCACTGGCCGTTTGTATTTTATACCCAGCCAGAGCCAAGGTGTCACAAAGTGCTGTCCGCAAATCAGCATCATCTTCAACAACCAGAATAACGTCCTGACTCATATTACCTCCTGACGATTTGGTATATTGTTTTCCTCTATGTTACTTTTATCTGTGTCAGCAACCGGCAATTGCATAATAAATTCACTGCCCCGTGTCGGTACTGATTCCACTCGCACACTGCCACCATGTGCACATGCAACTGCTTTCACCACCGCCAATCCCAGGCCGGTACCATCATTTCGTGTAGTGAAAAAAGGTTTAAAAAGTTCATGCTGGATGTCTTCAGGGATGCCAGGACCATTGTCGATGACACAAAGCTCAACGGTATTGCAAATACCTTTGCGAGCCTGCAAGGTCAGTCGGGCTGATCGATTATCTTCTTTATCCATGGCCTGAATCGCATTGTTTGCAAGATTGAGCAATGCGCTACCGAGAATACGTGGATTACCCTGAATTTCCTGCGTGGATGTTTCACACATAACGATTAATTGAATGTCACGTTGTTTGCATACATTGGCAGTCTGACTTTCCAGTTCCGTCAATAATGTGGCAACGGCAACACGCTCTTGTCCACTATAGCCAGTACGGGAAAAAATCAGCATGTCAGAAATCAGCGACTCCAATTGACGTAACCGTTCAGTGACTTTGTCTGCCAATTGCTTACGTGCATTACTATCCAATTGGGTATTTTTAAGTTGTGCAGCAATTAACAGGCTGGACGCCAGCGGTGTACGGATTTGGTGAGCAAGTCCTGCGGCCATTTCACCCATGGCAATCAGGCGTTGATGCTGACTAAGGTTATCCTGTAATTCACGTGTTTCCGTCACGTCGGTGATCAGTAATACCTGGCCAGGTTGATCGCCCAACGGACAAGTAGAAATGCTGACACGCCGTCCATCATGTAATGAAATTTCATGACCATCATCGGAACGTGGTGCAAATACACGCGCAATCACGTTTGTCCATACTTCACCATGTTGGAGTTCACCCAGCACAGCTGTGGCACCAGGATTAAATTCACTGATTTTTCCCAAACCGTCCACCACAACCACTCCTGCGGGCAGTGCCGCCAAAATGGCGCGCAACAGCGATGCATCTGTTGTAGTAACCGTATGTGCGTGGGAGTTTTGCGTAATACCTTGTACAACACTATGACCGGTTAACTCGCCGTGCAGTTGAGTAACGCGGTCTTCAAGCTGATGGTATGAGGCCTCCAGTTGAGAGGAGAGGCGATTAAAAACCTTGAAGCTTTTTTCCAGGTTCTGAATTTGTTGCGATACGGCCATGGCACGCCTTGCCTTTCTGTTTCAAACAGTCTGTGTGGTACGGCTAGGCTAAAACCCTTTGTTTGCCGTTTTGTCACAGAATAAGCAAGTAATGTGCCTAAACAATAATTTATTTTATTATCAATAAGTTATAAATAATGTTCTTTTGGAGAGTCAAATTTCCGTCATAGTTTCGTTGCGTTGCAGGCCATATTTACGCAATTTTTCCACTAACGTAGTACGGCGCATTTTGAGCCGTTTTGCGGCATGGGCCACCACGCCTCCAGCATCATCCAACGCCTGCTTGATCAACGAGCACTCCATGGAGCTGATATGCTCTTTTAAATCGATACCTTCCCGTGGTAAACGAGATGTCTGAAAATCGGCACTCGGCATCAGATGTTGTTCAAAGTTAATGCTGGGCATATCTTCGCTCACCGTACCGGTTGGTCGGAATTTTGCGGGCAAATCGGCGACATCAACAATGCCATAGGGATACATGATCACCATGCGCTCCAGCAAATTGGAAAGTTCGCGCACATTACCCGGCCAACGATATTGACACAGCGCCATCATTGCCGTGGGTGTAAAACGCACCGAACCCCGTTTCTCGTTTTCCATGCGAGCAATCAACTCGTTCACTAACAAAGGCACATCATCTATGCGATCACGTAACGGAGGCATATCGATGGGAAATACATTGAGACGATAATACAGGTCTTCGCGGAAACTGTTATCTTTAATCAGCTCTTCCAGGTTTTGGTGTGTCGCAGCAATAACTCGCACGTCGGCATTCAGTTCCTTGTTACCACCGACACGCTCGAAGGTGCGCTCCTGCAGAACGCGCAATAATTTGACCTGCATACTTGTAGGCATATCGCCGATTTCATCCAGAAACAGGGTGCCACCCTCTGCCATTTCAAAACGTCCCCGACGGGCACTGATGGCACCCGTGAAAGCACCTTTTTCGTGGCCAAATAATTCACTTTCCAATAACTCACTGGGAATTGCACCACAGTTAATAGGCACAAAGGGTTTATCGCGCCGTGCAGAATGATAATGCAGGTTGCGCGCAACTACTTCTTTACCCGTGCCGGACTCACCTAAAATAAGCACTGTGGCTTCGGAGTTAGCCACTTGTTCAATCAATTTGCGCACCTCGATCACCCCACGACTGTTACCCACCAGGCTGCGGAACAAATCCAGGTTTACGCCACCACTACTGCCGCGTTTGCGGCCAAGATTAAATACCTCTACGCGTTGTAACAGATCAGATAATTCGGAATAATGTAAAGGAAGATTCAATATGGCAAAGGCAGACTGAACTGTATCTTTATCCAGAGAACGATCACTATCTTCCGACAATAAGAGTACGACGGGAGTATGTTCAGATTTTTTCTTTACTTCGGTGAATAATTCAGTGAGGCGCTCTACAGAACCACAATTTCCCAGTAAAACTGCTTCCGTTTGATCATCCAGAAAATCCAACACCCTACTCGTGTTGCTATCGGCAACATTCACCCCCCCTTGTGCAACAAACTCTAGGATAGTAGTTAATTTCTGACGCTGTTGATCATTATCTTCGACCAGCAACAGTGTCATTAAATCAGGCATTGTCTCCTCCCAGGATAAGGCCATTTGCACTGATTAAGTGCGTTTATTTTCCCCACATCGCACTAAGTTATACACCATATTTTCGGGATGTCAAAATATTGTCACAAATAAATTGATAAAAATTGCTTTATAAAACGGTATGCTAGAGGGGTTACTTCGATACTTCTGTAACACTTAGGAGCTAACATTCAGCAAGTTATGAATTTTCATTTTTGCGTGCCAAGGCAATGGCACGGCGATGTTGACGGAAAACATATTTGTCCAACTGGTCTTGCAAGCGCTCTTCTAATGGATAGAAATTCACTATAAAACTTTTCGCCTGTACATCAATAAGCCGTGTGTAAAGTGTGAGTGGACGAGGAAAATTCGGATCAAGATAGATCCGGATTTTCAGTAGTACATCTTTTTTTAAACAGGCAACGGCATCCCTCTCGGTTTGCACACACAGGCCGTGCGCACCCAAAATAACAGCATGCTGAGCTGGCAGATTCGCATTATTAGCCATCATTTCCGTGACCAGATTCAGCAACAAGTCCAGGCGTGTTTCAAGACGTTTAAATGACTCGCAACCGCTAACC
>Ga0316202_10001496_pt1 | contig 18107 bp, 30 predicted proteins | sample 3monrhotite_MG_FD_204934 | JGI IMG/M metagenome (GOLD analysis project Ga0316202, IMG submission 204934) | Microbial mat bacterial communities from mineral coupon in-situ incubated in ocean water Damariscotta River, Maine, United States -... | ecosystem: Environmental > Aquatic > Marine >... | reverse complement strand
ACGAAGAAATCATGCGGGCATTATCAGAGCGTCATTATTTCGTGGCTCAAGATGATAATGATAGATTCTGCAAAATCTGTGACAAATACATAACCGATGTTGGTCATCACCAAACACCAGCATCATGCAAACATCAGGCAATGTGAGGACAGGGTAATGAAATATTTTACAGTTGAGTTTCCAGATGGCGAGACTTGGGGTGTTCCGATTTCTTATATCGTTGGAGCTTATAGCGCTCATAAGAATCATTATGGTGAGTTTGTGTTACTTGAAGAAGTTGAAAAGCACCTGATGGACAATCCAGAAGATATGGCCGCTTTTGTTCAGGAGGAATTAACGTGGCGGAATATTCAAAACAATGCAGTAAAACTTTATACACGCGCTCGCAATTTCGCAGAGGAATGGAGCAATGGAAAATGGGAGATATTTGACGATGAGTAACGTAATAAGTAATTGTTGCAGCGCAAATCCAACATGCCAAGACGACATAGAGCGCGATCAATGCCCTAAATGTTTTGAGCATTGCGACTGGATACCGGATGATGATGATAAGGGTGATTATCTGTATGAGTGCAAAAAAGACAACGACAAACTAAACGACAGGTGAAATATGAATGATCAAGCAGAGAGTAAAACGCATTTTAGAAAAGCCTTTAATTCGCCATATCTTAGCAGCGCGGATATAGTTGAGCCGGTTGTATTAACTATAGCCAGTGTAACGCTGTCAGGTGATGCGACCAAGAAAACCAAGGATTTGTTTAATACAGCTCACTTTGTTGAGAGAGAAATCAGGCAAGGCGAGAAATTAAAGCCAATGATCTTGAATGCTACCAACTCAAGAACCATGAAAGATTTAACGGGTAGTCCGTTTATTGACGATTGGGCTGGCTGTAAAGTCACTATCTACGTAGATAATCACGTTCGCATGATGGGTGAGACCGTAGATGGCCTTAGAATTAGCCCAGTACCACCACAAGGCCGAAAAGAGCTATTGCCTAATACTCCGGCATGGGATAACGCAATTATTGCTTATAAGCGCGATGGCAATCTTGATGCGGTTAAAAAGCGGGTTGATGTATCAGCAGAAAACGAAAAAGCATTGATTGAGCAAGCAAATGCAGTTTCATGATATAGAGCAAAATACAGATGAGTGGCTTGATATGCGTATCGGCAAGATAGGTGGCTCAAGTTGCTCTAAGGTAATGGCTAATTATGGTAAAGCGTTCGGCGATCCAGCAAAGCAAATGGCTGTCAATATAGCTGTTGAGCAATTAACTGGTAAGCGATCAAACGTAACCAGCTACAAAAACGCAGACATGCTGCGAGGCCATGAACAAGAGCCAATAGCCAGAGCTTTATATGAAGATCAGTATTTTGTTGATGTTACAAACGGCGGGTTTTTTGATTGCGGTAATTGCGGCTGCTCTCCTGATGGATTGGTTAATGATGATGGATTGATAGAGATAAAATCAGTTATATCGCATGTTCATTATGCCAATATCAAGAGGGGCGGCGTTGATCCGGCTTACAAATGGCAAATTTACTTCAATCTGCTAAAGACAGAGAGAGAATGGATTGATTTTGTGAGTTATTGTGCGGATTTTCCACCGGATAAGCAGCTTTATATTCACAGGATTAATAAATCAGATTGTGAAAATGAGTTTAAAATGATAACCGAAAGAGAAGAAAAATTCTTTTTATTGGTTGATGAGATTAAGCAAACCATAAGGAGCTAACCAAACATCCGACGGCAAGCGGTATATCTTGCCACCCTGTCGAGAGCTTAGGCTCTCTTGTGTTGAGGTCGGTATCTCCTACCGGCCTCCTTTTTGATTTGTCCGTGTTGTGTCCATTTGTCACAACACTGTAAAACCGTTAAAATAGCCATAACGCTAAGGGGTTTATATATGAATGATAAGCTGAAAGAAAGCATTGAACGATTTGAAGCAACACCTCCTTTTGATCCGTTCACATTTAGCGCAAAGCATCCAGAAAGAGCCACCAAAGACTATGATAGCGAGTTAGCTAAAAAGTCAGAGCCAGATTATGATAAACTACGCTTTGACACCTTTAACGAGCTAATGACCCAATGACCGATGGCACATTCACGCAAGATCAGGTAAAACACCTCATAGATATCGAAGGCATTAAAACCAAGATCAATTTTATTGTTGAAAACCTTGCAAAGCTATCTCTTTCATTTGAAACCCACGCAGAAAAGGCGGAAAAGGAAATGGATGGTTTATTTGAAGAAATAAGAAAAGGTGAAAAAGATTTAATGGAATGCAGGGCAGAGCTAAGGGATGAGGTATATAATAATTTTGTCCAAAAGAAAGAGCTTAGAATCTGGCTGGCCATCGCTATATTTTGCGTAAGCGCAGCAACCGGCGTTATTCAATGGGTTGTCAGTAATTCAGACCATAAAAGCGAGATCATAGCTGAGCAGATAGCTGAAATATTGAAAGATCACAACAGCAAAGGGAGTCATATACCATGAAAGAATTAATTATGTATGCATTAGGCGGATTTTATCTATTGATGACAACACTGGTTTTCTATTTAGCCGTTATGAATTTAAAACGAAATCGAGGCAAGATCACTAAGACCGGCTGGTTTTTTATGGCCCCTATCGTTGTTGTGGGTGTATTGGTTGATGTAGCGCTTAATATTTTGGTTGGTACGGTCATATTTTTAGAGCCTCCAAAAGAATGGGTTTATACAGACAGGCTGCAAAGACATTTAGCTGAAAGCTCAGGATGGCGATTAAGGCGAGCCGCATGGTTTTGTGAGCATATACTTGACCCATTCGACCCATCAGGCAAACATTGTTGAAAAGCTGATATAATAAGCGCAATACTTAATCTACGGATAAACAAATGTTCCATGTATATGTAATAGCAACCGGCGAATTAATCAGCTCAACCTCTATCGAGCCGATTGGCCTTGATGCTTCGATGGGCTATCAGTCCTATATTGATGGCTATGAACATGGCAAGATTTGGAATGCTGGCACATTAGATTTTGACTTGGTTCCAAACAGGGCTATCTCTAAAACAATCTTTATCAATCGTTTCTCACAAGCTGAATTAAAAGAAATGTTTGGCTTCAAGATCGGGGCGGATTACACCTTGACCCAACAAAAGAACATATCCAGCTTTATGCGCTTCTTAGACTTTCTCGATGATATTGATCTTGATAACACAATGATTCAAAACGGTGTTAATTACCTTGAGACTATCGGCATATTACAGGCAGGCGGTGCGGCTCTGGTGTTAGCTGATGGCTGATTTTAGTACACAAGGGGGTCTACAAGTTGCTGAATCAGCAGGCATAGTCAGCGCCGATACTGGTGGTACAGCAATAACAGCCAATGCTACGGCTAACACGAAAGGCAGTTATACAGAGCTTATCGCTTCGACGAGCTACCATACGTCTTTTGTAATGGTTACTATCATTTATCCAGCAGACGCAACAGCAGGCGATTATTTGGTTGATATTGCTATTGGTGCGGCAAGCTCAGAAGTCGTGATTATTCCCAACCTGTTATTCACGAAAGCAGGCACATCAACAACAAATATTTCAAGGCAACAAACCTATCATTACAGCTTCCCGATAGAAATTGCATCAGGCACTAGAATATCGGCGCGATGTCAATGTACAACAGGCTCAGAAGCTATTGATGTATCCATGCAGTTATTTGGTCAATCATTAATGCCATCATCAGCAGGTTCAAGAGTTGTTGCTGTGGGCGCAACCACAGCAGATAGTGGTGGAACTCAGGTGACAGCAGGAACAAGTAATTCAAAAGGTAGCTACACGCAATTAACCGCATCAAGCGATCATATCAAAGGCTTTGTCTTAGCGATGGGCTGGCGAAATATTGATTTTGCGGCAAATATACGATTACAAATAGACGTTGCCATCGGATCAGCAGCATCCGAAAAGATAATCTTACCTGACTGGATGCTTATGCTTAATGAGGCTGAAATGATAAACAATCCTACATCACCATTTATACCGCTAGAAATTCCTTTAGGCTCAAGGGTATCAATTCGAGTACAGCAAAACAGCACTAACAGTCGCGGTAATATCGATTACATAATTTACGGAGTGGTTTAATGGCAACATCAACAGCGGAAGGCTCGCAAACAGCCGTAATAACAACAGAGCATACATTATCAACAGTAACAACAGCGGGGACGTATGTTTTAACCGTTGATTTGTCTAATCTGGCTGACGGTGATGAATTAGAATTAAGGGCCAAGGTAAAAGTTCGCTCCACTGGTACTACAAGACAAGCGTATATTGGTAATTATGCACATGCCCAAACCAATCTAGTAGCTATTAGCATCCCTGTTCCGACTGTTTCAGAGTGCGTATTTACACTTAAACAAACAGCAGGTACAGGCCGCGCGTTTGCTTGGGAAGTGGTTGGCATCTAATGTCTTTAAGGCATACGGCATTATATGTAGGCGCGGCCACTGGCGATGTAAGCGTAAGCGCAACAACTGACGCGCTCACGCTCACAGAGTATCAGGCAAGCATTAGTTTTGATGTAGGCATTAATGCAACAACCGACACACTAACATTAACAGAATATGCCTCCTCTATTTCTTTAGATGTCGATGTATCAGCAAGCGCTCACGCGCTATCTCTTACTAATTACCAAGCAGCGGTTTCACTAGATATAAATATACCTGCAACGGTTGACGCTTTAACGCTCACAACTTATCAGGCGACCATATCAACAACAGCCGATACAGAGATAAGCGCAGGCGTTGATAATCTAACGCTTACTGAATATCAGGCTAATGTATCTCTTGACGTAAACATCAATGCGTCTTTGGATGCGCTTACATTGACAAGTTATGGCGCTGATATAACTTTAGGGGTCAATGTTGCTGCAAATACAGACGCATTAACACTTACGGCTTATAGTGCTACAATAGAGCATGATATAAACGTGCTGGCGGCTGTTGATGCATTATCATTAACGACATATCAAGCCACTATCACAGGCGGCGCTCTTGTTATACCGACAGCAGAAGGGCTTGAATATACGTTGACAGCAAATAGATTAAACTATGATTTCAACGAGAATTTAACGCATTATGGATTCGATACAAATCGAGTTCATTATGATTTTGAAGATGAGGATTTATAATGGCTACAGGTGATGTAACAGTTTTTGACGAAGCGAAAGCAAAGATGATCGCGGGAGACTGGGCTACAACAGACGTTTTCTATCTTGCTATTTGTGATAACACAACAGTTCCAGCAGCATCGACAGCAACGCCTGTATTCGGTGATTTCACCGAAGTCGGGGCGGCTGGTAGTTACACGGCCAATGGTACGAGTCTGGGCGCGTTGTCCACGCTGGTATCAGAGGCGGCGGGAGTGATGACATTTGATAGTGGAACAAACCCGACATGGGCGCAAAACGCTTCTAATGATGTAGATGCTTACTGGGGGATTATTTATAATTTCACGGACGCTGGGAAAGATGCGTTGGCCTTTGTTGAATTAGGCGGGCCGGTTGATATGTCAGCAGTCGCTTTAACGGTAACATGGAATGCGTCTGGCATTTATACAATTACCTAATTGGTGAATCATGAGTAAAGCCCTACAGGCACAAGAAAAGACAGCCGGTGAAGAAAGGCTTATATCTGTTAGATTCAGTGAATTACTGGATGACGGCGAGCTATTAACCGGAACGCCATCTATCTTGGAGCTGGTAAGCTCGGATTTAACGATCACTAGCAAAGTAGTATCAACAGCTATTAAGACAATAAACGGCGTTTCTACACCCATAGGCGAGGCGACACAATGCTTGGTAACAGGCGGAGCAGCCGGAACGACTTATGATATACAAATCATTGCGGTAACAGATGCAACACCAGCTCAGACTTTGTACGGAAACATTAAATTAAAGGTAATCGCTAACACGGGATAACATGGTAAAAGTATATGATTTCATGGCATATAAAAAAGAGCGTGATTTAGTCGCTTTAGAGGCTGAATGCGCCGAATTAAAGAGCCAAAGAATTATCTATGTTAGTAATATTATTAATAATGACGACGGTTTAAACGCACAAATAGAGTTTGAACTAATACCAGATGACGAGATTTAACAAAGCACCACTTAGGGGGTGATCTAAATCTGTTTTACCGGAGCTTTACCCGACAAACAGGCAAAGGATTGCCGCTTAATAATTTAATAACTTTAGTCTGTGACTAAGGAGGCATAGCCGGTGGCTAAAGCAGGACAACCAACAAAGTATAATCAGAAAGTTCTAAAAACAGCTCAAGACTATGTAAAAAACTATGCGGATTATGAAGACATAGTGCCTAGCGTTGTAGGCTTGGCCGTGGCTTTAGACGTATCAAAGCAGACGCTTTATAATTGGGCAAACCTTCCAGAAAATGCACAATTCTTAGACACGTTAGAAAAAATTAGCTCAAATCAAGAGAGAAGATTGCTTAATGGTGGCCTATCAAAGTCCTTTGACGCGGGCATTACTAAGCTAATGTTATACAACCACGGATACACAGGGCAGCCAAAAGAGCCGGATGATGATGACGAAGCGCCACCGCTAACCATTAGTTTTGATGTGAAAGAGGCGAAGGCTGAAATAAAAGTGACGAATGCCAAGCCTTAACGCGCCTCAAGACATATTTATAAATAAGCTCAATACGAAATACAGGGCGTTTATCGGCGGGTTTGGTAGTTCTAAAACATTCAGCGGTTGTTTAGATTTAGTTATATTTGCAAGTAAGCACCCAAAGACAAGGCAAGGTTATTTCGCGCCCACCTATTCAGATATAAAAGATATATTCTTTCCTACCATTGAAGAGGCCGCGGCTTTGATGGGCTTTACTACTGATATAAAAGTCGGTAATAAAGAGGTGCATCTATACAGAGGCCGATTGTATTACGGCACTATTATTTGTCGTTCGATGGATAATCCAGCATCTATAGTAGGCTTTAAGGTAGCAAGAGCGTTAGTCGATGAAATAGATATTTTACCAAAGGACAAAGCAAATCTAGCATGGAATAAGATAGTCGCTCGACTCAGGCTTAAGATTGATGGTGTCGAAAACGGGATTAGTGTTACTACTACACCAGAAGGCTTTAAGTTTGTTTATTCTAAGTTTGCAGAAGACCCAACCGCTTCATATTCAATGGTGCAAGCATCGACTTATGAGAATGAAGAATATCTGCCAGATGATTATATTGATACCCTGATAGAGACTTACCCCAAAGAACTGATAAACGCTTATATCATGGGCGAGTTTGTCAATCTCACATCAGGCACGGTTTATAATTCCTATAACCGAATCACTCACAGATCAAAAGAAACGATACAAGAAAAAGAGCCACTACGCATAGGTATGGACTTTAATGTAACAAATATGTCAGCCGTTGTTTATGTAATGCGCGATAAAGTATGGCACGCAGTCGATGAATTGAAAGGCATTTATGATACACCTGCAATGGTTCAAACCATTAAGGAAAAATACAAAGAGCATAATATTAGAGTTTATCCTGATGCGTCTGGAAAGAGCAGGAAAACGGTTGACGCTTCCACTTCTGATATCGCTTTATTAGAGCAAGCCGGTTTTCTAGTTTATGCTAATAAATCAAATCCGCTGGTTAAAGATAGGGTAATAAGTACAAATCAGGCGTTTTCTAGCGGTTTACTGCTCATTAATGATACAATGTGTCCTGAGTATTCGCGTTGCATGGAACAGTTGGCCTACGACAAAAACGGGGAGCCGGATAAAAACTCTAATATAGATCACTTACCTGACGCGGGGACTTATCCGATAGCTTTTGAGCTTCCAATAGTTAAGCCGGTGGCTAACTTGAATGTAAAATTTGCGAGATAAAAAATGCCGGTAAATCATACGCATCCAGATTACAACAAATTCCTACCACGCTGGAAAATGACCAGAGATTGTGTCGAAGGTTCAGCAGAGGTTAAAAAAGGCTCGACAAGTTACTTGCCTAAGCCAAATCCAGATGACACAAGCACAGAAAACTCAGACAGATATAAAGATTATTTAGTTAGAGCTAGTTTCGTTGGTTTCACTTCAAGCACTCTGGACGGGATGGTTGGCATGGTTTTCAGAAAGCCGATGTCTGTTGAGTTGCAAACGCCTATCGAATATCTAGAAGATGACGCAACGGGTGGCGGTATCACACTTGACCAAATGACGCGCGGGATCATCGGTGAGGTATTGCTGACAGCTCGAAACGGATTGTTAGTTGATTTTCCAACAACGCCAGAAGGCCAAACAAAAGCACAAACAGATGGATTAAAAGCAAATATCCTATGCTATCAGGCAGAGAGTATTATCAACTGGCAAACGACTGTTATTAATGGCGCCAAGAAATTATCCTTAGTTGTATTGGCTGAAAAGAATGATGTTTTATCTGATGACGGTTTTAGTTATGAGAGCAAAGACCAATATCGGGTATTAAGATTAAAAGACGGCGTTTATATTCAAGAAATCTGGAATGATAAGAATGAAATGATTTCAGCCAATGAGCCGCGAAAATCTAACGGTTCAAAGTGGTCAGAAATTCCTTTTATTTTTGTTGGTGCGCGAAATAATGATGAGATCGTAGATAAAGCGCCTTTGTATGATATAGCTGATATTAATATTAGTCATTATCGAAATAGTGCGGACTTTGAAGAAAGTAGTTTTCAGGTTGGACAACCAACGCCAGTTATTTCGGGTCTAAGTCAATCATGGGTTGATGAGGTAATGAAAGACGGTGTTATTCTTGGCTCAAGACGCGCTATATTATTACCAGAGGGAGGCAGCGCTACATTGTTACAATCAGGCGAAAACTTAGCGCCAGAGCGCGGCATGGAAATGAAAGAGCAGCAAATGATAAAGATTGGCGCTCGTATCATTCAAGATTCAACCGGACAAGAAACAGCAGAGGCCGCAAAGATTCGTTTCGCTGGTCAGAATAGTAAATTAGGCGTTATTGTTGGAAATGTTGAATCGGCCTTGTTGCAGTGCTTTGAATGGGTTGGCATGTTCATGAAAGGCGAAGGCGAAAACCTTATTGATATCAATAAAGACTTTTACGAGCGCGTAATTGATCCTCAGATGGTTATCGCTTCAATTCAATTGCTGGATAGAGGTGTTATTGCTAAACCTGATCTACAGGACAATCTAAGAGCGGGCGGATTAATCAAACAAGACCGCAGTAATGAAGATATAGATAACGAGGCCGAAACTGCCGATATCATGGTATGAGCACTCAACAGTATTTAATCGACGCAAGCACCCGCCATCAGGTTTTTTTACAGCGATACGGCGGCAGCGAGTCTAAAAAAGCCCTTGCTTATCTGGATAGATTACGCCGGAATATAAACGCCAGAATATCTCAAGAGCCTACAATATTCCGTCTTAATCGGCTTAAAGCATTGCTTGATGATATTAATGCAATGACAGCCGCATTAATGAAAGATATGTCTTTAGCGATATCACGCGGCGCACAGGAATTAGCTATCAGTGAAGCCGCTTTTTCTGCCAAACTATACAACAAAGCATCAACAACCGATTTCATATTACCGCCTGACGCTGCCTTAATATCAGGCGTTGAAGCCGCACCGATGGCCGCGCCATTAGGTAAAAAAGCCATCACTATTGATGAGGCATTAAGCCAATTCTCACGCAATAAGGGCGCACAGATAGCACAAACCATAAGCGACAGTATTGTATTAGGTGATACAACGCCGGAAATCTCTAAAAAAGTACACGACATAATCAGCACGGTGCAGAGAAATCAGGTTGATGCTTTGGTTAGGACAATTACTAATCATTCCTCATCAGTAGCGCGTCAGATGGTCTATGACGATAACGCTGAACTATTAGAGGGCTATCAATGGGTATCAACTTTAGACGGCAGGACAACGCTTATTTGCGGTGGTCGTGATGGCAAAGTGTTTCAGAAAGGCGGTCCAATGCCGCCGGCTCACTGGAATTGCAGAAGCACCACTATTCCAAAGGTCAAAGATGCATTTAATATCGGCTCAAAGCTAAAAGGTACGCGGGCATCTAAGGGCGCTACAGGTGGAAAGCAGGTATCAGGTCGTTTAACTTATGGCGGCTGGCTTAAAAAACAGCCTGTCGAGTTTGTGGATGAGGCTTTAGGTGTTGAGCGTTCGCGCTTGTTCAGATCGGGCAAAATATCTATCGATAAATTCACCGACCCGACAGGGCGCGTTTATACGCTTGAACAGTTAGACTCGATGAATGTTTTTGCACTTCAAGAGAGCTAATGTGTATAAGTTGTGTATATGTTAATAACTTTGATATAATCAGTGCATATCCTGTGGATAACTAACGGTCTGTGACCAAAGAGAGAAAAAATGCCAAAATTTATGAATTTGCATAATGTGTTAATGGAAGAAGCTGGTGACGATGGCGCGAAAGGCGGCGGTTCAGGTGATGAGCCAACAGCAGCGGAATTGCAAGCTAAATTAACAGACTTACAATCTCAATTTGAGAAAGTAAACGCAAAGAAAGATGAATTATTGACAGAAACAAAGCAAGCGAAAGAGGCAAGGCGCTTGGCAGAAGAACAAGCCGAGCAGAAAGCCTTAGAAGCAGCAAAGAAAGCAGGCGACCATGAAAGCCTGTATAAGTCAGCAATGGAAAAATTGACGGCAGAGCAGGAAGCACACAAAACGCTATTAGGACAGATTTCATCTGAAAAACTGAGTAATTCAGCAATGAAAATCGCGGTTGACTTAGCAGATGGCGCAAACGCGGAATTATTAAGCGCCTTCATTGGTCAGCGGCTAAAGTATGATGATGGCGAAGTAAAGGTAACAGATGATAAGGGCAGTTTAACTATCTCATCATTTGACGATCTCAAGAAAGAATTTGCTAATGATCCGCGCTACGCGGCATTATTAAAAGGCAATCAATCCTCTGGTGGTGGTGCTACTGGTGGTAAAAACAGCGGCGGTGCTGCGAAAACTTTAACCCGTGCTGAATTTGATGCACTACCACAAAACAAGCGCCAGCCATTCTTTAAAGATGGCGGCACAATTACAGACTAAGAGGATTTTAAATCATGGCCACAGATACAATCACAGCTATTTTACCCGATATATACGAAGCGCTAGACTCGGTTTCACGCGAGCCAGTAGGCATGATCGGCGCAGTCACAATGTCGTCAAGCTCAGAGCGAGCGTCACTCAATCAAAATATCACTGTTGATATTGAGGGAGAGATTGCCGGTGTTACAGCGACGCCAGCGATGACCGCACCAGAGCCAGCGGCGCAGACTCCAACGGTTGCGAATATTACTATTTCTAATAGTAAGGCGTATCCATTCCAGTTAACCGGCGATACTCAGAAAGGCTATAATTCTGGTGTGGGCTGGGAGAATGGCTACGCGGGTCGTATTGCTCAGGCTTTGCGCGCTGCAACTAATGACGTTGAATCAACTTTGGCAGGTCTGCACACTAAATTTAGTCGCGCATACGGTACAGCGGGAACGACTCCTTTTGCTACTACGCTTGCAGATACCGCAAATCTGGGCAAAATCCTAACTGATAACGGCGCATCTGCACATGATCGTCATTTAGTTATGGATACAGCGGCAGGCGCTAACGTAAGGCTTTTAACTCAGCTTACCAAAGCAAATGAAGCGGGTAGTGATGCTACATTGCGTATGGGTTCGTTATTGAATATCCATAATTTTGACCTTGCAGAATCGGGGCAGATCGCTACGTCTACGGCGGGTACTGGTACTTCATACACCTCAGCGACTACTGGTTATGCTATCGGCACTACTGATATTCCTATAATTACCGGCTCAGGCACGGTCGTTGCTGGTGATGTTGTGACATTTGCTGGTGACACCAATAAGTATGTCGTTACTACTGGTGTAGCAGCTCCCGGCACTATCACTATCGCTGCTCCGGGCTTGCGTAAAGCGTTGGCGGCCTCTGCGGTTGCGATGACTATAGTTGCGGCATCAGCTCGTAATATGGCGTTTACTCGTTCAGCTATCGTTTTAGCGGCTCGACCCGTTGCCACTCCAAGTGACGGCGACGCTGCAACTGATCGTCAGATGATCGTTGATCCTGTTAGCGGCCTACCGTTTGAGATTGCACTCTATAAAGGTTATAAAATGAATCGTTATGAGATCAATCTGGCATGGGGCGCGGAAGTAATTAAGCCAGAGCATACAGCTCTTAACTTAGGTTAAGGCTTAATTGTTTGATAATCGGGAGGGCTTCTGCTCTCCCTTTTTGGAGTTTAGAAAATGTCAGAAACATGCGAAACAGTAAGAGTGGTATGCAAAAACGAACAAGGCTTTAAGATTATTAATAAATCTGATTTAACTGATAAAGATCAGGTTTACCAAGAAAAAACCGTAAAACCGGCAAAATCAAAAAGCTCTAAATAATGGCTACTATCACAGTAGAAACCGGCACAGGATCAGCAAGTTCAAACAGCTATATATCTGAGGCTGATTTTACAACTTACGCCACAGACAGAGGTATTACCCTAACAGGTGACACTGATGTTTTATTGATTCAAGCAATGGATTATATCGAGGCGCAATCATTCAAGGGCAACAAATACACAGACGCTCAGGCATTGCAGTGGCCTCGATCCAGTGTTTATATCGACGGCTATGTTATCGACGTTGATGAGATACCAACGCTTTTAAAAGATGCTTTATGTGAAGTCGCTATCGGTGTTGATGCTGGTAACAATCCATTATTAACAGAAGACCGCGCCACGAAAAAAGAGAAAGTTGGTGATATTGAAGTTGAATACATGGACGGCGCAAGAAATTCTACTTATTTAAAAGCGGCTGAATCAAAGCTAAGCAAATTACTTAAAGCAGGTTCGGGCGGTATTAGTGCGAGAGTTATTCGTGGGTAGTTTCTATGAAAATCTGCAAAAGGTGGCCACAAAGTTATTAACGTCGAAAGGCGCAAAGATTACCTTTACCAGACAAGTAGAAACAGGCTTTACACCTGCAACCGGCGCAAAGACTTATTCGAGCTTTTCATATACTGGATACGGTGCAAAGTTTGGCTATCAATTATCTGAGATAGATGGTGAGATTGTTAAGCGCGGTGATGCTCGATTGTTATTAGAGAAAACAACGGTTGCACCAAAGATCGGCGATAGCGCAAAACTTGGCACGGTTAATTACCGTATAATGGATATTGAGACAACAGAGCCAGCCGGTGAAGTTGTAATGTATACATGCAGGTTAAGAAAATGAGCTTTAGTGGTGACATTAAGAAATTTACTGATAAAACAGAGCGAGCAGCTTTGTTTGTGTTTCGTGGCACGTCGTTAGATATATTTTCTAAGATTATATTACGGACTCCTGTTGATACGGGGCGTTTGCGTTTGAATTGGCAAGCAAATCTCAATATCCCAAAGCAAGGCGAGCTAGGCGGCTCTGATAAATCAGGCGGGAAAGCAATAGGTGAAGCAAGCGCCACAGCATCAAAGGCTCGAATAACAGACAGTATTTATTTAATGAATAATTTGCCTTACGCAGAAGTTATTGAAAACGGTAGCAGCGACCAAGCCCCCCAAGGCATGGTTAAGGTAACAGTAACGGAATTTCAGCGCATAGTTAATCAGAAAGCAAGGCAGGCTAAAAAATGAGCGTCTTTACTGATATATCTATTGCGTTAGATACACGGCTAGGCACAATGTCTGGATTGCCCGATGTTGCATGGCCAAACCGTACTTATACGCCTGTAATCGGCACAACGTATTTGCGGCCGACATTATTACCGGCTGACAGTATCGCCGCAACAGTTGGAACAAGTGGCACGGATGAGAACATCGGCGTTTATCAAGTATCTGTTTTTACAGAAGCGGGTAACGGTAAGAGCGCCGGAATGGTTATGTCTGATTTAATTGCTAGCCATCTTAAAAGAGATACAGAATTAACGTATAATAGCCGAACGGTAAGAATTAAAAACGTGAGTCAATCACCAGCAAGCACATCAGGCGGCTGGTTTCAGATTCCGGTTAATATTGAATATTATGCTTTTACAGCTAAGAGGTAAGCATGAGAAAACAAATTAAATTATACCCGCCTAATGGTGGCGATTTTATTATTCCGCAAGCTTCTGACGTTGATCGTTTAAAGGCTCGCGGATACAAAGAAAAACCGGATAGCTCTGTGAGTGATTCCAAAACCAGCAAACCAGCAAAGAGGGCTGAATAATGGCGACTACAGCAGGCAATGACGGAACAGTTGAAGTGGGTTCTAGTGAAGTAGCAGAAGTCCTATCATGGACTTTAACCGAGGGGATTAATATCATCGATGACACGGTTGTTGGTGATACTGATGACACGCATTTGACAGGAACAAAAAATTGGTCTGGTACTATCGAGTGCTATTGGGATGATACCGACACAAACGGCCAAGTGGCGTTGGCAAATGGCGCATCTGTTACGCTGAATCTGTTGCCGGAAGGTGCAACAACAGGTGACTATCAGAAGTCAGGCACGGCGACTGTCTCAGGACTCTCAACAGGTCTATCGAATAACGGTGTTAATACCGCATCGTTTACCTTTACGGGTAACGGCGCATTAACTATCGGCACACATACCTAATGGATATAGACAGCCTATTTACAGCGGATATACATGATGAGGGGGCAGAAATGCAGGTCTATGACCAGTTTAATAACCCCACAGAAATGTATATTCGGCTAGCCGGACAAGATTCTGAAATATGGCAGAAAGCCTCAAGGGAAAGAAGCAAGCGAGCATTGAAACAGTTAGTCTCAAAAGAGATTGTATCGGATGATGATACTGAAATTGATGAAATGGTTAACGCTTCTTTGGGATGGCGTGGCTTTGAGCAAGATAATAAGGAAATGGTTTTTAGTAAAGGCGCTATAAAGCAGTTATATGCTAAAGCCCCTTATATAAAAGATCAGGCGATTTTATTTGTTAATAACAGAGCAAATTTTATCAAGAGCTAACTGAGCAATTCAAGGAGTATGCGGCATGGATGATCAAAGCGCATACAAGACCAAAAGGATTTAAAAAAAGCCGGTTAGCTATATTTACAGAGATTGCCAAACGGAAGAACCGACCGAATAAGTTTTTAGAAGATAGGCCGGATTGCCCTTTTGAGATGCTATATTTATGGAGCTTGTATAATGCTCTATTGAAAGGGAGTGATAATATTCTCTGGTCTGATATACGGGCTTATGAAGATGTTAGTGGCGTAAAGCTAACGCCTTTCGAGGCTAATTTAATGATAGATATTGATTTGATAAGGCGTAATCAAAGTGACTGATATAGCAACGCTTGGCATAAAGATAAAAACCGATAATGTCAAAACAGCGACTAAAGAACTTGGCCGCTTAGATAAGCGTGCGGAAAAAGTCGAAAAGTCAGTCTTAAAGGTTAATCGGTCTTTTGGTGGATTAAAAACAATATTAGGCGCGGCTGGCTTAGGCTTTGCTATGAAGACTATTATTGATTCCACTATCAAGCAGGAAAAAGCCATTGCTCAATTAGACGCTGCCATTAAATCAACAGCCGGTTCAGCAGGGTTTACATCCAAAGAGCTGCAAAAAATGGCGGCATCTTTTCAGAATGTCACCAACTTTGGTGATGAATCTATTATTAGTATGCAGTCAGTTTTACTGACCTTTACCAAGTTGCAAGGCGATATATTGCCTCGCACTACAGAGGCGGTTCTTAATCTATCCGAAAGGATGGGGCAAGATTTACAGTCCTCTGCTGTTATGCTTGGTAAGGCGTTAAATGATCCTATTGCAAATCTAAGCGCATTAAGCCGGTCTGGTATTCAGTTTTCTACCGCACAAAAAGACATGATTAAGCGCATGGTTGAAACTGGAAACATTGCTATGGCTCAAGGCGTTATTCTGGATGAATTAGAAACTCAATTTGGCGGCGCGGCTACTGCTGCAAGAGATACATTTGCAGGAGCATTAAAGAGCCTTGGCAATGCTTTCGGTGATTTGCTGGAAGGTCAGGGCGGCATGGAAGATGCTCAAGACGCTATCGAGGAATTAATAAAAACCATTCAAGACCCAGCCGTTGTATCTGCTTTTTCTTCCCTGACCAGTAGCGTAATAGGTATGACCACATCGCTCGCAAATGGCATCACTTATATGGTTAAGTTCGGCGAGAGCTTAGGTTATATGGCGGCAAAAATGGCAGGGGCTTTTGATGGTGTCTCTGAATTAAAGACAGAGCTAAAAGGGCTTGAAAATAATTTACAATCTTTAAAAGATACTCAGGCCGGTCTTTTTGGTTCGTTTATTGTCAGCGATGAAGAAATAGAGAAAGCCGAGGGAAAAATAAAACGACTTAGAGAAAAAATAGCAGGCTTAATGAAAGCTGACATATCGAATATCACTAGCACGCCATCGGCTCAAGCTGCCGCGCCTTATAATGTTGTTTCAGAGCCAGAGATATCAGCAAGAGAAGACCCTTGGTATTTAAGACGTTTAGAGTTAAATGGATTATTTGCAGAAGCGGATAGAGCAAGAACAGAAACAGAAAAAGAAGAAGCTGAAAAACGCGCATCTAATGAAATAGCAGTGAATCAAATGATTCTGTCATCGGCTGAAACATTGCATGGTGCGTTATCTGCATTAATCGCGGCTACTGGTAAGGATAGTAAAGGCATACAGCTTGCTATGCTTGCTTTTGAAAAGTCGCTGGCTATTACGCGGACTATCATAAACACAGAGGCGGCGGCTATCGCCTCATTAGTTCCAGACCCTACCGGCATAACGGCGGCGCGTATAAAAGTCATGGGCGGCATTGCTACAGGAATTATAGGGGCAACGGGTGTTATTCAGGCTGGAACTATCTCAGGTCAAGCGCATGACGGCATGGATAACGTGCCAAGTACAGGATCATATATCCTTGAGAAAGGCGAGATGGTACTTGATAAAGGAACATCAGAACAGGTCAGAAACAACACTGTTAATAATGGCGGTTTCACTGTTAATTTCAGCTTTTTAGATGGTGATGGCGCTCAGGAGTTTTGGGATAGAAACGGCGATAAAGTGTATAATACGGTAACTGGACGAATGTATGAAAACGGGCAGAGCTTCGCATAATGGCTGATTATCCAACGTCAGACGCTAAATCATTAGGTTTAGAGTCGAATATCAAAGAAGGCCAATACACTTCTGAATCGGGTGTTATGCAGGCTCGGCGATATGGCGCACAGCGTTTTTCTGTCACCATGCAGCACCCGCCATTAACGAAAGCTGAAATGATGCCTGTAGATGCGTTTATTAAATCGCTACGAGGTCGGGCTAATAGTTGTGAATTAATTTTGCCTGACAAAGCTGATCCATTAGGCGCGATTGATGGCAGTAGCACGCCGGTTTTAAATAGCGCACGCGCAAGGGGTAGTAGTTCGATTGCGATCGATGGTTTAGTTGCCAGCGTTACGGGTATTTTTAACGCGGGCGATATGATTAATTTCGGCAATCATACAAAGGCTTATAAAATTGTTTCGACAGTTGATTCTGAGGCGCATGACGCAATAGCGAAAGCTGACGGCACAGGCGTTTTATTAAAAGCTGATGGCAGCGGCGATTCGTTGTTGATGACTCGCGCAAATCAGGCAATCTTAACGATTTTCCCGCCATTGGTTGAAGATGTTGCAGACGGTCAAAGCGTTGTCTATGGCTCAGGCTTTAGGCTCACTGTAAAAATGAAAGGCGACCAACAAAATTACATGGTTGAACCGCCTAATATTTATTCTAAACAAGTTAATTTTCTGGAGTATGTTGCGTAATGGCTGATGCAAAAGTGGGTGACGGCACACAGATAACAAACATGCCATTAACCGGCAAGATGTATGTTGATGATTCCGGTGTTGATAAATATGTTGATTTTGATGATCTGACGGAAACCGGAACATTCACGCCGACTTTAGGTGATGGAACTAATGATTACACCTTATCAACAGCTACAGGAAATTACACTAGAATAGGAAAGCAAGTAACAGCATATATTAATATAACATGGACAGACTTAGGTAGCGCGGGAGGAACTATTTTAAGGGTTGGTGGATT
>Ga0316202_10001494_pt1 | contig 18113 bp, 15 predicted proteins | sample 3monrhotite_MG_FD_204934 | JGI IMG/M metagenome (GOLD analysis project Ga0316202, IMG submission 204934) | Microbial mat bacterial communities from mineral coupon in-situ incubated in ocean water Damariscotta River, Maine, United States -... | ecosystem: Environmental > Aquatic > Marine >... | reverse complement strand
GTCTCCGTCAAGGACGGCCCGCCTCAGTCGACGACTTTCACCGTCGAGGGCTTCTACCCTCCCCTCCTGAGTCGAGAGACCTGGGACCTTGCCCAAGCCCTTCGCGTCGAGCGAGACGCACAGTTTGGGAATCGTCGCGATCGCTCCTCCTATCACCACTACCTCCTCACCACCTTCCTCGTCTGCGGTTCGTGCGGAGGGAACATGGTCGTGGGCGAGGGCACTCGCAGCGCCCAGAACCATCGCTACTCCTATGTGATCTGCGCTGACAAGAAGCGGGGCTGCGAGCCGAAGGAGGCGTGCCGAAGGGTGAGAGCCCAGGAGGCAGCCCTGACGAAGCGAGTCCTGGAGGAGATTCGGCGGGTCGCCGCCCAGATCGACGCAAGCGCTCTCGCTGCCAGGCTGCATGAGAGGCTCAGCAAGAAGACTCGCCGGCCCAAGATTGACGTGAAGGCCCTCGAGGCGAGGCGGAGTCGCCTCGCCAGTCGAAGAAGGAAGCTCCTCCTCTCCGACGACGAGTTCGTCCAAGAGGGCTTGCAGGAACTGTCCGACGAAGACGCTCGCCTGGGTCGCCAGATCCAGTCAGCGAAGCGTCAGCAGGGTGGCGCCCCCGCCAACCTTGAAGAGAAGATCGCTCGGGTCGTCGAGCGAGCCCGGAGCCTCCAGGTCCCCCTGACGAGCGAAGAGACTGAGGCCGCGAGGGCGGCCTTGCGGGCCTTCGTGAAGGAGATCAAGGTCCTTCCCAGCCCGCTCCGCAAGCCGAAGCAGGTAGTGCTCAGCCTCTACACGCCCGAAGGACTAGGCGAAGTAGTTATAGACGCACCGTCACTACGCGTAGACGAGGTGCTGGAGCAACTCCTCGCGAGTCTCCAAGACCCAAGAGGTGTAGGGCCCAGACTCCCAAAGACGACCCTGGCGACCTAGGTCATGGTTGATCACCCGACTCAACATGGCGTCGAACTCCTCCATGAACCTAGGGAGCCTCCCCTTGGCGTCGGTCAAGATCAGATGGAAGTGATTCCCCATGAACGTAAAGCCATGGAGCTTGATCCCGTGCTTGTTGGCGTAACAACCCAGGAGGAAGCGGATCGCGCGGTTAAGACGCGAGCCCGGACGGAGGAAGAATCGGCGCTCAGAACAACGGCGCACGACAGCAACAGTGCTGCCCTCGAGGACACGACGAGCAAAAGACATGGGTCACCTGAAAGTGGCTGGCTTTCCTGAGGTGACGACCTTGTACACCAGAGACGTGTTGTTCGTCATGTGTTCGCGTTGCGCGTTGGCGGCGTTGGCGACGGGAGCGCGGCCCGCGAGCCCTCGAAGCCTTGGGATCAGCCCGATCCTGCCCCAGCCTCGTTCGTTCCTCGGCTGGCCTTTCTGGTCAGGCCTCCGAGGGATCCTCGGAGCGCGACCCGAAGGACCACATGACCTGGCCGAGGTAGTCCTCGGGGAACTCGTCGGCGATCCCGAAGGCCTCGGGCTCGGGCGCGACGTGACGCGTTCCGAACACCAGGTCCCACAGGATCAGGTTGTTGCCGAAGTTGGTGTTCCCCTCGTAGAGGTCGAGGGCGTGGTGCGTGCGGTGGAGCGAAGGCGTAGCCACGAGCCAGCTCAGGTAGCTGGCAGGCACGTGGAGGTTGGCGTGCTGGAACAGGCCGTTGACGGCGGTGAAGGCGGCGTAGAGCGCAATCACGGCGGGGTCTGCCCCCAAGAGCACGACCGGCAAGGTCTGGAGCGAGTAGTTCAGGACGGCCTGGATCGGGTGGTTTCGTCCTGCAGCGACGATATAGAGCTGCTCCGGCGTGTGGTGGACGGCGTGGATTCGCCAGAGGAGGGGGAAGCGGTGGCAAGCTCGGTGGAGGGTGTAGGTCCCGAGCTCACCGATCACGAGGGCCAAGCCGAGCTGGAGCACCAAGGGCCAGCTGTGTGGCCAGAGGCTGAGGCCGAGGGTCTCGCTCAGCCAGCCCATGCTGGCCACGCTGGCGCCCAGCCCGGCGGCGGTGATCAGGAAGCCCGCCGTCTGGCTGGTCACGATGGTGGCTAGGGTGTGGAGGAGGTCGACCCGGACCTCGCCTGGGCTGACCGCCGGGGCTTGAGCGGGCGCAACCTTCTCCAAGAGGAGCACGACGCCGGCCGTGAGCAGGACGTAGGCCGTGACCAAGACGCCCGGCGCCGCCAGATCAGCCTTGAGGCAGAGGCCGAGGGCGGCGGCTCCGCCGATCAGGAGGAGCGGATAGGCGAGGGCTACGAGCCACTGAGGCTTGGCCCTCGTCGCTTCCGGGTCGAGGGCGGCCGGGTCGAGGGGAGTCCTTTGAGCTGCAGTCTTCATGAGGTCTCCTCGAGGCCGAGGCTGCGGAGGGCGAGGTCGCCGAGGTGGTCGCTGACGCGCTCCATGAGGGCGTCCTCGTCGCTCGACTCCTCGCCGAGAATCAGGGCCAGTTCACTGAACTCGGTCAGGGCGTAGCGCACGACGAGGTAGCTGACGCTGCGAAGAGCGAGGCGGAGGGAGGCTTCGTCGCGTCCGCTGAAGAGCGCGAGGGCGGCGGCTCCCTCGGCGATCGCTGGCAAGAGGACGTCGACCCGCGTCTGAGCCTCGGTCCGACCGCGCTGGATCGTGTCCATGGTCGTCAACCGGACCGCCTCACGGTGGGCGCACACGAAGCGGAAGCTCCGGGCCACGGCGTCGCGGATCCGCTCAGCCGGAGACTCGCCGACCGCCGCCATCAGCTCCTCGCGGATCCCGGCGAACTCCTCGTACATCGCGTCCACGCAGGCCGCATAGAGCCCCGCCTTGCCGTCGAAGTGGTGGTGGAGAGTCGCCAGGCTGACCCCCGCCGCCTGCGCGATCTGGCGAGTCGAAGCCCCGCTAGCGCCCGAGGCCGAGAAGCAGCTCGCGGCCGCCTTGAGGATCCGAGCGCGCGTCTCGGCAGAGTCTGTGTTCGCGGGTCTTGCCATGCGGCAGTTATAAACCGATCGATCGATTCATTACCAGCGCTTCTTGTAAGCCATTTGCTTCCAGTGGCTTGAACCGAGCGCCCGAAGGCGTCAGGTCCTGAACTCCCCCGACGCCCTCCACGCCAAGGAACAAGGGTTTGACCGCGGCTCGCGGCTTGCGACGCAGCGAGTCATGAAGCGATCCGCCCTCCTCCCCCTGGCCCCACTCCTCCTGATCTCCACCCTCTCGGGCTGCCAAGGTTTCGAGGAGCTCCTCGACGAGAGCCCAGTGGCCGAGAAGGCCTTCTACGCAGGCGCCGTCGTCGGAGGAGCGCCCGCCGTCGTCGCCTTCGCGCCCGTCACCATTCCCCTCGCGGCGGCCTCCGATAGCTGCCACGGAGGCGCCGCGGTCCTCCTGCCTGGGATCCCCACGGGACTGATCGGAGGAGTCACCCTCGGCCTCCCGGTCCTCCTCCTCGAGACGATCGTCCGCCTCCCCGGTCGCCTCTGGGACCGCGCCACGGGCAGAGGTCTCGAGCGCGGATGCCAGCCAGCGCCAGAACCGGAGAGCGAATCGAAGCCAGTCCCTGTGCCGAGGCCCGAGCCAGTGACTGCGCCGGAACCGGCGCCGCCTACCGCCGGGGACGACTCCCCCTATCGGAACTGGCCCAAGCTCGGACGCGAACCGCGACACGTCGCCTGGCCGCGAGACGTCCCCCGTTGACTTTAGATCCCGCGTTAGCTGCGCGTGACCTCTAGCTGTCAAGTCTTGGACTGAATCGGCAGCCCCCTGCTCCAGGAACAGGGGTTCGGCTGGTCCCGAGATTGCGCTACAGCGAGTCATGAAGCGATCCGCCCTTGCTGTCCTCGCCCCCCTCCTCCTCTGCTCGCTCGCGGGCTGCCAGCTCGAAGCCTGGGAAGGCGTACTCGACGAGAACCCCGCGACCGAGAGAGCCTTCTGGGCGGGGGCTGTGGTCGGGGGAGTTCCCGCAATGATCGCGGCCTCGCCGATCACGATCCCGCTCTGCCTCACTGGTGACAGCGGCTACAGCGCGCTCTTCCTCTTCTTCCCCAGCGTCCCGACTGGACTCGTGGGGGGAGTCGCGCTCGGTCTGCCCGTCCTCGTCCTTGAGACGATCGTGCGCTTCCCTCGCCGCCTCTGGGAGCACGCCACTGGCGCGAGCGAGCGCCCAGATCCGGTGCTCCTGGAAGGTCCTCGGCCTGAGCCTGCGCCCACGCCTGAGCCTGAGCCGAAGGCTGACCCCCCTTATCGGAGCTGGACTGAGCCTGGACCCCTTCCCCAGCGTCCCTACTAGCCCGGGCTCCTCTGCGTCGTGGAGCGCGGCCCGCTTATGCGTAGAAGAGGTTCGTCAGCTCGTCGCGGTATTTGTCGCTGAGCTCGTCGCGCGGGCCGAGGGCATAGAAGCAATGGACCATGGCCTCGCGGACGTGGCTCTTGAGGAGGGCCTTGCTCTCGCTCCCCGCCGCCAAGAGCAGCGCCAGTCCCTCGGCATAGTCCGCGGCAGCGGCGTGAGCGCAGCCGAGGCGATAGCGGTTCTCGGCCGTAGCGTCCGCCTCGAAGGCGGCGCGGGCGGCGTCGATTCCGCCGACCTCCTCGCCGAGGGCGCGCAGCGCCAGGAGCGACTGGAGCTGGTCGATCTCGTCCTTGTAGTCGTCGGCTCGCTTGGGGTCGACGGCGTCGAGGTGCGCCTGGGCCTGCTCAGCCTCGCCTCGCCCGAGGTGCAGCTCAGCCAAGGCAATGTTCGCGATCGGGTCCCGAGGGGACTCTTCGAGGAGCTTGCGGTGGTCCTCCTCGCCGGGAGGAGCGATCTCCTCGCCCTTGACCTCGAGCTCCGCTGGCACGATCCGATCCAGGAGCCGAGCCAGCTCGGGCGCGGGCAGAACCCCCGTGAACTCGTCCACGAGCTTCCCTTGATAGAAACAGGCCACGTAGGGGATCGACTGGACGCGGAACTGCTGGGCCAGGAGCTGATTGGCGTCGACGTTGATCTTGGCCAAGCGCACCGCCCCGCCGCGCTTTTGGACCTCGGCTTCCAGGACCGGCGTCAGGAGCTTGCAGGGTCCGCACCACTCGGCCCAGAAGTCCACCAGGACCACGGCCTCCATGCTGCGAACCAAGACCTCGGCTTCGAAGTTCTTCTCGTCGATGTCTACGATCCAGACCTCAGGCACGGCGCCCTCCCTTGCAGAAGCGAGAGGTTACTACGCGCGCCGCCTCCCGCACGCTACAGAGCTAGCGAGGCGCTCGCCGAGCGTCGCTCAGGAGGGCCTGGGCCCCTGCGTGCTCTCCGTCCAGGCGCAGGGCCGCCTCGGCCTCGGCTTGGGCCCCGGTGCGGTTCCCCTGACGAAGGAGCGAGCGCCCGATCCGCACCCGAAGGTTGGTTCGGACCGCCGGCCGGATCGCCTTCTCCAGCGCGCGCCGGTAGGCGGTCTGGGCCGACTGCTCGAGGCGCTGAGCCACGTAGCAGTCCCCGAGGGCCATGCCCGCCGCGAGGGGATCTATGGTCGCTGCGCGCTCGAGCGCCCGCGTCGCCTGAATCACACTTCCCCGGCGTCGCTGACGGAGCCCGATCTGCAACCAAGCCGCTGAGACCTCCGGTCGGCTCTCGGCCGCGCGCTCGCAGAGGATCAGAGCCAAGGGCTCGAGGCCCTTGGTCTCGAGGAGGTGGCAGGCCTTCGAGAGGACCTTGCTCGGGTTCTGAGCCTTGGCGTAGGCCTTAAGCCAGACCTCGATCGCCGGGGTCGGCTTGCCGCGCAGGACATGGAGTTCCCCCTCCAAGATCAGATCGTCGTCGTTGGACTCCGGAGTGATCAGCGGCGCCAAGACCGCTCGACCGAGCTCCGCCGCCAAGTGACGGTGGATCCGCTCCCTTCCGAAGTAGCCCAGCCAACGAGCGGCTTTGCGCCGAAGGTCGGGGTCTGCGTGCTCGAAGACCTGGCCCGCCTCGGCGGGGGTCGGGCTCGGGATCGCCAGCAACTCCTCGAGAACGGGCAGGTATCTCCCAGGGTCGTGGCGCAGCGTGTCGCGCAGAGCCTCGACGCAGGCTTCGCGCGCCCGCACGGGGGGGCGCTCGCCCTGAGCCCGCCAGCGCCAGAGCTGCGCGGTCGCGAAGCGCGGGTTGGGGAAGTGGGGAGCCAGGCGCGCGGCGCGCTCGAGGGCTTCATCTCCGAGCTGGAGGTGCTTGGCGCCGTAGGCCGCCCGCGCCAAGTCCACGTGATAGTCCGCCCAGCAGGGCCGGCGCAGGGTCGCGCGGCGCAGGCTCGCTTCGGCCTCGGCGTAGCGCTCGGCCGCCAGGTGGAGGTGCCCCAGGTCGGCCTCGGGAGCCGCGTCCGTCCGGGACAGTCTCCGCGCCTGCTCGAGCGACTTGATCCGCTCTGCCTCGGGTCTGCTGGCCTCCCTCCCCCGGGCCAGGCTCCAGCTGGCTGCGATCAGGCGCGCCCCGCCCGCGCCTACCACCAAGGCGCCCGCCAGGAGCGCCCAGCCCAGCCGCTTGGCCCAGGCCTCCCCGGTCCCCGACGCCTGGGAAGCGGAGCTCGACAGGACAGCGAGGGTCAGGCCAGCTAACCCCGCCGCCAGCCAGAGGTTCGCGCGGATCTGGAGGTTGAACTCGAAGAAGCTAGCCACAGCGACGGCGATCAGGCTCGCCAGGAGCGTCGCCCCGAAGCGACGCTCTTCCCCCCGCGCCCGAGCCAGCCCCGCCCGCGCCAGCTTGACGAAGGCGACGAGCCCCAGGGTGATCAAGGCCGCCCCGACCAAGCCCAGGTCTGCCAGGACGTTCAAGTAGTCGTTGTGGGTCGCGTTCACCATTTTCGGGAACTCGATCAGGCTCGGCGTAATGTCGTCGTGGGACCGGAGCCCGGCTCCGAACACCGGGAACTGCGTCCAGACGTCCACTCCGCCCTTCCAGAACTCGAGCCGGAGGGACTCCTGCCCCTCGATCGCTTGCCCGAAGCGGTTCCCGAGGGCGTGCCAGCCGGCCGTCGCGACCACGAGCCCCAGGGCCCCGAGGGTCACGAGCACGCTCCGCCCTTTGGTGCGCTGCCCGCGACAGAGCCAGGCCTGGCCCACGAGCGCGACCGTCGTCGCCAGGACCGCGCTCCGCGAGCGCGAAGCCACGATCCCCAGCGCCAGGACCCCAGCCAAAAGTCCCCACACGACCCGCTGGCGCGGCTGAGGCCGCTCCGAGTAGAGCCCGCTCAAGGACAAGGCAAGAGGGAGACAAAGCCCGAGCATTAGGCCGAAGTGGTTGGGAGAGGGATAGGCCCCGCTGGCGCGGAGCCACCTCCACGTCCCAGACTCGACCAGGAGCCCGAGCGCGAACACGACGTGGATCGCGCCCGCGATCACGAAGAGGCGGGCGAACCAGCGCGGCCCCTCACGAGGGAGAGCTCTAGCGCAGGCCAGGAACACGGCCGCCGCGACCGCCAGGCCCATGAGCGCCTGGCGCGCGTGCTCTGGATAGAGCGCGACGCAGCCGAGGGGGTCGACGCCGCCTGGCGCGTTGGCGGCGCGGAGCTCGCCGCTGACCGGCGAGAGGAGCCCGAGGAGGGGCCCCAGGGGCAGGAGCTGAAAGGCCGCCAGCGCCAAGAGCCCCGCCACGGAGATCCCCAGCCAGCGCGCCTGCGGGCTCCGACCGCGAGCTAGGCAAGCGGGCTCGGCCGCCAGCGTCGCCAGGAGCCCTGCCCCCAGGAGAGCAAACGCGCCCGTCGCCAGCGGGGACATGGCCCCCCCAGTCCAAGGAGCGACCAGGAGAACCACGCCGACCACGAGGGCTGGGGCGAGACCAGAGGTCCCCTCAGGTGCCCCTGAAGCCGCTCCCTGCGGGGCTGGTTGATCGTGGTTCACGCTTGGCACGGTGGTAGGCTACCGCGCTATGGGGACCAACCAAACTCCCCTCCTGGAGAACCTCTGTCCCGCCACCCTCGATCTCCACTAGGCCACGGCCTTCGCCGCCTCCTGCTCGCCGCCCTGGCCGGCAGCGCGCTCTGGGGCTGCGCCGCGAGCGCTCCGCCGCCACCGCCGGTCGAGAACCTGGAGTCCGAGACCGCCTACTGGCGCCAAGACGAAGCCTTCCCCCAGGCCCTAGCCGTCGCTCAGAGCGGAATCCCGAGCCCGACGCCGGAGCTCGACGCCCTGGCCGTCGTCGCGGCCGCCACGACCCCCGAGCTGAAGCTGGACGCGATCCTGGCTCCCGCTGGCGAGGCGGCACCCGCTGTCCGCCTCCGCCCTGGCGACCAGATCGGAGTCCAGGTCTACGCCCACGAGGAGTTCAGCGGGACGCGTCGGATCGGAACCGACGGCACCGTGCCCCTGTTCAAGGTCGGCGCCCTCCGCCTCGAGGGCCTCACCGAGGTCCAAGCCGGCAACCTCGTCGCCAAGGCCCTCCTCTCCCAGATCAAGCAGGCCCAGGTCCAGCTCTGGATCATTGAGCCCGCCGGCCAGCAAGCCCACCTGATCGGGCGCGTCCGCAAGCCCGGCGCGACAGACCTCCCCCTCAACCGACGCCTGAGCCTCGTGACCTTCCTGGCCCTCGGCGGCGGCCTCGTGGAAGACGCCGACGGCTCTCAGCTGACCCTGATCCGGCGCGACCACGAGGGCAAGCAGCGCTGCTACCACTTCACCCACGACGAGCTGCTCGCAGCCCACCTCTCGGGACGCGAAGCCTGGATCGAGCCCGAGGACGAGCTCGTGATCCCCCGCCTCCCCGACGCCTTCGTCTATGGCGCAGTCGAGAGCCTGGGCGCGCACCCCCTCCGCCCCAAGACGACCGTGGCCGCCCTCCTCCTGCGGGCGGGCGGGCTCAAGGAGAGCGCCAACGCCCGCGAAATCCAGATCCTCCAAGGCGAGAAGATCACCCCCGCCGAGCTCTCCAAGCCCCTCGCCAAGGGCCAGGTCGTCTTCGTCCCCCAGCGACAGCGCGTCTACATGGTCGGCCGCGGCCTGCGCGAGAACGGCCCGATCGACATTCCGAGCACGGGCCTGACCGTGGTCCAAGCCGTCGCCGAGGCGGGCTGGTTCACCAAGCGCGCCAACGTCGGCTCCGTCGAGATCCTCCGCTACCGCGGCGGGCGCCAGCAGCGCTTCGCGGTCCCCTTCGAGGAGATCCTGGCCGGCGAAGTCGACGAATCGGACTACGTCTTGCAGCCAGGTGACCTCGTCCGCGTCTCCGAGGACCTGTTTTGAGCGAGCTGCTGCAACACGGAGACCACGGCTCCGACGAGTCCGAACTCGAGGACGACGGCCTGCTCGCCCTCTGGCGCTTCTTGGCCCGGAGCTGGATCGCCCTCAAGCACCGCTGCCACATTGCCCTCCTCGTGGCCCTGATCGGCTCGGGCGCGATCTTCGCCCACTTCGCACTCCGCCCGCCGCGCTATGTCTCGCGTGGACTCGTCCAGATCGGGCTCCTGGCTGACGCCGACGCGTCCGAAGATCTCCGCTTCGCGGCCATGGCCGACAAGGCCTTCAACACGCACCTCCGGCTCCTGACGAGCGAGCGGGTGACCCTCGCGGCCATGCAGCGGACTGAGAACATCACGCTTCCGCCCGGCCCCAAGCGCGACGAGGCTCTGGAGGAGTTCCTCTCTCGCGTTCAGATCCGACCGCTGCGAGACACCTTCTTGGTCGAGCTGGCGAGCTCCAGCAAGGAGCCCAGGCTCTCGGCCGCGCGGGTCAACAACCTCCTCGACGTGTTCGTCTCGACCAGCAACGAGTTCGTAGGCTCGCGCTTCGTCGCCGAAGAGGTCCAAGCCCGCGAGCGCGAGCTCCAGGCCGGCCGAGCCCTCGACCTGGCCCGTTCCAAGCGCTCCGACTTCCTGACCGAGCACGGCCAGATCCCCTTCGACGCCCGCGAGCGGGCCCTGACGGTTCGCAGCCAGCAGCTCGAGGAGCGCTTCGCTCAGGTCGAGATCCAGCTGGCCTCGATCGCCGCCCAGCAGTCGCGAGTCCAGACGAACGTCGACACCAGCCGCGGCGACGCGCCAGAGGTCATGCTGGGACGTTTGACCTCCCTCGACCCCAACTCCCGCCGGCTTCTCCTCCTGCCTGCCCAGGAGCTGCGCGCCACCCTCCTGCGCAAGCGCGCCGTCCTGGAGGACGATCACCCCGAGGTCGTGGCCCTGGGGCTGGAGCTCAAAGCCGAGCGCGAGGCCCTCCGCCTCTCGTTGGCGGCCATGAGCGACGGCGAGCTGGCCGGGCTCAACCAGAAGGCCCTCGTCCTCGAGAGCGAGCGGGCCGAGATCGACCGCCTCCGGACCAAGCTCAGCCGCGAGAGTTTCCGCTTGGCGGAGCTCCACGCCAACTACGAGCTCGTCCACCGCGACGTCGAGTGGTACGAGCGCGAGCTCGAGCGGACCCGGACCGAGCAGTTCCGCGCCTCGGGCCGGAGCCAGGTCCAAATGGCCGCCAAGGTCTTGGCCCGCGGCGAGGTCCCCGTCGAGCCGACCTCGCCCTTCTCACCCCTCAAGGTGATCCTGATCATCTTCGCCATGAGCGGCCTGGGCGTGACCGTGGTCGTGATCTGGGACCACGTCGACGACACGGTCAACGGCGAGGAGACCATCGCCGAGCTCGCGCTCCCCCTGATCGGGCAGGTCCCGATCTCGCGCGCCGGGCCGAGCGAGCTCGAGCTCGTCCAAGCCACCGTCGCCACCGACAAGCCCACCCCCGAGGGCGAGGCTTTCCGTCTCCTGCGGACAAATCTGACCTATGGCCTGGCCGGGCTGGCCGGCAAGACGCTCCTGGTAACCAGTCCCCAACCAAGCGAGGGCAAGACGCTGACCAGCGTTCGCCTGGCCGCGATCCTCTCCCAGACCGAGGAGAAGGTCCTCCTGATCGAGGCCGACCTCCGCCGCCCCCGCGTCTCGGCGCTCCTCGAGGAGCCCTGGCCCCAGGGCCTCGCCGACGTCCTCGCGGGACTCGCGACCCTCGACGAGGCCGTGTTCGAGAGCAAGATCCCCGGCCTGAGCGTCCTTCCAGCCGGCTCAACGCCGCCCAGCCCCGGCGACCTCTTCGTGCGCGGCGGCTTCGACCAGGTCCTGGCCAAGGCCCACGAGACCTACTCGGTGGTCGTGATCGACTCCCCGCCCGTCCTCGGCCTGGCGGACACCTCGCTCCTGGCTCCCCACGCCAACGGGGTGGCCCTCGTCGCCCGCCGAGGCAAGACGCGCCGGCGCGCCCTGCGAGCCGCCCTCGACCAGCTCATAGGCTGCGGAGTCACGCCCACGGGCCTGATCCTGAACGGCGTCGAGGTCGGCGCGGGCTACGGCTACGGCTACGGCTACTACGACCCGAAGCCGGCCGCCGCCCCCGTCACTCCGGGCGCCTGAGTCCCGGCCTGGGGCCCATCGCAGACGGCGAGGGCCCGCCGCCCCACCTAAGCCCTTTATCCTCGGTCGCTTAACTCCGCTTTTCCGCGCCATTGCTTGATTGCGGATCGCGCCAAGCCCAGCTACGCTAAGAGCTTCCATCTGGAAGGTGTCCTATGAAGCGACTGAGCTTTTTCCTGACCCTCATCGTGACTGCAGCCCTGGGCTCGGTTTTTGTCGCCTCGGCACAAGATCCGCAAGAGGCCCCGCCCGCTGCGCCCGCTGCAGCTGACGAGGGCGACGAAGCCCCCAGCGACGACGCGGCTCCGGACGCTGCCCCCGACGACGAGGCGCCCACGGACGAGGCGCCCACGGACGAGGCCCCCGCTGACGAGGGCCCCGCGGACGAGGCTCCCGCAGACGACCCCCCCATGGACGGTGACGAGCCCATGGAGCCCATGGACGGCGGCGACGAGCCCATGGAGCCCATGGACGGCGGCGACGAGCCCATGGAGCCCATGGACGGCGGCGACGAGCCCATGGACAGCGGCGACGCTGCCCCGACCGACGCTGCTCCCGACGAAGCACCGGAGGCTGCCCCCGAGGCCGCTCCGGCTCCCAAGAAGCGCAAGAGCTCCGCGCTCAGCTCGCTGAGCGTCGAGGAGGGCCAAGCCCAGCTCGAGCGGACCGCCAAGCAAGAAGGCGCCGAGCCCCGCCGCGCGACCCTCGAGGAGGGCACTCAGGTCGGCCTCACGACGCGAGACACCGCGCTCCTCGACGCCGAGTCGAGCGGCATCGCCAAGTTCGGCGGCTGCGAGGTCACCCTCAGCGAGAACACGACCTTCAAGGTCCTCGAGGTCGGTGACGAGGTCTCGCTGGTCGAGATCCTCGGCGTCGAGCTGGAGCTCGAGCGCGGCACGATCCTCGAGGCGGCCTTCGGCTCTCTGAGCCTGAACCTACGGGCAGGTCGCTTGACCGCTCGGAACAACTCGGGCGTTCCCCAGGTCGTTCAAATCCGAGTCGGCAACAACCTCGTGACCGTCACGACTCCGTCCGGAGCCAGCTTTGGAGCGGACGGCGGCGGATCCGGCGCGATCACAGTCGGAGCGATCCCGCTCACGATCGTTACGCAGCCAGTGGACGCCTCTGGCAACCCCACCGGACCACCCGTAACTACCACGATCAGTCCTGGCCAAAACCTCTCAACGGCCCTAGGAGTCGACAGAGCGACCGGCGGGCAGCTTGCAGACCAGATCGTGACCCAGAGCCAAGACGCACCGCCAGCGGGAACGACGCCTGGAACCACCCCGGCCAGCGCGGGGATCAGCGGAAGCTGATCAAGCCCCGAGTTCGCTCGAACGCCAAGGAGCCCACTTCGGTGGGCTCCTTTCGTTTCCGGAGACCTAGGCGCCCTCAACCGGCCAAGCAGCCCGGATCCGCGCAAAGGCCTCGGAGAGGCTGACCTTGCTTGCCCCCTCCTCACGCGCGCGCGCCTCGAGGGCCTGCTCCCGACGCTGCCAGGCTCCGCGGAGCGCGGCGTAGTAGCGGCGGTCGAAGCTCAACCACTTGGTCAGGGCGCGACGGATCAGCGTCCTGTCGTAAGTCTTGAGCCAATCGCCGCTGGCGTGCTTCCAGCCACAGAGAATCCGGTGCCGCCGGCGCGCAACCTTCACGCGGTGAGGTTCGAAGTGCTCGTTGATCGTGCCGCCGTCGTCGTGGACGACGCGGCTTCGGGGCTCGACGCGAACTGTCCACCCGCGACGCCAGGCGCAGAGGCCGAGGTCGACGTCCTCGTGATAGAAGGGCACGTAGAGGGGATCGAAGCCGCCGATCTCAAGAAAGCGCGAGCGGCGCATGGCGATCGCGCCGCCTAGGCCGAACAGGCTGTAGATCTTGAGCGGGATCTCTAGGGGCAGCGCCGAGAGACGCAGGAGCTCGTCGGGGTCGACGCCGTCCCAGCGCAGATCGCCGTTCTTGAGGCGAGGGAGGTTGACCGAGACCTTCCCCGGGCGTCCCTCGCTGTCGAGGATCAGGGGCGAGACCGAGAACACCTCGGGATCCTCGGCAAAGGGCGCCAAGAGCGGCGTCAAGAAGCCCTCTTCCGCCGTGACGTCCGAGTTCAGGAGCACACAGAGCTCGTGCTGGGCAGCCTCGATCCCCGTCTTACAAGCGGCGCCGAAGCCGCGGTTCTGCTCGTGGACCACGACCCGGACTTCGGGCAGCTGAGTCCGCAGGACCTCGAGGGAGTCGTCGCTCGAGCCGTCGTCGACGACCACGACCTCGGCCTGGCCGGGATAGGCCGCCGCTGCGGCGAGGAGGCTCGGTTGGTGGATCGGGAGCAGCTTGGCCCCGTTGTAGTTGGGGACCACCAGGCTCACCCCAGGGTGCGCGCTGCTCACGAGCCCGCTCCGCAGGCCCCTGCCGCGAGAACGTCTCTACCGGACACGCAATATCGCCAGCCCAGGACACTCCGCAGAGCCCATGTCGCGACCAGCGATCCACCACCCTCCGCAGAGGCGGGGTTTACCCCCGCCCCCAGGTTTCCCTCGAACCGGGAAAGGGGCCTGCTGGGATCCCCAAGCCCCCCGCGCGTCAACCGCAGACAACAGAAGCCCTTAGTCCGGGATCCAGACCGTGGGGCGGGGGTAAACCCCGCCTCTACGCCCCCTGAGAGGGCGCGGCTTTCGGAGCGTCTCCCGATCCGGCCGCGCAGGCCTTCCGGCGCGACCAGCGATCCACCACCCTCCGTAGAGGCGGGGTTTCCCCCCGCCCCCTGGTGCCCCTCGAATCCGGAAAGGGGTCTGCTGGCTCTCGCGAGGCCCCCGCGCGTCAACCGAAGACAAGGGTGGCCCTTAGTCCGGGATCCAGACCGTGGGGCGGGGGTAAACCCCGCCCCCAGGTGCCCTGAGAGGGCGCGGCTCTCGGAGCGTCTCCCGATCCGGCCGCGCAGGGCTTCCGGCGCGACCAGCGATCCACCACCCTCCGTAGAGGCGGGGTTTACCCCCGCCCCCTGGTGCCCCTCGAATCCGGGAAGGGGTCTGCTGACTCTCGCGAGGCCCCCACGCGTCAACCGAAGACAAGGGTGGCCCTTAGTCCGGGATTCAGACCGTGGGGCGAGGGTAAACCCCGCCTCTACGCCCCCTGAGAGGGCGCGGCTCTCGGAGCGTCTCCCGTCAGCAGCCCGCGCGGACCACCCGGGGCCTCTGCACTGCCGCAAGAGTCGGGCACGGGCACGGGATTTCAGTGCTTCGCGTGAGGGGGTCACCTAGTGGCGGCGAGGGAGGCGGGCTTGAGCGCCGGGTGCGCGAGCATCCGCTCGAGCATGCGCTCGTAGGAGTACTCCTGGTGCGCGAAGGCGTGCCCCGCCGCCGCGACTCGCTCGCGGTCTTCGGGACGCTTCAACCACTCGCCCACGACCCGGACCGCGTCCTCCTCGTCGCGGAAGTGCGTGCAGAGCTCGCCGTGGGGGAGGAGCTCTTCCAGGTTCGGGACGTAGCGCGTGCAGAGGAAGGCCCCGCAGCCGAGGCTGATCCAGGTCCGGTTGCTGAAGTAGAGGTCCACGTCTTGGCGGAGGTCGTTGCCGATCACGACCCGGGCGCTGTTGCAGATCTCGCGGTATTGCGGCGGGTAGACGTTCTCGCGCGCGGCGGGCAAGCCGACCTCGCTCCAGCCCCGGCCATAGACCTTGACGTCGTAGTGCTTAGCGAGCTCCTTGAGGACCGCCACTCGCCCGCCGCGCTCGTCGGCCTGACCAATGAAGGCGACGTCGCTCACGAACTCGGGGTTCGGCGGGACGCGGAAGTGATCGACGGGGTCGCAGCCTCCAGTCACGTAAGCCGGGGTCACGTAGCCCGGGGTGTCTTTCAGCTCGTCTTCGTATTGCTGGATCTGGCCGCGACTCGTAATGAAGAACGCGTCCGAGGCGGCTAGGGCTGCCTTGACCCGATCCGTCAGGATCAGGGGGCAGTCGTCGAAGAAGGTCGCCGTCTTGGCGATCGAGCGCAGCTCCTCGATCTTGTGGGGCGGGAGATCGAAGGTGAACACCAAGACGACGTCGGGCGCGAACTTGGCGATCCGGCGCCGGATCAGCCACCAGGCCAGCTTGCGGCCCACGACCCGCTCGAGCTTGCGGCGGTTGATCCGCAGCACCTCGTGACCGAGGGCGCCTAGGCCGCGCTCCATGTGATCGGTGATCCCGCTCCGCTTGTGGCGTTTGGCAAAGAAGACGACGCGCACCAGAGCCTCTAGGAGTCCCGATCGAGGGTGGTCTTTATGAAGTTCATGAACTGGTAGCGGCGGCCCTTGAAGTAGCCAGGCGCCGCCTTGACCGCCTCGTCGAAGAAGACCCCAGCGCGCGAGTGATCGTCTTCCCGGTAGTGGAGCTTGCCCATGGCGACCAAGTAGCGAGCCAAGCGCTTGCGCGCGCGATCCTCGACCCGCTCGTCGTCTAGGGACGGATCGTAGATCACCTTGCAGAGGACGCGGACGAACTCCTCCAAGCAGGTCAGCTCGATCGACTCCGGATCCCGCTCAGCCACGACGGTGGTGTGGAACCCAAAGGGGCCGACCTTGGCCAAGTCGAGGCCCAACGCTAGCCGCAGCGCAGGCGCCTGGGTCAGGTCCGCGGTGTAGGGGGCGTTGCCGAGGGCTTCCCGCCGCCAGACCAGCGCGCCCGAGGCCGCGACCAGGTGCTTCTCGGTCAGGATTCGTCGCGCGACGTCCCCGCCCTTGCCGTGTTCGGGACGGACCCGCACGCGTCCGTCGCTGTGAACCGCCACCTTGCCGTAGCTCGCCACGAGGTCCGCTTGATCGCGGAGGGTCTCGACGTGGCGCTGGAGGCCGCCGCCTGCGACCCACTCGTGGTCCTCGACCACACACACCAAGGGCGCCTTGGCGGAGGCCACAGCCGCGTTGCGGACCTCGGCTGACGAAGCGTCGGGCAGCTCGAGGGCTTCGTAGTCCTCGCTGATCCCAGCCAGCTCCGAGCGCAGCGCGCCGGCCTGACCCGCCACGAGGAGCTGAGCGCCCTCGACCTGGCCTTGCGCCGAGCGAAAGGCTCGGGCCACCAGCTCGGCGCGCCCTTCCCGGGCTACGAATACCACCGTCAGAGGTGGGGACATGTGGCTCCCTACTAAGTGACCCGGTCACACCGGCCCTGACTCGAAAGAGGCTGGATCGGCTGACCCTGATTGTAGCTCCCGCGAGCGCAGCGCCGAACCTCCCGCGCGCAGCTCCCCTTCTCTCGAGAGTCACTTCACGCGAGAATCCACTCATGCAAGACGCCACGACCTGGGAGAGCGCCACCTTCGGACTCGGCTGATTCTGGGGCCCTGACTCCCGGTTCGGGAGTCTCCCTGGGGTCCTCAGGACCCGCGTCGGCTACGCCGGCGGCCAGGCGCCTGCGCCCACCTATCGCGCCATGGGCGATCACACCGAGGCCCTCCAAGTCGACTTCGACCCGACGCTCCTCAGCTACGAGGCGCTCTTGGACCTGATCTGGGCCGAGCACGACCCCAGCGCTCCTCCACGCAGCACCCAATACCGAGCCCTGATCCTGACCTCCGGCCCTGAGCAAGAGCGCCTCGCCAAGGCCAGCCGAGAGCGTCTCGAGAAACGCATGGGCTGCTCAGTGCTGACCCCGATCGAGCCTTTGACCAGCTTCACGAGGGCCGAGGACTACCACCAGAAGTATCGTCTCAGGCAGTGGCCGACCCTCTGCGCCGAGCTCCTCGAGCGCTGCGGCGACGCCCAGAGCTTCGTCGACTCAACCGCCGCCGCCCGCCTCAACGGCTACCTAGCTGGCTACGGCGACCCAACCGCCCTCGAGCGCGACCTGGCCAGCGTGGAGCTTCAGCCCGCCACTCGCGCGGCCGTCCTCAAGCGAGTTCAGCTTCGCGGGGCGCGGCGCTAGGGAGCGGGCGCGGGCACCGCGCGAGACGCTTCCAGCCCGAACCTTCGCGCACTCCAGGGGAGGTAGCGGCGGGGCTCGCCCGGCCGGGTTTACCCCCGCCTACGCCAACGACGGGGCCCTTGGCGCCGGCGCTGACAGGCGACTCGTCGGCCTCTGGCGGGCGAGATTCGAACGTCAATCGGGGACTCAGACCGTAGGCGGGGGTATACACCCCCGCGAGAGCTAGACCCTGGCCCCGCGGGGACGGGTGGGATCTCGGCGTCTGCCTCTCGCGGGGGGTTAACCCCGCGGCTACGGCCTCAGCGGACGGGTGGGATCTCGGCGTCTGCCTCTCGCGGGGGTTAACCCCGCGGCTACGGCCTCAGCGGACGGGTGGGATCCCGGCGTCTGCCTCTCGCGGGGGTTAACCCCGCGGCTACGGCCTCAGCGGACGGGTGGGATCTCGGCGTCTGCCTCTCGCGGGGGTTAACCCCGCGGCTACGGCCTCAGCGGACGCGTGGGACCTCGGCGTCTGCCTCTCGCGGGCGTTAACCCCGCGGCTACGGCCTCAGCGGACGGGTGGGACCTCGACGTCTGCCTCTCGCGGGCGTTAACCCCGCGGCTACGGCCTCAGCGGACGGGTGGGACCTCGGCGTCTGCCTCTCGCGGGCGTTAACCCCGCGGCTACGGCCTCAGCGGACGGGTGGGACCTCGGCGTCTGCCTCTCGCGGGCGTTAACCCCGCGGCTACGGCCTCAGCGGACGGGTGGGACCTCGGCGTCTGCCTCTCGCGGGCGTTAACCCCTCTCGCCGACCCCTCCCGATCAGGGGCCAGTGTCCGCAGTCGCATCCTCCCCCTCTCCCACGCCCCACACGATCAACGACGCGCGACGAAGGACACTCGGCCCCGCGCCCACGCAACACGCCAAGATGGGGGGTTTGGGGGGGCGCAGCCCCCCCAACAA
>Ga0316202_10001492_pt1 | contig 18124 bp, 19 predicted proteins | sample 3monrhotite_MG_FD_204934 | JGI IMG/M metagenome (GOLD analysis project Ga0316202, IMG submission 204934) | Microbial mat bacterial communities from mineral coupon in-situ incubated in ocean water Damariscotta River, Maine, United States -... | ecosystem: Environmental > Aquatic > Marine >... | reverse complement strand
AGATGCAGTCTATTCGGTGTTATCAGCGCGGGCCTCCATGGAAAGCCGGACGAGCTATGGCGGAACCGCGCCAGTGCGCGTAAAAGAACAGGTGAAACTCTGGCAGGATCGTCTCCGCGAAAGGCAGGCATCATGAAAAAGCTCGCAACTCTCATCGTGATTATTGGCGGCCTTGTGGTGTCGGGATGTGGCCTTCGCGGCGATCTTGAACGTCCGCCGCCGGCATGGAGCAGCCCGCAGCAATCCGAGGCGAGCCAATAGCTCACGAATATGTAATGCAGGAGCCGCTAGGCGCGCCTGCCTGACGTGGTAGTTTCTGATCGATGAAACTCTGGCCCTTGATACAAGCGCGCTTTGCGCTGCTTTGGGAATGCCTCGCACCGGCGTTATGGCCTGCTGTGCTCTTGATCGGGCTTTATGCGGGCATTTCCATTTTCGGTATTTGGGATCGTTTGGGCGATCCTTGGCGTGCCCTGACCTATGCCGCTGTCGTCGGGTTATCGGTCTGGATTGGCTGGCGTCGCTGGCGCGAGATCGATTGGCCAGATGACGAGGATGCGGCGCGGCGCGTTGAAATCGATTCTGGCATTTCCGCGCGTCCGCATGAAGCCTTGGCAGACCGCCCCGCTGATCCGTCGCCGGAAGCGCAAGCTGTTTGGCTGGCTCACCAAAACCGTATGGCCGAACGCCTTAAGGGCGCAAAAGCCCGGCGTCCTCACGCGGCGTGGGCGCGCGCCGATAGCTGGGGCCTGCGAGGCGGGGTGATCGTATTGATCGCTGCGGCCTGGATGGTCTCAGGCGATCTGGCCAAAGGCCGCCTGTTTGAAAGTTTTGGATTTGCGCCCGTTTATCGCGGCGTTGAAACTGCTCAGGTCGATGCTTGGTTGAACCCGCCCGGCTATACTGGCCTTGCACCCATCTTTTTTCAGGACGGTCAAACCGACGCAGAAGCCCCGGAAGGGTCCGAGCTCGTCATTCGAACAGCTGGTGTGCGACGTGCGCCGAATGTCCGAAATGGTTCAGAGCGCGCTGAAAACCGCTCCATCGGTGATGGCGTTTGGCAAAGCCATTTGACGATCGAGTCCGATGCTGTCGTGACATTGCGAGCAGGTCGTGAACGCGCCGCCTATCGCATCAATGCGCGCCGAGACACGGCTCCAGATGTCGATATCGTCGCGTCACCGGAAGCGAATGTCGACGGCGAACTGGCCCTCGAATTTACGGTTGAAGATGATTACGGCGCGACGGATTTTCGGGTCGAATTCCGACCGGAGAATGACAACACCGCCGAATGGTCAGTCATTGGCGTTGACCCCGGCGACCTTACCCGAGGCGATGACGGCTATCGCGCAACGATCTCCACGGCCCAGCATGTCCTGGCCGGATCACGGGTTAGTCTGCGGATTGCCGCGCTAGATGGCGGCGACAATACTGGCCTCTCGCCTGAGATTGCATTGACCCTCCCCGCCCGGGTTTTTCTGGACCCGCTCGCCCGCGCCGTTTCCGAACAGCGCCGCATCGTAATCGGTTCACCCAGAAATTACGCACCGCTTCCCGAACGCAACCCGATGTTCATGGAAGACATTCAGGCCCTTCCGCCTTTCCAGGGTGAGGAACCGGAACGTCGGATTGAACGTGCGCCCGAAGCTCTTCAAAGCGTCGCACTTGCATTAGACGCCATCACCGATGCGCCAGAATTCTTCTTTGAGGATCCGATTGTCTATCTCGGTTTGCGTCGGGAATTACACAGTCTTCGCCGTGCCCGTGAATTTGACGAAATCGGTCTAATTGAGGCCAATCTCTGGGAAATCGCCTTGCGGGCCGAACTCGGCTCGCTTGCCGATGCAGAACGCGCCTTACGCGCCGCCGAACGGGCTCTGATGGAAGCATTAGCGCGTGGAGCAGATGAAACCGAACTCGCACCGCTCTTCGAAGCCTATCAGCGCGCGATGGACAATTACATGGCGGCATTGGCCCGCGAAGCCGCAGAAGAAGGCCGCGTCGGCGAAGGCGGCGGACCGGAAATGAATACGGATGATCTGCAAGGCCTGTTGGACGCCTTGCGCGATGCTGCTGAGCTGGGCGATACCGCCAGTGCGCGAGAAGCCCTTCAAGCACTCGGCGATATGCTCCGCGAAATGGAACTCACGTTGCAGCAGGGTGAAGGCGACGGTGAAGAAAATGATGAAATCAGTCAGGCGATGCGCGATGCGCTGGAGGATCTGGGTGATGTGATCGGTGAACAACGCCAGCTGCAGGATGAAACCTTCGAACAGGCCGAAAGCGGACCGCAAGGTCAAAATCAAGGTCAGCCGGGCGAACCGGGCGGCGAAAGTCAGGGTCAGCAATCCGGCGAGAGCGGAAGCCAAAGCGGACAAGCCGGCGCTGGCTCAGAAGGCGCACAAGCATTGGCCGAATCGCAAGGCTCACTGGCTGATCGGTTGGAATCTCTCGCGCAAGCTTTGCCGGGTGAAAGTGGCGAAACATTTGGCGAAGCGGCTGAGGCCATGAGACGGGCGCAGGACGCGCTGGAAGACGGCGATGCACAAGGGGCTGTCGGTGAGCAAGCGCAAGCCTTGCAAGCGCTCCGTGACGGTGCAGAGCGGTTAGCGCAAGGTCTTCTGGAGCGTGCACAGGATGCGCAACAGGCCGGAGCCGAGGGCGAAGATACCGATCCGGCTGGACGACCACAGGATTCCGGCGGGTTCTCTAATGGGTCCGGTGTGGATATTCCCGACGAAGCCGAACGCCTCCGCGCACGGGAAATTCTGGAAGAATTACGCGAACGCGCCGCCGAGCAAGGTTTGGATCAAGATGAGCTTGATTATATCGAACGCCTGCTGGACCGCTTCGGCTCCTGAACCTAGTGACCGCTATCCTGAGCAGTTTGCGCTTCGGCATGCTGTTCTGGCGCCGCCGCTGCTGGTGCTTCCAAAGGCGTATCGTTTGACGCATTCAATAGACTTGCCAGCGTGACTTCCGCTTCTATTGCGTTATCTGGCGGGTCTGTCACGACCGAGGAGAAAGTACGGGTTTCACCCGGACCAATCGCCTCACCATCAAGAATAACCGTCCATTCCAGAACAGGATCGCCATGCTCGCCCAAGAGACGCGCTTGCAATCGAGGAAGGTTCCGGGCCTGCCGATCAATGTTGCGAACCTCACCCGACACCACCACGGTAGGAATGCCATGTTCTTCACCACGCGACACGTCCAGAGATTCAATCGCCACGCCATAGGCATTGGCTTCAATACCCACAGCGGCATAAGCGCTGGAGCTTTGCGGCCAAACGCTAACAATGTCCGCGCGAAACAGAAACGACACGGCGAAAACACCGGCAATAGCAACGGCAAGACCGCCCCAGGCGCTGGCAGAAGCGGTTTTCAACTGATCACGACGTTTCTGTTCAGCACGTTCACGAAATGCGCGATGAGGTGCTTTCGGCGCGGCGGGTTCAGTCGCAATTTCCGGAGCTGGCGGGATCGGATCGATCGGCTGCAGCACCTGTTCTTCTTCGTTCCGCGCCGTCCAGATATGGCTACAGGAGGCGCACTTCACGCGTCGTCCGTTTACGCCGATGGCGCCGGGATTTGCGCGGTAACGCGTGTCACAACTTGGACAGCTCAGTATCATCTGGGCCCGATTCAGCTTATTGGCAGCTATAGCTGCATGGATTTCCGGTGACCGAAACTGGCGTAAACCCCTTTCCACAAAGTGAATCCGAAGTGAGTGTCCGCTTCGACGCCGTCGGCATGCGCTATGGCCGTGGCCCTGAAATCCTGAAAGATGTGTCTTTCGAACTCGCGCAGGGCAGTTTTACATTCCTGACCGGCCCTTCTGGGGCAGGGAAAACTTCGCTCTTACGCTTGATCTATATGGCCAATAAAGCTTCACGCGGAATGGTGCAGCATTTTGGCCATGACACTGCCGCATTGCAGCGAAAAGAATTGCCCGACTTGCGTCGACGGATCGGCGTGGTATTTCAGGAATTCCGCATGCTGGATCATCTCAGTGTTTTTGAGAACGTCGCCTTGCCCCTTCGTGTGGCGGGACAAAAACGCTCGGATTATGCAGAAGATGTCGCGGAACTCGTCAGCTGGGTCGGACTTGAACACCATATGGATTCTCGCCCCGCAACACTGTCCGGTGGGGAGCAACAACGCGTCGCGATTGCCCGGGCCGTCGTCAATCAACCCGATCTCTTGATTGCAGATGAGCCAACAGGAAATGTCGATCCAGACTTGGCGCGTCGTCTCTTGCGTTTATTCGTAGAATTGAACCGGCTCGGCACCACCGTATTGATCGCGACCCACGATTTGACGCTTGTTCGCGCTCTGGATGCTCCTGTGATGTCTCTCGCTGATGGTCGGCTGACCTACCGCGAGGCGTCGTCATCATGACAGATTCTGACAGAAAACCTCCGGCACCTCCTGCAGGCGGCAATGCGCGACTTTTGCCTCCAGATGGAGGACGCGATCGTCCCTTGTTTGCTGTCGCCGCGATTCTCGTCTTCCTGGCTTGTCTGGCTGCATTAGGTGCGCGAGGAGCGTGGACGTCCAGCGAACGCTGGATGAATGATCTGGACGGCAGTTTAACGGTTCAAATTCGCCCCGAAGACGGGCGAGATGCGAATGACGATGCGGTCGAGGCCGCGCGGTTAATTGCAAACCTGCCTGGTGTCGCCAGCGCGAATGCCCGCACAAGGGCGGATTCCGAAGCTTTGCTGGAGCCCTGGTTCGGGACAGGTGGGCTTCCTGCCGATTTGCCAGTGCCGCTGCTGATTGATGTTCAGTTGTCCGACCCCGACATTCTGCCCGTCGAGGACATCAGTGCCGTTCTGAGCGATGCTGGCATTGCTGCTGAAGTCGATGACCATGGACGCTGGAGCGATGCAGTCCGACGCGCCAGTCAACTGGCCCGCTTGCTCGCTCTCGGCCTTCTAACGCTGATATTGGGCGCCGCCGCTGCAGTGATTGCATTTGCAGCGCGCGCGTCTTTGGCCGCCCGCCGCGATGTCGCCGACGCCTTACATATCGTCGGCGCAACGGATTCCTATATCGCCAGATTATTTGAGCGGCGTTTCTTCAGCCTCGGTTTGAAAGCAGGTGCCGCCGGTGCCGGTTTTGCGGCGTTGATTGCTATACTGGTGGCCGTCGGTGGAAGTAGTGCAGATGCGCTATACTTTCTCCCCGAATTGATCTTTGCACCGGTCGAGATTGCTGCTTTGCTGGCCGCGCCCCTGATTGCAGGGGCCGTGGCTGCACTATCAGCACGTCTGGCGGTGGCAGAAGAATTGCGAAAACGTTGGTGAGCATGAGCAAGGATATTTTCATATGAGCCGGGCGCGGCAAGCATCTGGCGGTTCAGGACAGGCTATGCGGGCGCTGGCCTTCATGATCGTTTTCGGTCTGCTGGCCGGGTTTGCGGGCTATTCAGGCCATGTCACCGCGCTGACGCCTCCTGAAGATATTGAAGCCGACGCCATCATTGTTCTCACGGGCGGCGAAGGCCGATTGCAAACCGCCGTTGAGTTGCTCGAAAGCGGCGCTGGCGATCGGATGCTGATCTCGGGGGTTAATCCGAATGTTAGTGAAGCCGCCGTGCGGACGACCGCCAATATTGATCCGGATTTATTCGCTTGCTGCATCGACCTTGGCCGCGAGGCTGCCGACACTGTCGGAAATGCCCGCGAAGCCGCGGCGTGGGCGGATGCAAACGAATTTGGCCACATCATTGTTGTGACCTCGGATTATCACATGCCGCGAGCCATTCTGGAGTTGCGCGCTCTGATGCCAGAATATGAGCTGATCGCCTGGCCCGTTCATTCAGCCCGACCGTGGGCCAACGCCACAGCGGCGCGGCGTTGGGCTCTTGAATACCTGAAATTCAGCGCGGTCTTCTTCCGCGAAATGCTGCGCGGTGCCTTTAGCGGAGACGACACATGAAACCGGCCGGTCCTCTGACGATTTTCCGCTCCCTGTTATTTGTGCTGTGGATGTATGGCTCGATGATGATTGTCGGCTTCGCCGTGATCTGGATACTTCTTCTGCCACGGAGCTGGACGCGTGCGGTCTTCCGTTTCTGGTTGGGCATGATCTTTGGCGGATTGAAAATCATCTGCGGCCAGAGTTATGAAGTGCGTGGCCTTGAAAACCTTCCACATGGCGGAGCGCTGATCGCCTCTCGTCATGAAAGTATGATGGAGACGCAAGCCTTCTGGCAGATTCTGGACGATCCGGCGATTATTCTGAAGAAGGAATTGGCTTGGCTGCCTGTCTTTGGTTGGTTTGCGGTGAAACTGGAAAATATAGTTGTTGATCGTGGAGCTGCGGCCACCGCATTGCGCAAGATGTTGCGCGACGCGCGCCAGCGGGCCGAAGAAGGGCGCCAAATTCTGATCTTTCCGGAAGGAACACGGATGAAGCCGGACCAGTTTGACGCCCTGAAACCCGGGGTCGCCGGGCTTTATGCGGCGATGAATGTGCCCTGCGTCCCCGTCGCGCTCGATAGCGGCGATTACTGGTCCGGAAAGGGCATTATTCGCCGCCCCGGAAAGTCGGTCATCCAATTCCTTAAGCCGATTGCACCCGGTTTATCACGTGATGACTTCATGAAGCTTCTCCAATCGCGTATTGAAGACGGAACGCGCGCCCTGCGCGCCAACCGGACCTGATCTTCAGTTCCTCAAAATGGATGTGTCATGCCCAAGCGTTTCGCGATACCGATTCTCGCCATCCTATTCGTATTGGGCCTTTATTCGGCCTACTGGGTCTATGCGCGTGCCCAGATCGTCGAATATGTAGAGGACTGGGAAACGGCCCAGATAGAGGCCGGCTTCTCAATCGAACACAGCGACGTTCGTGTTGGTGGGTTTCCGTATCGATTTTCGATTTCCGCTGACGATGTAGTCATGCATGCGCCGCAAAGCGAGGGCGGTTGGGTGATAGAGCTCGATTCGTTTCAAGCCAATGCGATGCCTTATGATTTCTCCCACTGGATCATTTCCCTCGGCGAAAACCTGCGGTTCGAACGGGACGGTCGCGGCTTGTCTCTCATGGCAGAGAATGCGCGGTTCAGCGTTTCGGGCTCAAATGGCGTGACCCAACGTATTGGCGCAGAAATTTCAAACTTGACCGTTGAATCCATTGGCAATTCAACTGCCAGTGTTTCATCTGTCGGCAATCTTCGCCTCAGTGCCGCGACAAGCGAAAGCGGAGAAATGGCGATCCGAACGCAAGTTGATGATATCGCATTGGTCGGGCAAGCGATTGACCCTATTCTGGCTGAAAGTTTTGGCGATCACATCGCCCAATTACAGGCGGATTTTGTCATTACCCAGTGGGCGGTTCTGGCGGCCAATGCCGATTTGTCTGCCTGGTCTATTGCTGACGGCATATTTTCCCTTCGCGAGTTTCATATCGGTTGGGGCCGCCTGATATTGACTGCAGAGGGTGAAATGTCGCTGGACGAGGCCTTACGCCCATCAGGCCGGATCAGTCTCAGCCTTCTGGATCCCGAGGCCATTGTGGATGCCATGATAGAATCTGGCGCCATATCGCAAGAAAACTCTGGCGCATTGCGGCTCGTCGCCCAATCCGCGCCGCGCGGTGAGAATGGAACGTCGATTCCACTATCGTTCCGAAATGGTGGCGTTTTCTTTGGACCTGTTCGACTGGGTCAGGTGGGCTCCGTTGCCGATTAGGCGGCCATAAATTCCGCCAACGCTTCAACAATTTTGCGATTATCGCCGTCCAGTCCGATGGTAATGCGTAAGGAATTCGGCAAGCCGTAAGGCGCGACCGGCCGGACGATCAATCCGCGAGACGTTAGAAAGGCATCTGCCTCTACGGCTGTTTTACCTTTGGTTTCGGGGAAGTGGACGAGCAAGAAATTGCAGACGCTCGGCGTGACGTTCAACCCTATCCCGACCAATTTCTCGCGCATGAAGTCTAAGCCTTGCCGATTGTGATCCGCCGAACGTTGTTGGAAATCGGTATCCTTGATGGCGGCAATGCCCGCCTCAATCGCTGGAAGGTTGACATTAAACGGGCCGCGAACGCGGTTTAGGACGTCAATGATGGAGGCGTCGGCATAGGCCCATCCAAGACGCAAGCCTGCCAAGCCATGAATTTTCGAGAATGTGCGCGTGACCACGACATTGTCGTATTCATCGGCAAGATCGAATGCGGTCTCATAATCCGGCTCATCGACATATTCGGCATAGGCTTCGTCAACGACTAACATCGTGCTCGCGGGCAAGCCTTCCCGCAATCGGCGTATTTCGGCCTTCGAAACAAAAGTGCCCGTCGGGTTGTTCGGATTGGCAAGGAAAACAATTCGCGCACCCTCTCCGGCAGCCTTCAGCACAGCATCGACATCCGTCTCAAAATCCGTCTCGGCGGCACTGACCAATTCAGCATCGGACTGCATGGCCACAAGGCGGTAGACCAAAAATCCATATTGGGACTGAACCACTTTATCGCCCGACGCGAGATAGGCACGGCCTAATAATTGAAGTATTTCGTCCGAGCCTGTTCCGCAGACAATGCGATTGGGATCCAGATTATTGGCTTCGCCAATCGCTTCGCGTAGCCGTGATGCGCCACCATCAGGATAGAGATTGAGGTTCTTTGAAGCCGATTCAAACGCTGCACGCGCCATGGGGGAACTTCCCATAGGGTTTTCATTCGACGACAATTTCACCGGGTTAGCGATGCCAGGCGCATCGGTAGCACCCGGCTTATACGGTTTGATGTCGAGAATTCCGGGGCGCGGATCGAGGCTCATATCAGGCTTCCTTGAAAAGATGTTTGAGAGGAGATAGCGCGGTGGCGGGTCTACCTTCAAGGCCGGGGAGCCGCACGCGGACAGGTCGAGTGGCGCGCGGCGTTAAAGCGCCTGTGTTTTTAACGGCTTCGGCAAGTATCAAACCTCCGAGATGAGGTGTGATTTTCTCACCGGCCTGTTCCCATCCCAACGCGCGATCATTCTTGCAAGTCCATTTCCATGGCGGCGCATAGAGCGCTCTGGACCACGCTGTAGGTGTCAGGGCGGCATCCGTGAGTAAGCGAGACAGCTGGCCTTTTGAAAACGGCCGCCCATGCCCGAAGGGCGTCGATTCCATTCGTGCCCAAAGGCCAGATCGGTTAGGGACGATCAGCGCCAACCGGCCTTGCGGCGCCAGAATGCGCCATATCTCTCGCAACATGTGCGGTGGTGAAAGCGATTCTTCCAAAGCGTGAACGAGGACAATCCGGTCAAACATTGCATCGCGAAAAGGCAGATGCGCCTCTTCACCTAGCACAGTTTGTGATGCTGCCTCCCCCGGCCAACGGATTGCGCCTTGTTCCGCTGGCATAAACGCCACGGCCCGGCGCGCTTTCGGCTCCAACAATTCAAGCAAGGGTGGGCCATAGCCCATGGCCAACACATCAAGCGCTTTCAAGTCAGGCCATAGCGCCGAAAGTCGGCGCACGATCATGGCTCGCGCCGCCTGTCCCTGATCGGTCTGGTAAAATCGATCTATCTGCAAAGCATCCGTTCGCATGTGACGGTTTCCATTCGCGGGTCTGACGTGCCAATCTGAAAGCCATAAGCTAACAGGTCTTTGGGATAAAATGACGAATTCAATCTCTAAACTTGAAATCCGGCAGTTTCCCTGTCTGTCAGACAATTATGGGTATCTGATCCATGATCCGGAAAGCGGCGAGACTGTCGCGATCGACACGCCAGATGCCGAAGCGTATCTAGCGGCAGCCAACAAGGCCGGGTGGACGATCACGCAAATCTGGAACACGCATCACCATTTTGATCATGCGGGTGGCAATGCGGCCTTGAAGGCAGCGACAGGCGCAAAAATCACCGCGCCGATGTATGACAAACATCGCATCAGTCCGGCGGATATTTTTGTCGAGGATGGTGACACGGTAAAGCTCGGGGATGTTTCGGCGGATGTGATTTTCACCCCCGGCCATACGATCGGTCATGTCGTATTTCACTTCCCATCGGAGAAAATCGCATTTGTGGGCGATACCTTGTTTGCACTTGGCTGTGGTCGCCTTTTTGAAGGAAGCCCGGCGGAAATGTGGACGAGCCTGTTGCGCCTGCGTGCATGGCCCGATGACACCGTCATCTATTGCGCTCACGAATACACGCAAGCCAATGCAGCTTTTGCCTTGAGTGTCGATCCCGCCAATGCCGCTTTGTTGGCTTATGCCGACGAGGTGGCCGCGCGACGAGGGCAGGGCCTGCCAACAATTCCAACAATCCTATCAAAGGAGAAGGCCGCTAATCCCTTCCTTCGCGCAGATAATGCTGCGCTGGCCAGACAGGTGGGGCTTGCCGGGGAAGACGCGGTGGTGGTCTTTGCTGAAGTTCGAGCTCGCAAGGATATATTTTGACGGCCGAAGACATCATCCGGATGCTCGACTTGGCGCCGCATCCAGAAGGCGGCTGGTTCAAGGAAATATTCCGCGATGAAGCTCGCGATGGCGGCCGAGCCCACTCAACAGCCATCTATTTTCTCTTGGAAGCTGGGCAGATCTCGCGCTGGCACCGCGTCGATGCGGTAGAGGTCTGGCATTGGTATGCGGGTGCGCCACTGCAACTGGATGTCGCCGAGGCGGGACAAGCCCCAAAGCTGCAGAGATTGTCGAATCGGCTGGAGGATTCGCATCGCCCAGTAGGCATTGTGCCAAAGTTTGCCTGGCAAAGCGCTCGGTCTCTCGGGAATTGGACGCTGGTAGGTTGCACGGTCTCACCAGCTTTTGAATTTGAGGGGTTTGAACTGGCCCCGAAAGGCTGGACACCATCAAGCCGGGAATGATGCCGTCAGCAATGTCCGGGCAATGCGCGTCGACGAAGGCCGCCCAGCATAGCCGCCCAACGGGTCGACTTTTACAACGAAAAGATCGCCTGTGATTTCGATATCAGCGGCGTCAGATGCCGCTACTTTCAAGCGTTGCAAGCCGTCCAGCGTCGCACCCTCGGCCATCGCACGCCCAATTCCGGCCACGGCCAGATCAAAGGCCTCAACCATAACGCCAAGGCCTTCTCGTGGGGCGGCACCGTATTCAACCTGAATCGGACGACCAAAAAGATTGGCCAGTTCCACAGCGGCGCGCGTGGAGCGTGCGCGCAAACTGTCCACGTTAGCATTCGCGACCCGTAACTGGCGCGCCGGCTCCCAAGCCTCGGCAATGACGCCATTGGGCTGATCTTCAGGATAATAGGTCACCGCGCCGATTGAAGAGACACGAATGATTTCATCGCCCCAATCGGAAATAAAGCCCGTGCCACCGCCTGGTGCGCGTTGGGATGCAAGAGCGAGCACTTCATCTTCATCCAGAGGCTTGAGCAGCCAGAAATCGCCAGTGCGGTCCAGAATAAATCCGCGCTGTCCGTCCTGACGGTGGAATTGTGCCACATCTGGCACTTCCACGCGACGCTCCCGGCGATTCCGCAATGGGTTATCCACTCCTGCCCAAGAGACAGAAGGTTTTATGGCCAAACCCGAAAGCATGCCCAGCAGGATAAGTCTACGTGATATCATCAACCTGTCTCTGCCCCGTCAGATGGGCGAAAATAGGGCGCGAGTGTTATCCGCAGACGTATTGGCCACCATTTGCGGAAAGTGTTGCGCCTGTGACGAAGCCGGCATCATCACTGCAGAGATAGGTAACAGCCGCACCGATCTCGGAAGCTTTGCCGAGACGATTGACCGGAATGCCGCTGATTATACTCTGCAACACGTTTTCAGGCACCGCAGCGACCATGTCAGTATCGATATATCCAGGGGCGACACAGTTAACGGTGATGCCTTTACGTGCGGTTTCCTGCGCCAATGCTTTAGTGAATCCAATGACGCCAGCTTTAGCGGCAGAATAGTTCACCTGCCCCATCTGACCCTTCTGGCCGTTGATGGAGGATATATTGACGATCCGGCCCCAACTCGCTTCGCGCATACCGTCAATGACCGGACGGGTCATGTTGAACAATGACGTCAGGTCGACGCGAATGACATCATTCCATTGTTCCGGCGTCATTTTGTGGAACATGCCGTCGCGGGTGATGCCCGCATTGTTGACCAGCACTTCCAGTGAACCGCCCTGGGCCGCGGCAACAGCCGCCAATCCCGTCGCGCACGAATCATAATCGCCGACGTCCCACTTGAAGGACGGAATACCGGTCGCATTGGTAAAGGTCTTCGCGGCTTCTTCATTGCCCGCATAATTTGCTGCAACGTTATAACCAGCGTCTTTTAGCTTGAGCGCAATTGCTGCGCCGATGCCTCGAGTGCCACCCGTAACCAATGCCCTGCGTCCCATTTTTCCACCTTTTCTGTGTCTTTAACCTTGTTTTTCCTGCACTTGCGTTACGCACTTGCAGCAAACCCAAAGGAAAGCAATTATCGCCGCGAAACAGCCGCATGCGATTTCGCTCTAATGGCGTATAGCAGTGTGGACGCGCGTCGAAAAGGAGTTCGCCAGAGATGAGCGCGAATAAAAATGCTGCGGACCCCGTCGTGATCAAAAAGTACGCGAACCGCCGTCTATACGACACATCATCCAGTCAGTATGTGACACTGGATTATGTACGGGAGTTGGTAAAAATCGGTCGTGATTTTACGGTTGTCGATGCCAAGTCCGGCGACGATTTGACCCACGGCGTGCTCAGCCAGATTATTTTCGAGGAAGAGGCACGCGGCGAAAACCTGTTACCTCTGCCCTTCCTGCGCCAGTTGATTCAGTATTATGGCGATAGCCTGCAATCGGTCGTGCCAAGCTATCTGGAAGCCACAATGGATGCCTTCTCTAATCAGCAGGAAGAAATGCGTGAGAAATTCTCGGGACCGCTTCAGTCGCCTCAAGCGATGATGGAATCCTTCCAAGAGCAAAGCCGCCGCAATATGGAAATGTTCGGACAGGCCATGCAGGTCTTCAATCCGTTTGTACCGGGTGCTGGCGTCGCCGAAAAGCCGGCGCCTGCGGACCAAGCCGCTGACGAAAGCGAAGATCTGAAAGCCATGCGGGCAGAACTCGATGCCATGCGTGCCAAGATCGACAAACTCTCCAGCTAAAGCTGTCCCAAACCGTTACGCAAACCTTAACGTCGAACCCCTGATCGGCGTGAAACGGCCTGTTTTGCGCCTATGGCATGGTTAATTTGGCCTTAATCTTTGGCATCAGCCTTGCGACACCCAAGGCTATGACAACGATCCGTGGCCTTCTGACTTATGTCCCGACCCGCAACGCAAACCGCGTAGCGCCTGTCAGCCGGACTGCGGATTCCAACGACCGGCCGCCGCGGCGCGACCTCCCGTCTCTCTCTGTCGTCCCAACGGAGAATAGCCACACAAATGAGACGCTGGTGTCCGCGGCGGTCGTTGTTGAACTTGCCAGCCAGCCGCGTCGCCGTGGATTGCGCGCCGATATGTCAGAGCGCGCCCGCTTCAATCAGGCCTATGCTCGTCCTGCGCACATGCAAACGCCGCCCCCTTCACAGGAGCGGCGCGCATGATCAGGATCGAAATCCTTCAAAATCGCCTGGCACTCACGCTAGATGCGATCATCGCAGGCGGATTACTGCTTCTGCTCGCTTAGTCAGCGACAGCGAGGTCACGGCGAGCCGCGACGATCGTGACAACGAAACCAGCCAGCGTATCCAGCAATGCCATCATCATCAGCAGGAAGAATGTTGAGGTCGCAAACAGCGGCAGCAACAGGAACATGGCCAATGCGATTACAAAAACCAGCATGGATAAACCATGGTTCATAATGGTCGCCGTTCCTGATCCGGCCGATTTGACCATTTCGATGAACAGGAAAAACAAACCCAACAGCAATAAGAGATCGCCCGTCGACAGGCCCCAAGTGCCACCCCGCACCATGCCAATGGTGAACAGATTTTCGCGAAGAACGCCCGCAGTATCGGCGCCGCCCACGAAGGCATCTGTGCCGCCAGTTGCAGCTGTAATATAAGCGATGATCACATATACGATCATCGGAATTACCATTTTCGGAAAGATATTAAACAAGGCTCCACCCCCTCTTTGTTGACCGTTATTACCTCCCGCACGACGTTCCCGCGCGCGACGGCTAGCCATCATGCCGAGGAAAAACCCCTGATCGCCACCATTGGCCATTAGACACTCCCTCTATAATTCGTCCGAACCGCCGGAGTTTCTTGCCCGCGAGTTCAGCCACATTATCCCTAGCATGTCAGACAATGAGGCGAAAAGCCGACCGAAGTTCGTATATTTCGATTTTCCCGCACCGCGTGGCCGATGTCCCACATCTCTGAATTCACAGATATAGCCCTCACGCTTCATCAAAGCGTACAAAAAACGGTGCTGGTGATCAAAGTAGGGAAGGTTCAAATAAGCGTCCCTGTACAATGCTTTAAGGCCACACCCTGTGTCGTCGGCATCATCTCTTAACAGTGCTTTTCGAACGCTATTTCCCACCCGGGATGCGAACTTTTTCCACGCCGAATCTTGGCGTTTGGCGCGGCGTCCGCCAACAACTTTCAGATTTTCAGGGGAATCCGGACGCGTCAATGCATCAATGAGGGCAGGTAAATCGGCGGGTGGGTTTTGTCCGTCACCGTCCATCGTGCCGATAATTCGGCCTCGAGCGGCGTGAATCCCCGTCCGCAAAGATCGCGACTGGCCCGCATTATTCTTGTGAGACATGACCCGCAGTGTTGGAAACTCGGTCTTTGCCGCTATCAATTCAGCCAGCGTCGCATCTGTGGATTTATCGTCCACGAAAATCATTTCATAGTTTCGACCGTCCAGCGCCTCAGCAATTTCCCTTGCCAAGCCCGTAACATTCCCTGCCTCATTGTGCGCGGGGATTACGACAGAGATTTCAGGTGTGTCGTTCATTTCCGGTCCTGCTTGTCGATGCGCACCTTGCGGTAACGCCCTAACCCGTTACATACCTGAAAACATCAAAGGTGCGAGGCGTTTCTCCACCCGGCAGCCGGATATGAACCATGGATCAGCTTATTGCCGGACAAAGAGCCTGGTGGATTATCGGAGCGCTTGCTGCTCTGGCGGCTTTATCCGGCGTGTTTACCATCCAACCTCTCGATCGTGACGAGGCGCGCTATGCACAGGCCACAGCGCAAATGCTGGAAAGTGGTGACTTCGTCGATATCCGTTTTCAGGACGCATCGCGCTATAAAAAACCCGTTGGTATTTACTGGTTGCAAGCCGTGACAGTCGGTCTGTTGTCCGACGCCGATGCTCGGCAAATCTGGGCATACCGTCTTCCCTCAGTGATCGGTGCCATGTTGGCTGCGCTCGGTTGTTTCTGGGCCGGGACGCGTTTGATGAGTCGAGAGGCGGCCTTCGTCGCGGCTTCGCTATTTGCCGTGTCGGCCTTGCTTGCTGCGGAAGGCGGGATCGCAAAGACGGATGCCATGTTGGCGGGCGTCACCACGCTCGCAATGGCAGCATTGGTTCAATTGAGACACGGCGGAGGAAAGCGAGCTGCTATCATTTTCTGGGCCATGTTGGGGGTCGGTGTACTCATCAAGGGGCCCATAACGCCGATGGTCGTTGGTCTGACCACGGCGGCGCTGGTGGTTTGGGAGAGACGTGTTGGTTGGCTGAAGCCGCTTTTATTCTGGCCGGGACCGCTGCTCGCGGCGTTGATTGTTGTGCCGTGGTTTGCCGCTATCCAGATCGCTACCGATGGCAATTTCATCCGCGAAGCTTTTCTGGATGACCTTGCGCCCAAACTCTCATCTGGCGATGAAAGTCACGGCGCATGGCCGGGTTATCACCTTCTGACCTTATCAATACTCAGCGTGCCGTTTATCTATTTTCTGATACCCGGCTTCTGGAAAGCCGTCGGCCTTCTGCGCGAAATTGAGACTGAACCTGCCAAGGCCATGCGCTTTTTGATCTGCTGGATCCTGCCCAGTTGGATCGTGTTCGAGTTGATGCCAACCAAGCTGCCGCATTACACATTGCCACTCTATGCCGCTCTGGCACTCATCGCAGGGCTGGGCTGGCAGTCATTGCGGGCCGCGCCTGCATGGAGTCGATACGCTTCCCTATTCCTGGGCCTATTGGGTTCAATCGTGCTCGGCGCGCTCATTGTCGTTGCTGGCACGACCTATGGCGGTGAAAATCTTATTGCCTATGGAGCTGCTGGCGTATTCGGGCTGCTGGCCATTGGCTTACTCGTTGAGGTTTTCCGACGACGTGCAATATCGGCATGGCTGTTAGCGATTTTGGCCGGGCTTGGCTGGCAGGTCATGATGCGCGGCGTGGTACTACCCAACGCGCCTGATCTCGACCTTTCGCGACAGGCAGCAGGGGCGGTAGAGGAATTGCTTGTGGCGAACGGGCAAGTGCCGACGGCCATCTTGTCGAGCTACACCGAGCCCAGCCTGGTCTTCGCACTCGGGACGGATATTCAATTGCTGGAGCTGGACCAAATGGCAGAGCGCATTGCAAGCAGCGAAGGACTTGTGTTGTCGATTGAGGACACATCGCGATCCGGCTCCGATATTGCTGCTCTCGAACAGCTGGAAGCCAACGTATGCGCTCGGCGAGAGATTGCCGGGCTCAACTATTCGCGAGGCGATCCAACGGTTTTGATCGTCCGCCTGCATAATTGCGAACAGGGAGGTTGAGACATGCCCCGACCTATTGAAATTGTCGAAGTTGGCCCGCGCGACGGGCTACAAAATGATCCGGTTTTAATGCCCACTGAAATCAAGCTGGAATTTATCGACCGGCTGATTGCTGCGGGCGTAAAGCGCATGGAAGCTGCCAGCTTTGTTCATCCGAAACTCGTCCCGGCGATGGCTGATTCCGATGTGATCATGGGGCAGGTGCCGCGCGATAAAGGCGTTAAATATATCGGTCTCGCCCTGAATGAACGCGGCATGCGCCGCGCACTGGATGCAAAATGCGACGAAGTGAATTTCGTAATGGTCGCATCCGAAGGCTTCGGCAAACGCAATCAGAATGCAACGCCGGAAGAGACGGCCGACTTATTCGACCGTATTGCCGTTCTCGCCCATGATGATGACGTGCCCGTCTCTGTGACAATTTCCGTCGCTTTTGGTGATCCTTTTGATGGCGAAGTTCCCGTTGAGCGGGTGGCCATGCTGGCTGGACGCGCGGCGGCGGCTGGTGCCATCGAGATCGCGCTTGGTGACACGATTGGCGTTGCCAATCCCTGGGATGTGCGGGAGCGGATTGATGCCGTCCGAAAAGCCGCGCCGGACGCGCGTCTTCGGCTGCATTTTCACAATACGCGCAACACGGCGATGGCGAACATTTACGCCGCCGTGGAGGCGGGTGTGGACGTCATTGACGCGTCCGTCGGAGGAATTGGCGGCTGCCCATTTGCGCCGAAAGCGACCGGGAATGTGGCGACGGAAGATGTCGTCTACATGCTGGAGCGCGGCGGCTATGATACCGGGTTGAACCTGTCAAAACTAATCGAGACAGCGAAATGGCTGGAGACAGAGGGCTTGAAGCATCCGGTCGATTCCGCACTCGCGAAAGCCGGACCCTTTCCATCCTAGCGACGGAAGAGACCGAAGATTTCGCTCAGAAGTGCGCGCAACATGATCGCCGTGAAGATGAATGGGCTGGCAAGGAACGTCGCAATACGGTCTGCCGGGTTCGCGCTAAATTTCCAGAAATAGCGCAAGAAGCTTTTGGCTTTTTCCAACTCGACGGCGAACTGGCTCGCTTTGCTGGTGCTTCCAACATGGTGAATTACGGCATCAGGAACGAACCAGACGCTGGACGCGCGGCGGCAAAGGTCAACATCCTCGACGTGAAGGAAATAACCTTCATCAAAACCGCCAAGCGATTCAAAGCCCGTTTTTGAAATCAAGAAAGCGGCTCCCGAAACGGCACCAACTTTGATCGGTTTATCGGGCACCGCTTCGGTTTCCATACCGAAGGGCTCGGCAAGGCCGAGATTTGCCAAGCCGCTAAACGTTGCCAGAGCCCGCCAGAGCGTCAATTGCTGGCGACGAGACCCGCTTTGTTCATCGCCTTTGACGTCAAGGATTCGAGCACCTGCAATCGACGTCGGTTCGGCTTGCGGCAGTGCCCCAATGAGGTGAAGCGCCGCTCTCGTTTCA
>Ga0316202_10001489_pt1 | contig 18156 bp, 19 predicted proteins | sample 3monrhotite_MG_FD_204934 | JGI IMG/M metagenome (GOLD analysis project Ga0316202, IMG submission 204934) | Microbial mat bacterial communities from mineral coupon in-situ incubated in ocean water Damariscotta River, Maine, United States -... | ecosystem: Environmental > Aquatic > Marine >... | reverse complement strand
ATCCTGATGTTCGGAGTTACTGATTTCTAAGATAACGCGTGAGTCCTTACACCCACTTCAAGTCACGTGAAGATGCATTCATCCCTACTGACCAAACGTCAGAGGAAGCGGACAGATTACCGTTTTTTGCTGCGTGTCTGGGCTTGTTCTTTGCGCCATTGGTCGATTTTTTTATGATCTCCGGAGAGTAGGACTTTGGGTACGGATCTGCCTTCAAATTCTACCGGGCGGGTATAGTGCGGCCAATCGAGAATGCCATCTTCGGTAAACGAATCGAGCAGAGCAGATTCAGGGCTTCCAAGTACACCGGGCAGTAGACGAATCACAGCATCGAGTACACTCAGCGCTGCCGGTTCACCACCGGAGAGCACATAATCACCAAGCGAAACCTCTTCATCAACATAATCGCAGATACGCTCATCAAAACCTTCATAGCGACCACAGAGCAGTGTGATACCGGGTTTCCGGGTATATTCAAGGGCCTTGACCTGGGTGAAACGGGTGCCTGAAGGGGTGAGCATCACCACATGGGTGTCGGGCTGTTTCTCGCGCGCTGCGCGAATCGCACCCACAACAGGGCCGGGTTTCATCAGCATGCCGGGGCCACCACCATAGGGTGAATCATCGACTTTATGATGTTTATCCGTGGCAAAATCACGAATCTGAATCATTTCGGCAGAGACTAAACCTGCTTCAATGGCGCGTTTTGGAATCGAACAGGAGAGAGGTGAATCAAAAAACTCAGGGAAAAGTGTTAGAATTTGGGTGTGAAACATACGTCCATCCCATCAGGCATATCGACGACAATAATACCTTCATCGAGATCAACTCCGACAATGATCTCTTCGGTAAACGGAATTAACCACTCACCTGCTATTTCAGCATCGTCCATTGTCTCAACAAGTAGATTATCCTGAGCACCGTACTCTTCGAGTGCGGTCACTCTACCAAGCACCTGTTCATCAGCCTGGCGGATCACGGCACAATCGATCAGATCATCCCATAGATATTCATCATCTTTGGTTTCAACTTCAGATGCATCTATCCAGACTTTCAGACCTTTAAGGCCTTCCGCCGCATTGCAGTCAGTTACACCTTCAAGCTGAACCAGCATACGTTTGCCATGCTGCCAGCAGCGTTTAACCGGATAATCTTTGGTGGCATCGGAAGTTTTTCCGATCCTCCAACAAGAATACCCGGCAACCGCATCAACGGGCCGGGTATGTGAATAAACAATCAGTGCTCCCTTGAGGCCATGTACCCCAACAAGATCACCAACATTTAGAAATGAATTGTTAGACATCAGACAAAGCCAGACGGCTTCGACAGTGCAGAATTACTCTGCAGATGCCTTACGAATGATGCTAGCTACGCGATCAGATACTTTAGCACCTTTATCGGTCCATGCTTTAACAGCATCCAAATCTAATTTAATTACTTCTGGTTCTGTACAAGGATCGTAGTAACCCAGCTTCTCAATGAAAGCTCCATCACGACGCTTACGCTCGTCCATTACGACTACAGAATAAAAAGGGCGCTTTTTGCGTCCACCACGGCTCAAACGAATAATAGTTGCCATTAATATAAAACCTCCGAAAAACAGGCGCGCACTATAGGGGCGGAAGTAGTTGGGAGCAAGTCTCAAACTACAGTTTTTTTGGGAAAGCCGGATAAGAAAAAACTTATCGTGTTGAATATGCGATTTTCAGCGCCCCTACAAGCGAATGAAGCAACCTACTGCGTCACAGTGGATAGTGAAACTTATGCTTCAAAGAGCTCTATACTGCCATCACCGCGCTGTTTTGCGCGTGTAAGGGCTATATCAGCATCAAGCATGGCTCTATCCACCCCGGTGCTCTCTTTGCCAAAAACCTTGATGCCTATTCTGGCACTTACATGTAATGCCTGATCGTTGATCCTTACCGGCTCAGTCACTGCATGCATAAGCTGCTCAGCCAGTGTCATGGCATATTCATGGGCACTCTGCAGGTCTCTGTCAGCACGTTTTATAATAATCACGAACTCATCACTATCCAGACGACCGGCGACATCTTCTGTTTTCAAGTTGGAACGCAGGCGCTTAGCAGTCTCTATCAACACCTCATCGCCCACATCGTGGCCACACAATTCATTGACCGGCTTAAGCCCGTCCAGGTCTACTAATAGAATAGCACCTTCAAACGCATATTTGGCGGCGTCCGACATTGCAGTTTCAAGCTGACTGTATACGTCATGCCTATTGGATAGACCTGTTAACAGGTCTTTATAAATCAGCTTTTCCATCTCATCAAGCGCACTGTCCCGGGCACTGATATATGGATTGATCACCCATAGATAAATAAGCGGTGTGGCCAGAACACCCAGTAAGGCAATATCGATCAAAGCTTCCTCGTACGGGCTAAAATCCGCATTGAAGAAAATAAACCCATCCATGATGGAAAACTCCACCACAGCGATGATCGTAACAATACGTAGAATAACCTGTCTGCTGGTTAAAAACTCACTCATTCTTGGCACCCTATTCAAATAATTTGAGACATATTGATGAACACTAAGCATTAAACTACTCATTATGGCATAGTCCATTCAATAGACTACTTCAGAAAAAACAGCACTAACACCAGTTCCTTACACCTATCTCACTACCTTAACTCAACATCATGAATCATTATACCCTGCCTGTTGTTGATACTGACTTCCTGCACCCTGGCATGCAAACGGGCAATCAGACTGGTTGGTTCTTTTTGCTGACGCCATTCATAAACAGTCACAAATGCCATCACCTGCTGCACATAACGACGGGTTTCATTGAATGGTATGGCTTCTATCCAGGCTTCAGGGGAATCAAATGAGACGCGTTCAAGCCATGTTGAAACCCGGTGTGGACCAGCATTATAACCGGCGGCAGCCAGTGCCAAATTGCCAAAACGTTCATTGATGCCTGCCAGATAGGTCGAACCCAGTCGAATATTAGTGGCCGCAGAGAACAGTCTCGGACTCTTTTTCCCCATCTTAAGCTTACGCGCAACCTGACGCGCCGTTGCTGGCATCAACTGCATCAATCCTTTGGCTCCAACATAGGAAACAGCATGTTGATTAAAGGCTGACTCCTGACGAATAACACTCCAGATAGATGCGGGACTAAGGCCCGTTTCTTGAGCCGCCTGTTTGACCAGATTTTCATATGTCATCGGGAATCGTTCTGTCAAAGCATCCATCTCATCGGCCTTGAACGCAGCCCTGATCACCTGATCATGCCAACCCCAGCGAGAAGCAAGCAGCGTAGCTGCTTTCCAGCGCATGGTATCTGCATTTTTCAGCGCGTAATGCCACTCACGAATAGCTTTACTGCGTTTATTCATCGCTAACCACTCCGATGCTCGTTGAATCGCTGGCATGCTCTCAACTTCTGCAATCAACGTATCGGAAACCACAATGCCGGAGGAATTCAACTGAAATGGCAGAGCAAGCTTCTCCGCACTCAAAAAATTATAATAGCCCCGCCCTTCCGCCAATTTGCGGTATTGATGATTGGCTCCCTTAAGATTGCCGCTGGCAGCCATCGCATGTGCTTGCCAATAGACCCAACGATCATGTTCCCGTTCTTCAACCGGCATACCCTGAATCACAGACAAAGTACGTGGCCAATCCTGGACAATAATAGCCAGCCTCACCTGCCAGCTACGTGTATCCTCATTTTGGGATGAGGAAGGCAATGCAGCCAACCACGCACTGGCCACCTGCATATGTTGTCTGGCAGCTCTCAATGCAACGTACCGTTCAAGCTCTGAAAAAAGCTCCGGTGAAATCTGTTCCTGAGAAGATTTAAGCTGCTGCAGACTCAACCATGCTTTAACCGGATCACGCCTGGAAAGTCGTTTGATAACATCGTTGATCATCAATGATGCCGGCACCACAGCATCCAGAGAGGCAAGTGATTCAGGCCAGGACTGCAACGTTTCTTCAGGATCTTTTTGTGCCTTACGCCAACGTTTTATCCACTCTTTCTGTTGGCTGTTGAGTCCCTTCGTCAATGCAGCCGTTTTCTGCCACTGTCCCTTTTTTGCAAATGCATCAATGCGGCACCACCGTTCAACAATACTGGGATGATCTTCTTTCAGCCAGGCTTCATACAACGGCTCTGAAAGCGATGTAATGGGCTTGCCCTGCTTCCAACGTTTTGAAAAAGCGTGCATCGTAGCCGCCCTGAATCCCGCCTTCTTTTCGGGAAAAACATCAACATCTTGCGATGCGTACCACAGTGCCATCATGGCAATCTCCGGAAATTTGGAAGCCAGTGCTGGCGCTGCTTCGATAAGATGGTGCGCATCTTCCCACTCACCTTTTTTCACAAAATGCTTAAGCCAGCTCCTGCGCAAATCAATGTTTTCAGGCACGTCGGCATGGGCGATAAGCGTTGCAGCGACCAGCCTGTCATCACCCTCTTTCAGCATTTTACTGGCGTGCCAAATATCAAGATAAGGGGTGAGCGCATAATCACCCAGCTGATCTTTCAATGTATGGAATCGTTTGATCTGATGTAAGTCGAGAGCATTGCGCGCTTGCATAAACCAGTCCCGCTGTTGCTCAATAGTTGCGGCCTGCAGTGCAGGAGAACACAGCAATAACACGGCAATAGTGATTAGCAAAATTCGCATGAACGACCTCTAATGAGCATCTGACGTATCTGCATCAAGTGTAGCTGGAAGTATCCCCTTTACCACTATTCACGTGATCTGCATCACAAATCGACAGGATAGTCGATTTGAACGCCGCAAAGCGGCGGCCCCGAAGGGGCGAAGGGCATGGATGCCCGGAGTACGAATCAGCAGGAGCAGGTAGCGCCGCTCCCGCTACGCGATAGGCTTATTTCAAATTTGGACGAGCTTCAGCTCGCCCGCAGGGTGAAGCACATGGATGGCCCGAATCACAAATCTACAGGATAGTAGATTTAGACAGCGAATAGCCGCCCGCAGGGTGAAGCACATGGATGTGCTTCATCAATAATCTAATCCAGTGGCCCATGAAAACAGAACGCTTCAACTACCTTGCCGCCTTTGAAATGCTCTTCAACAATCCGGTCAATGGCTATTTCATCAAGATTGCAGTACCAAACACCCTCAGGATAGACAACCATAATAGGGCCTTCAGCGCATACACCCAGACAACCGGCACGGTTCACACGCACAGCATTGGGATCACCGACAATCAGACCCTCATCAATCACTTTTTTCTTCATATAATTGAGTAGTGGTAAATTCTCACCACAGCTTTTTCCGCAGCACATGATGGCATGCGTCTTATAAGGCATCATTATGGGTTTGTTCATCACTAATCTCTCCAGCTAATTCGTTTATTCACTACATCACCAATCACTACAATAGATGGCGATTGTGCTGTCACCTGACCACTGGCGGCCTCCGATAAGGTAGCTATGATGGTATGCTCATCTGCGGTTGTAGCTGCATGAATAATGGCCAGTGGTGTCTGATCTGCAAGGCCTGTTTCAAGCAAACAGCGCGCAATATTTGGCAAATTTTTAGCTCCCATATAAAACACCAGCACAGGGAATGCTTCAACCAGAGCCTGCCAATCCATCCGGCTCTTTTCACTCGCTTCATGACCTGTCAAAAAGGCCAGCGTGGCATTGACTGAACGGTCCGTAACCGGAATTCCAGCCATGGCAGGAGCAGCCACGCCGGATGTAATGCCCGGAATGATTCTGAACCGGATACCAGCAGCAGCAAGTGCATGCATCTCCTCACCACCACGTCCGTACACAAAAGGATCCCCACCCTTCAAACGTACTACTCGCTTACCTTCAGATGCCAGCTCAATTAGACGCTCACAAATATCTTCCTGGCTGGTTGAGGGCCTGCCACCGCGTTTGCCTGCAAGGATCAATTCCGCACCCACTGCAGCCATATTCAGCACATCATCTGAAACCAGCGCATCATAGACAATGACGTCACAATCTCCGATGAGCTTGGCTGCTGCCAGCGTCAACAATGATGCGTCGCCGGGCCCCGCGCCAACCAGAGCAACTTCTGCCGTCAATAAAGGGTCATCCAGTTTCATGATCTCTCCTCAGGTTCCCCAACGTTAAAACAGTCTGCGATCAGTCGGGAAAATGCTTCGTGTTCACTCAATACAGGTCCCTGACTGATTTCAATATCGATATCATTCATCATGCTCTGAAGTCTGACAAGACTGGCGCCTTTAAACAGCAATAGCGGTTGTACGGATACCTGATTCAATGCTTCGGCCTGCCAATGTTGCAACAGAGACGGGACTGATGGCTCAGAATGCAAGGAAGCCAGTGCATGTTTCGAGCAGACCTTCATTTTCCCATACAAGGCTGTTGCAAGCTTTTCAAAACCTGCAAAGCGATACAAAACAAACAGTGCATTGATACGCCGCGTATCTCGGGTAATCAGATCAATCGCCATATCTGCAATCGCCTCACTCTGATCAACAAGTCCAGGCAGCAGCTCACAGTGTGAAGCTGCAATCAAACCGGGAATATCTTCGCGCACATGTTTCCCCTCACCCAAAAATAGCGGTAATACGCGCGCCCCTTGCGGCAGTTGTTGATCATTCAGATAGGCTACCCCTACCTCTTCACCCAGTAGAGCGGATACCTTGGCAGCCAAAGCTTGCACCTGCTCACTGTGACTCGCATTAGATGAACCATGCGCCAATAAAACATTCATCAAAATTCGATTCCCTGCGTAGCCTTGATGTCGTTTTCATAGGCGTGTTTAATCATTTTCATTTCGGTCACGGTATCGGCAACTTCAATCACTTCTTCGGCTGCATTGCGGCCAGTGAGAATCACATGCATCCACTTGGGTTTCTCTTCACGGATAAATGCGGCTATCTCTTCACCGGAAATCCAGCCGTAACCGGTGCAGTAGTTGATCTCATCAAACACCACCATATCGAATTCGTGCGAGCGTACTTTCTCTTTGCATAGATCCCAGATCTCGCGACTGGTTTTGATATCCTGTTCCGGATTCTTGGTATCCCATGTAAAGCCGTCACCGAGTGCATGCCATTCAATATTATCGAACTTCTGCGCTGCGCGCTCTTCACCAGTTTTCCATTTACCCTTGATGAACTGGATCACACATACCTTCATACCCCAGCCAGCAGCACGAAAAGCCACTCCGAATGCAGATGAGCTTTTCCCTTTACCTTCACCGGTGTGCACCAGCACCACACCTTGTCTCTTATCACGTGCTTTCATATCACATCCTCTTTCCATAATCGGGAACCAATAGATCCCCCTGTGTTACTACTGGCGCATCAAAGAGCTGAGACAGGCGCCCACTGTTAAATAACAGGCCCGCTTCACCATATTCAGCACCACCCACGCCATCGATCAGAATCAGATGATCAGCAACCGCCATAGCCTGTTGAATATCATGCAAAACCGTGATGATGGCGCGCCCTTGAGAACGCTGCTTTTTCATCATGTTAATGCACTGAATTTGATGTTTGAGATCGAGATGCGCTGTCGGTTCATCAAGCAACCAGATCGGTGCATCACGCAACATCAGTGCAGCAAGTTCAGTGCGCTGTCGCTCACCACTGGAGAGCTCACCTAAAGGTCGCTGCAAGAGCGCTTGAATATCCATGGTCTTCGCAACGCTCTTCAGTGCCCCGCCTCCTTCTGTGACAGCAAGATTAAGGCGCTGCTGCACGGTCAGGCCAAATTCAGTCGGTGGTAACTCACCCTGCCAGGCAATCAGCCTTGATAGTTCATGTCGACTATAATGATGCAAATCCTTACCAAGCAGGCTTGTCTCACCAGTTGATGGAATAAGCCCGGCCAAGGCCAGTAACAGGCTCGACTTACCGGCTCCATTTGGCCCAAGGATAACAACCACTTCTCCCGCATTCATGCTGCAGCTAAGGCGTGAGAGCAGACAACGACCTGCACGCTCTATCGCCACATTAGTGAGTGTAAGCAGTTCAGGCATCAGCTGCGCCTCAACAACAGGAATAGAAACACCGGCACACCGATAATGGCGGTAAGAATACCAACAGGCAGTTCAGCCGGTGCAATCACTGTGCGTGCCGCGGAATCAGCCAGCACCAGCAGCAGGCCGCCGCCAATAGCAGAAGCAGGCAATACAGCACGATGCAACGAACCAAAGAGAAGGCGCATCAAATGTGGAATAACCAGTCCTATAAAACCAATTGTGCCCGCTGCTGTCACAGCTATCGCGGTTACTGCCGATGCAAGCAGCAGCAGTCGCTGACGTAGTTTTTTCACATCAACGCCCAATGCTTCTGCATGGCGTTCTCCGAGCAACAACAGATCCAGAGCACGCGAGAGCATCAAACCACACACCAGCGCAATCACCCAGGCGCTTAGCAGCACAGTTACCGGAATATCAGAGTGTGAGAGATCACCCATCATCCATGCAAAAGCACGGAATAGCCCCTGCTCCGGCAATAGCGCCAATAACAGAGCCAACACAGCAGACCAGAATGCTGCCAGCACCACACCGGCCAACAGCATGCGGTTTGAACCCAGATGCGAGAAAAACATCACAAACAGAATACCGATCCAGGCTCCGATAAATGCACCCAGACTCATCACCCAGGCTGAATCAGGGATCAACATTAGCCCCGTTACAGCGCCTGCCGATGCCGATCCTGCCACACCGAGCACATAGGGTTCAGCCAGTGGATTTCCGAGCAGCACCTGAAACCAGGCACCGGCCAGCGCCAGCAGACCGCCAACAGCAAAAGCGGTGAGCAAACGAGGAAAACGCAGATCCCACAGGATCATCTGTTCAAAACTATCGGTCACAGAAAAAGGGTTAATCCACTGTTCACCAATAGAAAGAGCCAACAACAGAGAGGCACAGAGCGTGAAAAAAAGAGCCGACCAGCGCAACATCATAGTAAACAGACCGTGAGCAGCAGCGCACATTCACAATATTCAATACCAGCACCAAGGCAGTCTCCGCTCATGCCACCGAGCCGCTTGTTCAGATATGCACGCCAGAGCAGCAGCGCACCAACCGCTGCAATGGCAAACAACATAGAGACTGCAAAGATTGTGAAGATAAACAGGCCGACACCCCACAACCAAATCGATTGCTCCGGTATCTCCCATTTGAATCGCTCTGCACTACCGGCAGCGATTGCATCCAGACTTTGTGACCAGAAAATCGCACCCAGCCGCGCCCATGCAGGTATCAACAGCAGCGCCCATAGATCGATATCGGGGGATTCGACAACCCAGGCCACAGCAATCAGTTTCGTCAGCAGAATCGCCACGATCACCACCACACCAAAGGTGCCGGTATGCGGATCTTTCATCACTGCCAACAGTCGCTCCGGATCACGATGGGCCGCACCCAGTGCATCAGCCATATCGGCTGCACCATCCAGATGCAGCGCACCGGTGATGCCAACCCAGGCCAGCACAACCAGCAATGCAGCCAACCAGTGATTAGCATTCAAGCCCAGCACAACCGCCATGCATAAAAGCAGCCCGATGCACAAACCAACCAGCGGAAACCAAAGGGCCGAACTGTTTAGCTCATCTTCTCTGAAGTCGTCCAGATGCGGCACGGGTAAGCGTGTCAAAAAACCGAATGCCAGAATCAGTCCGCGTGGCATCAGTCTGGAGAACATGTGGCCTCCCGATTAAAAAATAGCAGTCGTGGTTGTTCGCCCTGCAATAAGGACACCCTGCTCCATGAGCCATATGATAGTGCTAAACGCCAGATATGAGAGCGTGGTAAACCGGTGAGATGTGCAAGCAGGATGCGAATAACCAGTCCATGAGCGACAAGCAATCGATGTTCCCCTGAAGCATCAACCAGCCATGACTCCCATGCCTCAATCACGCGTTGTGAAAAACCATTGAACGATTCTCCATCAGGAATTTCAACACCGTCAGGATTCTCCATAAAACGGCACAGCAGTTCTTTCTCTTCGATCTCTGCTGCCGTTTTGCCTTCCCACGCACCAAAGTCGAGCTCGGTCATATCTTCCAGCAGCTTAAGAGGCATACCACTTCCGACACAGAAGTGACGCGCAAAATCAGCACAACGTGGCATGGGAGAGGATGCCACCGCAGTGAGTGTTTCTTCGCTTAACAACACCTTGGATACCGCATCCATCTGCTTCCATCCATCTGCTGTCAAAGGCACATCGGTACCGCTGCCACGCGCAATCGATACCAACCCCTCGACTTCACCGTGGCGCAGCAGATCAATAATGATCGGTTCAGCCATCCTGATTATTCATCCCGACCGGTTACTGCTGCACTTGCAAAGGTAGCCATCTCATTATGCAGAGCGATGGCCGATTGTAGTAACGGCACGATCAATGCCGCTCCCGACCCTTCACCCAAACGCATTTCAAAATTAATAAGGGCAGTCAGTCCCAGTGATTGTAAAGCCAGCGCATGGCCATTTTCGCATGAGACATGACTAGCCATCATCCATTCGTTCACTGATGGTTCAATCGATTGTGCAGCCAGTGCTGCCGCTGATGCGATAAAACCATCAATCACCACCGGCACACCCGATTCAGCAGCCTGCAGATAAAACCCGGCCATCGCAGCAATCTCCAAACCACCGACTTCCTGCAATAGCTGCTCATCAGGACAACTGGCTATGCGGGAGAGTGCTCTCTCCACCACATCAATTTTTCTGTTACGGGCGGTTTCATCAACACCTGTTCCAAACCCGACAACGGCTCTCGGGGCTGCATCAGTAAAATGACAGATCAAACAAGCTGATGCCGTGGTATTGCCTATGCCCATATCTCCTGCAATGAGAAGATTGGCACCATGGGCAATCGCCTGCCTGGCAATATCTCTACCGACATCCATTGCAGCGACACATTCCGATTCACCCATGGCAGCTTCTATTAACAGATTAGCTGTGCCAGGCCGCACCTTGCGCTGCTCTATGCCCGCAATCGCTGAAATATCAGAGATCACACCAACATCAACCACAGAGAGTGTCGCATCACATTGGCGTGCCAGCACATTGATCGCAGCCCCACCACGGGCAAAGTTTTTAACCATTTCACCGGTCACCACGCTAGGAAAAGCCGAGACACCGGCTTCACAGACACCGTGATCCCCGGCAAAAACGGCAATATGAGGTTGAAGCTGATCAGGCAACACTTTTCCCTGTCGTGCTGCAAACCAGCAGGCCACATCTTCCAAGCGGCCCAGTGCACCACGTGGTTTGGTCAGACTGTCCTGATGAGCACGTGCTTCTTTTTCAACATCCATATTCAATGGCTTAACAGACAATATTGTCTCCTTTTAAACGCAACGGTAATCCTGCCGCAACAAACTCTACATGATCAGCAATCGCTGCAAGTCTCTGATTCAGACGACCCTGTGCATCACGAAAGGAGCGTCCCTCTGGGGATTCAGGAACCAGCCCCATACCCACTTCATTGGCCACCATAATCACGTGGCCCGATAACTGAGGTAACAGATCAATGAGTCGTTCAACTTCCGAATCAATATCCCTGCCGGCATACATCAGATTGGAGAGCCAGAGGGTCATGCAATCAACCAGTACTGCCCGACCGGAGACGGCATGCACTTGCAGCAGTGATGACAACTCCAACTCCTCTTCCAGCAATTGCCACTCATCGCCACGATCACTGCGATGCTTTTCAATGCGCGCCAGCCATTCATGATCGTGATCAATGAATGGTGCAGTAGCAACATAAACGGGACGTTGATCCAAAGATTTAGTGATGCATTCAGCCCTGCGACTTTTACCACTGCGAGCTCCACCTAAAATAAGCGTTACTGACATAAGGCCTCCTCCAACTGTTGCCATTCAGACTCTCTGCCCGGCATACCAAATCGAACCCATCCGGATAGCTGTGGCCATTCAGGAAACTGACGCACCAGGATACGATACCGGTCAAAATCAGGCATCACGGTGTGCGGACGCGCCAATATAAAACTGGCTTGTGATGGTCGCACCTGCCAACCATGCTGCTCCAATAACAGAACCATGCGCTTTCGAGCTGTTTCAATCAGAGCATCACGTTGATCAGCTTCTTTGATCAATTCCGGCAAGAGATGCAGAGCCAACGTTGAACATGGCCATGGTGGCAACCAGTGATCCAAAGCCTGAATAGTTTCTCTCTCAGCAATCACATAACCAAGTCTGAGTCCCGGAATACAGAAGTTCTTGGTTAGAGAGCCGATGCGTATGGTGTTCTTTATTAGACCCAGCAGACGCCTTTGCACAAACGGCATATACGATTCATCCAGTACAACGCTGTCACGCTGAGGCATGACCATTTCATCACCGAATGGATTGGAGGGACTTGTTAACCAATAGGCATCCGCCTTAGGCATAGCATCGCCCATTTCAAATGCAGCCACTTCACAACCAGCACGCTTGGCACAACGGATCGGCTCATTATAACAGGGCACACGAATCGCTACAGAATTCCAAGACATGGCCTGGAACACGACTTCAATTACTGCCTGAGCACCCGCACATATCAGTACGTTATCAGGACTCACATTCAACGCTTCAGCCAGAGCAGAACGTGCCGGTTCACCATGCACATCAGGATAGTGTGCAATCAATGAAGCATGCTCTTTTAACCACTCTCCCAACCAGATGGGCGCACCATCAGGATGCAGACCTGTAGAGAGATCAAGCACCTCATCAAGATTACAGCCCCAGGCTTTAGCAGCCGCTTCCAAGCCACCACCATGGGGATAGTCCTGAGGAAGATCTGCTTTTAGAACAGGTTGATTGAATTTAATCACATTAGAAGACAAACGAAATAACCAGAGTCGCAGCTGCTGCTAACAACAAACTATTCCGCACAATCAGCAGTGCATCAAAAGCGGCTGCTGCGTTCACATCTCTGGCATCGCTCTCACCATAAAAGGGACGTTCATCAACCATACCCTCCCGTTTTACCGAGCCACCAAGTTTCACATCTGCGGCATACGCCAGAGCAACCTCAGGCCAGCCTGCATTAGGAGAGGCATGTGTTGCAGCCTGCTCTCGAATCGTTGCCCAATCGGTTGAGCGACCAACCAACAACATCAATCGTGCAGCGATTCTGGCAGGTAACCAATTGGCCACATCATCTACTTTTGCCGCGCAAAAACCGAAGGCATGATAGCGCTCATTGCGGTAACCCCACATCGCATCAAGCGTATTTACCATACGATACAAAGCCGCACCCAATGGTCCCAACAGAATAAACCAAAGTAGTGGAGCGATCACGGCATCGGATGCATTTTCCGCCAATGATTCCAATGCTGCCCGACGGGCATCCTCTTCGTTCATTTCAGCTGTATCCCGACTGACAATGTTAGAAATCGTATCGCGGGCTTCTGACACTGATGCGCTAGCTAGCACCGCCTGCACATGTTCAAATAATGACTTCCATCCAATGGAGGCCCACACCAACAGCACATCGAAGGGCCAACCGATCAACGTATGCAGAAACCACAACAGAGCAAATGGAATAGTGATCACATAGAGATACGTCATCACACCGCGTTGCCGTGTCCCCGTATATAAAAACGACTCGCACCACAACGTCCAGCGGCCAAACAGCGCAACCGGATGCAGATTTGATTTCGGATCGCCAATCACCCACTCCAATAAAAGAGCCATCATTAAAGTCATTTCACTCAACCTTTTCCTGCATCTTGTTCATGATTCATATCCTTCACAATTTTTCCTCATTCATTATTTTCATCAGGTTTCGTTTGGGCCTGTGACGCATACGAACCTCCTGAACCCAATGCTCAAATGCATTTTCCTTGTCCGCCCGCTTCATCCACGCTCCAATTGCTAACATCATCTGCACAGCTTCGACATAAGAGGCATTGTTCTTACGATTGATAATCGGCTCAACCAGACGCTGCCAACAGAATGTCGCTTGCAATGGTTCACTATCACCCAGTTTTTCACCCAATCGCTTCCACAAATCAGCACTGCAATCCCCCTCATTCGCCTCTAGCCAGGCAGATTCGACCTCATTTTCATGTAGAAATATCTGTACCAGCAAGGAGTGATCCGGTTTGTACCAGCGCGTAGCACCTCTCTTTTTATCCTCACTGATCTGATGACGAATATGATCCAGCGCTTGTTGGCGCCATTTGTTTCCCCACTCATTCGCCTTGCTGGAAAATAGTTTTAATGTTCCCCAACTATGCACAGATGGCTGCCGTTCAAAAACGTTCCAGATGATAGCAACAGCCTTACCGAACGCTTTGCGCTGTGTGTATAGTTCCGCCAGATACTCTTCCAATCGGGAATCAGGTTCACGTTCAAAAGCCGCAACTCCTTTTTCCGCCCAATCCAATGCCTCATCAAAACGATTCGCCTTAGCTAAAAGTTCCGCAATCTGGAGAAAATAGTAGGGAAGAGATAGATCCCTTGCTTTGATAGCGATCTGCGCATCCACATCACCATCCAATTTTGCCAGTGATTCCATCATTGATGTAACCTTCAATCGATCATGCCGGTATTCCTCTTTTTTACCCGGCATCAAAACAGGTATTTTCTCCCAAGCCTGTTCTACCAGGAGCGTAAACTCTGCTATTCCGGCCTCACCCAACAGATCCGCATATGTTTCAACACTTCCGTAAAATTCATCCCATTCCGCATTCACTTCCCGTTCAAATAACATATTGGCCAGCTCTTCTCGTTGTGCATCCGTTGCTGGTGGTGCCGCCTGGCAAGCTCGAAAATGAATCTCCTGCCAACATTCCATTTCAGAAGCTGCCATCCCATCGGAATCATCCATATTTTCGAATGCTTCTGCCATGCAATCGACTGCATGCAGGGATAACTCCTGCACCTCTGAGGCATGCCCATCAACCAGCAATGATTCCAGCAAATCAGTCACACTGCTCAGTTCATCCACATAACTGTTCATCTCATAGTAATCGATATAATCAGTTTCTATTGTATTGCTAATCGATTGCTTTAAAGCTGTCAGATCAAGCGATGAAGCTGAAGCCATTAACGACAGCCTCTTGAATAGCTGATCATCCGATTCGCTCGCCTCCATAATCATACTGATCAATTGCTTCTTTTTTTTGCTTTCCAACCAGCGACGAATGCGTTCGTCTTCACTATCAACAGTGCTATCTGACTCTGCATCCCGACTCAACCATGCCAGCCCGACAGCCACACAATGTTTACAACAATCCCCCTGCACACCCATCGGGCAATTACATCGGTAATCAAAACCATTTCGCCAATCCAGGCGCACTCGATACGGATAAGATCCAGATACTTTGGCCTGCACACCATCCTTATGAAGACGCAAACTCCCAACTAGTCCGGATTCAAAATAACCCTCCCCACGCCCAAAAGCCGCCGAGCCAGCCTGTGATTGCAATTGTTTGCGATTAATCACATTCATCGTTTTCTTTGCGCCCCTTGCTGCAGTACAGATGCCACATATTCAGAACGCGCCTCACCATCCAGAGGGAGCCCTTTGCTGTTCACCCAAAATAGCATCGCTTCAGTATCAACACTCACCTTGACGATGTTCAACCCTTGGGCTCTTAATGCGTTAACTGTCTGCTCCGCCTGCTGCTTCCACTGCGCATAACTCTCTTCGATCGATTCCGGATCGGCGACGATCTCTTTCAATCTTGTCCACTGCTCTTCCTTGTACCAGCACACACCTGCTTGCATGGGTTTGCTCCTCTGTTTTCAGATATGCTGTTACACATCAACCAACAATACTAAAGACTGGCACCGTTTATTCCAAAATACCCTTCCCCCCGCCCAAAGGCAGCTGTGCCAGCTTGTGATTTCAGTAGTTTACGATTTATCATGCTAGATTAGCTTATTGAAGAACGCTTAGAGTAAATGTCTGCATAAACTTGTTGTTGGTGTGGACACTTGCATGGCACTTTATTCCAGATATTTTTTTAGAATGGCTTCTTTTTGAGCAGGAATAGTGCTGAGTTCTTTTTCCAGTACTGTGATTTTAGTTTCAATGGTTTTTATTTCAGCAACTATATTCTTTTGCTCGGAAAGTGGAGGAAGAGGGATTTTAAATTCTTCCAATTGTGACTTGGTAATAGCTTCTCTCGTTGAACTGGATTCTGCTATTTCAAGCAATTCATGTTTTATTTCTTGGCTAATTAAAACTTGCTGTAAATATTTTGGGCTTACTTTTTCATTAGCCCTGATAATAGCCACATGTTGATTTACACGTGCTGGCAAATAACTTGAATCGACAACACAACATCGGGTAACAGATGCCCCTGTAATATTAAACAAAACATCATTTTGTTCCACTGTAACATTGCTTAATTTTGCAGCCTGAGAATCATCAATGAATGCCAACCCTTTTTTCAACATTCCTTTATCGTAAACATTTTGGCTGCGAATAAGCGTTATTCCTTCCTGCTTATAAGATGATTCACCACCTCTTGGTGTTGCACCACTACCAATTTTCGTGGTTATATCTTGCAACTTAACTAAATCACCATTTACGCCATCAATGAGACTCACAATCTCACTTCTTAACGAAGAAATATTTTCAATTGCAGCACTCTCTCTTTCTTCCAACACCTCAACTTCAGCAACAATATTTTCCTGTATTTCTTTGGGCGGGAGGGGGATTTTAATATTTTCAATGGTATCAATAGTCATTTCAATTTGGCCACTCTGCCCAAGAGCAAGATTTTCAAGGTTTTTAAAGCCAATAGCAGCAAAGCATGATAAAGCATACTCAGGAAGGATCTGAGAACGATCTAATCGGAGAATAGTAATATGGCTATCGACAACAAAAGTACCATTTAACTCAAAGAGGGTTACCCGACCAGCTGTACCAACTCCAGATGAGTTAATAAGCAAATCACCTTTCTCTAACTTTCTTTCATCAAGCGTAAAGCCATCAGCGACAAAATGGTTTTCTTTAAACTCAAAGTCTTTAAGTCCACGAGCTTGCCCTGACTTAATAATTTGGATATCAGATTTTCCGTATTTTGCAGACTTTCCACGTTTTATAAGTGTTGCCAAACTTTCTAACTTTGTTTGTTCCCACTTACTCTCAATCCTTACTTTTTTTTTAACGCTCAAGGATATACTTTTCTCAAAATCCACACGGTCAAAAGTCATCATGTCTACTAAGCTTGTGCGAGAGACATTGCTTCTTAAGCTTTCATCAATCGGAAAGCCAAAGTCACCTTCAAAGGCTTTGTAAATATAGGTACTGGCTTTTTCTGAGTTATCAAAGACATCAGGATCAAAAAGACTGGTGCATTCATCAATGCTTTTAGCACGTTGCATAGGATGAATGCCTTCACTGCCACGGCGGTTGCTGAATTCATAACCTAAAAACTGCTTCTCTTCTTTTTTCTGACCGCTTTTAACCAGAACAACTTGCTGCGGATAGGCAATGATGAAATATAACAACTTTTCAGCTTCAACATTTAAGAGCATCTGCCACTTATCACTGTCTTTTTTGGCTTTTATTTTCTTTTGGTATTCCTGATAAATTTCATGCTGCTGTATGACCTGATTAGGCGACTTTTGTAGCAATGTTTTATAATCATCAAGAGAAACACCACCCCAAACATGGGTTACATATTTAGAGACTGGATTCTCAATACCATTGAGCGTCACATCCTGAAAATTAGTGAAGAACTTCTCTACGGATTTTTTCAGATTGATGCTGTCGTAATTGTTTCTTCTTCGTAGAAACAGGGTAACCGTGTTGGTGCCTGTCGCCATAAAAGTATTGGAACCCAGCTCGGCAATAGCGACAATATCAAAATTTTGCAGAATGATTTCTCTTGTTTTTGTATAGATGCCTGAATTACTCAAAATTGAGCTTGGTAAAATAATGCCCGCGACACCACCATCTTTAAGCAATTGTTTGGTGCGCTCGATAAACAGGCACTCAATTTCTGAGCTGTTATCGGTTAAACTGGAATAGAGATCAAAGTCATTCTCATTGTAATAATCCCGAGCAGCATTTTTAAATGATGAGACAGAATATGGCGGATTTGAAACAACAATATCAAACTGTTTGTTTTCTTTGGGGAAATCCTTATCAGCTTTTTTGAGGATGCCTTTGTAGGCTTGTTCATTCTCAAAATTAGCTAAGCCATCACTTAGAATAACATTCGCTAAACCA
>Ga0316202_10001488_pt1 | contig 18171 bp, 19 predicted proteins | sample 3monrhotite_MG_FD_204934 | JGI IMG/M metagenome (GOLD analysis project Ga0316202, IMG submission 204934) | Microbial mat bacterial communities from mineral coupon in-situ incubated in ocean water Damariscotta River, Maine, United States -... | ecosystem: Environmental > Aquatic > Marine >... | reverse complement strand
CGAGAACCTGATGCTTTCACACGAAGCTTACCCGTCAAATAAGCAGTAACCGCTCCAATTCTAGAAAGGCTACATCCAAAAATCTTTGCCATTTCAGAACGACGTTCTCCTCTAGATTCTTCTGGAGACAATAAAATAACTGAATAGATCCAAAAGCGCCCTACTCTAGAAAGAGGGAAAATAAATTCACATGGTTCATTTGCCCCTAAAAAAGATTGATCTTGAGCATCAAAACATTCATAAAGAGCTTCAACAGATACCTTAGAACCCCCTTCCTGAACAGCTGATTCAGTTAAAACAGCTTCTCCAGATGTATCATTAATTGCCTGCACAACAGGACCCACTATATTAGCCACTTCTAAAGCATCTAATCCTCTGGAAGGAACATCCTTAGCAAGAAGCCTTTGGCCAAAAAATTCACTTTCTGCATCTTCTTTACCCATAAAAATATTTCAAGATAGGTCTAAAATTATAATCTACTCAGGGCATCTGTCAAGAAGGTGTTTCTGCCAGTAGAACAACAGCAGAAACCGAAGAAGGACGAAGACTCATTCTTAGTAATGGTGCCACTCCTATCGATGGGAGCCCTAATGAGTATATTAACTTTCTGACCCCAGCAGCAGATCCACTTGCTGCAAAATAGTTCTAATGGCCCCAACTTGAGGAGCCAACATATCTTTCAGGTTAAAATCGACCATAGCCAAGCTGGACAGTGGAACTTTTGCTATACTTCTACATGGAAGGAAAATCCTTCTCTTAATCAAGAATGCCAATGAAAGCCTACAAATGTATCATTTTCGACTGTGACGGCACACTCGTTGATAGTGAATATCTCTGCAACCTCGGTTTGGAAGTGAAATTACGTGAAATGGGTATAGAGGATTCTGCTTCAGATATGATGATCAGGTATCGAGGAGGAAAGTTAGGCCATATTATTGAATCTCTCGAAAAGAAACACAGTATCGCACTGGGTAAAGACTTCGAAAGTTCATATAGAGAAATCGTTGAGAAACTCTTTCAGAAAGAACTCAAGCCCGTTACTGGGGTCACAGAAGTACTGGAGAAGTTGCGAATACCCTGTTGTGTTGCATCTAGCGGACCGATAAAGAAAATCAACCAAGCATTAGAGATTACTCAATTGAAGCGATTTTTTGGAGAAAACATTTTTAGTTCATATATTGTGGGATCCTGGAAGCCAGATCCTGGTTTATTTCTCTACGCAGCTGAAAAGATGGGGTATTTACCCGAAGAATGTTTAGTCATTGAGGACAGTATGACAGGAATTCAGGCCGCTGTGGCTGGTGGTTTTGATGTTTACGCCTATGGAAATGCTCATAACAAGGAACGGTTCCAATCATTGGCAAATAAGGTATTCCTAGAGATGAGTGAACTGGAAAGTCTCTTAATGTAAGAATGCAGTTCTAATTGCTTCCAACTTGGGGAGCCATTTTCATTTACAGACTAAAGTCGATCATAGCAAAGTTGGATGATCGAACTTTCTGAAACACATATCTTCCTATTTATACCCATTTTTGGTATAATGATGGGATAGAATTAACCCGAAAAATGGCTGAGCAGGAACACAATCGCGGAAAGGAAAGAACTCAATACCTTGAGGACGTGCTTAGTAAATTAAGGCTTGATGAGCCAAGTGGTCTTCTAACACGAGTATCTTTAAGAGGACGTTCTGTGCAAAATGTCAGAAAACGCTTACCCATAATTGATTCCCTATCTCAACAAGGCTGGGACCCTGAAACTGTCCTTAACGCAAAAAAGGGAGATACTCTTCACAATGTGACTGGAGAAACCTTTGCAGTGACTCGCAGAGTGGGTGATACAGTTTTTATTGTCAATGATATGGGACATGAAGGACAAATATCCTGCTCACCAAAAGAACTTAAAGCTAAAAAATACGAATACCAAACAAGCGATCCTAGAAAAATCCAAGTATTTGATATGGCCTACAACGATGATTCAGTAGACACAGTCGAATTTATCGATGGGCTAGTTAGTTCAATTCCAACTCAATGCCTAGATGTCTTTCAAGAAATTCAAATTCAAAAGGAAGCTCAAACAGGAGGAGGAAAAACAAGAGTTGAAGCTTCACTTTTTTCAAATAGTTCGGTAATCGTCATATATGTGGACCCAGATATTTATAATTTAGAGGAAAGTAAGAAAACACTGTTCCATGAAATTGGTCACGCGGTTGTGAGATACTTACGAGGAAGCACAAATCCTGGTGAAAGATGGAAAAAAGCAATGGCAGACGATGCCACCCCTATATCTGAATACGCATCAAAAACTAAATATCCAAACAAAGGCGACAATGGAGAAATAGAAGATTCTGCTGAATCATTTATGATTTATGTAAGTGCTGATGGTGCATCTGACTCCAATACATCAAGATTAAGAGAAATGGCGAGTAACAGATTTCGCATTTTAGACGAAGTGTTTCAAGTATTAGCTCAAAGACAAGTAGAGAGTATAATCACAACCCTAAGAAGACAAATTTTTGGTGGAACAAGTATTTTTGATAAAGCAAATTAACTAGATCAGTGCGGTTCTAATTGCATCCAACTTGGTGAGCCATTTTCATTTACAGAATAAAGTCGATCATAGCAAAGTTGGATGATCGAACTTCAATGAATTTGAAACTACTGCCACCAAGTGCTTTGCCCATCACTACCCTCCTGGAGCTTTCGTACTTTTTCAAGCATTTCTTCGCCTACATCTTCACTCTTTTCAATCTTCACAATGGCTGCTTCTATTTCAGCCATTAATTCAGTGATAGGAGTTCTAATCGCAACATAGCCAACTTTCTTACCCGTTTTATCTAAAGATGCAAAAATGGTTGAACGCACCCAATATATACTACCGTCCTTAGCACGATTACGAATATCTCCATACCAAACACCACCTTCTACAATAGAATTCCAAAGCCTCTCGTAGAATTTGGGAGTATGAAAGCCTGATTTTAAAATACGGTGATTTTGCCCCAGCAATTCATGTTCTTCATATTTTGCTATCTCAACAAATTTCTCATTCACATAAGTAATATTCCCTTTCATATCAGTCTTTGCTACAAGTGAAGAACTATTTAAGGCAAGAATTACATCTTCATACTGGTTCTTCTTACGTTCAATAATGGTCTTCTGGGCCTTTTGTTCCTCAAGAAGTTTAATCACTTGATCCTTCTCTTGACGTAATTCTGGCGCAGTCATTTTCATTGCCATTTTAAGACTTGTCATCGTCTTTTTAAATGCCTCTGCCAACTCACCAATCTCATCTTTTGATTTCAATAATTTACTGTCTAATGTGATCGATAGATTACCTTTACTTATCTCGGTAATCGCTAAAGCAATGTTTTGAATTGGCTTAGATATTGTGCTGCTAAACAACCAACCAAGTGATAGAATAGCTAATACTGAGAAGACGAAGATGAGCAATCCAATCCTTTGTAGCAAACTGATATGCTGCAAAACAAAGGCCTGATCAAGCTTTGACATCAAAAGCCAATATCGATCTGGATTCTCAGGATTGAGACCAATTTTCTTCCATACCCTATATTCGCCATCAGTAGTATCATAGGAAATTTTTTCATCCAACTCCTTCTGTTTGAGCTCTAATCCAGGCTCAATATCGAAGTAGTTTTCCTCACTTCCAAGTACATTACCAAAATTCTTGTCTGTATCTGGATGCAAGATGAAATACCCTTCAGGATCAATCAAAAAGACTTCACCAAAAGTAGAGATATTTCTAAGTGTCTCAAAGAAGGTTTCTGCATAGTAATTCATAATCACTATACCTTCTCTTTCACCAGTAGATTGATTAAAAATTGGAGTAGCAATACGTACAATTGGCACATGTGGCTCTTCAATAACACCAAATTCAACATTCAAATCAACGTCTGAAAAATATATATCTCCCTCTGACAATGTCATGGCATCAAGAAAATAATCTCTCTCAGATTTATCCTGTAGATTCTCTTCTTCAGCCACTATAGGCCCATTATCAGATTGATCGACACGAACTAACTCAAATCCATTTTCATCTATAAAACGAAGTTGATCCACCCCCTCCCAAGTGTCAATATAGGCAGAGAAAAGTGCCTGTAAGCGTTCTTTCCACTCCTGAGTTGAACTACCATCCTCTGGGTCAATACCCGTTGTTTCTGAACGTAAAATACCCTGAACAGGTGGATACTTGCTAATAATTAATAGTTCTCGCTCTAAATCCACCAAACTATCCTCCAAAACCTCAACAGTATCATTCATAACATGCTGCTCTTCCTGCAAAGTAGCATTTTCAAGAATTGTACTTGCTTGATTATTAAGCACAAAAAAGGAAATCGCCAATGGAATCAATGCAATTGAGAATATACCGAGTGTCAGTTTTGTCTTAAGTTTCATGGTTATTTCTTAAGGATGGAATGAAGTGAAATTTTACACTGCTCTCCTTCATCAGGAGACATTATTTTTTCCTTAATGATCTCATCAAAATACTGATCTATTCTTGTAAGATTAAAATTCATTTCTTCTAGCTCCAAGTATACCTTATCTCCGATCACCCCCATAAGCTCAATAAGCAAGTCACGTATTCTCATTTCAGTACTTGGACCAACATGCTGAATATTACCCGTAACCAAACCTTCAACTCCAGAAAATCGTGAACCAATAGTAAAGCCATTACTTTTAATCTGATACTGGTGAATACCTTTATCATGATCACTCCCTCTAATTTTTAGAACCATCATTCCTCTATGCATTTCACCCTTTAGTTCTACGTATTTAAGCAAGATAATCGCGTCAATTACACTAGAAACACTAAGATCCGAAGCAGACTGAATCGATGTCATTTCCTCAGATTGTATTGAAGAAAGCACAGGAACACCCATTTGTTTTGTAAAGGATTGCAATGCACCCAGAAAATTTTGGAATCTCTCTTCATGCTCCTCCTTTTGTAAGGCAGAAAGCGAATCAATAAAAATACGATTCACTTTTTTTTCTTTAATAATTTTTTTGATATCCACTAAAATTTCTTCATAACTTGCATCTGCATGAGCTGGGGATGCCACTGTAAGTAATCCATTCTCCACAGCTTGAGTAAAATATAAACCAAGAGAATCTGCAGTTGACAAAATCTCTTCTTCCCACTGCTCTGTTGCATAAAAAAGTACATTCTCTCCTTGTTGAATACCCTCATTTAGAAAGTGCATTCCCAGTATTGTCTTACCCGTACCAGAAGGTCCACGTAATATCGTGTGAGAAAATCGAAACAGTCCACCATCTAACATTTTATCTAGTTCTGCCCTACCTGTACCAACCCGTTCTCTTGACACCTCTTGAACCTTGCTCCTCTGTTCCCTTGGGAAAATTTGATAACCTTTCTTGGTGATACGTGCTGGATGCAGACCACTATTCGTATCTACTCCACGCATTTTTATAATTTCAATATATCTTTCACGTCTAAAACCTTCTGGTATATTTTTTAAATGAATAATCCCATCCACAAGACCAAAAATATCATCTCTAACAATTTCATCATCAGCATATTCACCTAAAAGAAAAGTCGTTATACCTCTCATGGCAAAATAGGCTGGAAGAGAGCTGATCATTCTAAACCCTTCTTTAGATGCATTTGCCCACTGTGCGATTTGTTTATAACTATCAATAAATACAACCTTTGCATCATATTGTTCAACCGATTTTTCAATCATTTCAAAAATCTCAGCAAAAGTTTTATTACCTTCCATAAATACAGATCCCAAATCAATATTATGACCAGCCTTTGCTTGATCAAAAAATTCGAATTTTTTCAAATGAGACAAAAGTAAATTCTGTGATTCCGAAAAAGTTGAAAACCATAGACATGGTAATTCCTCTGGCAATTCAAACATAATCTGTGACGCAAGTGTCGTCTTACCTACCCCAGGTGAGCCTGAAATCATTATGATAGAACTTTGAGGTATGCCATCTGGCAATAGAGATCGCAATGCACCGAAATGCCTAGGATTTGAAACAATGTCCATACGTGAATAATTATCTCATTATTATACCAGATTTCACCTAAAATTAAAAGGCAACCCTCCCATTAATGCCACAGAAGCACCAATACAAGGGATGTAAACCCAAAAGGGTGAAGTAAGAAGTGCAGTTCGACCATCCAACTTGGGGAGCCAACTTCTTTTTCAACTTACAGACACCTCCAAAATCGCCTCCCCCTAACGAGAATGAGAGACTTTGATATAGTTTTGAGATAATTAGATGTTTCATTTAACCCTCTCCTCTTCAGGACATTCCTGAAATCTCATAGACTGACGTGCCGAACTTTGTAGGTCTAAATAGACTCTAAACAAAGTACATGTATCCCCTAAGTTTGCTGGGACAGTCCAGTCCCTTCGACAATTCTCATCCTCTTGTACCAATTGCCAAGTCGCTCCTGTCTCATCAGATAAACTCAAATAAATTGTAACTGCACTAGCATTGTCTTCATCCACAAGTTTAGTTACAAAGCGTTTTGCTGAAACTGTTTTGATAGGCCCACCTAAAATACCTTCACCCAATATCTCTACAATATCATCACTAAATTCATCTGTTGGTGTACTGCGCTCTAACTTACCCATAACATGGTCTCTAGCTGAATCTAATTCCAATGGAAGTGTACATATATCGGAATCATCAGCCTGGACTGGTCCAGCAGCAAGCAATCCGATCAGCGGTAAGATTTTTCTGAGTGACATAATTGGGGGGTCATTTGTCTAATTGTGATAAAGAATTTTCTAATAAAAATAAGGTTTTGCTCCCAAAGCTGGGGGTAAAACCTCTGTTTAATTCAGAGAGAACGGTCAAACCGTTTACACATACTATTTTAGAGCGCCAAGTTTGCGCCTGAAGGCCTTATTCATTACCTTCTCTAACTGTTTTGCTTAACTTTTAACTAAGCATGGCGAACAATAGCCCCTTTGCTGGGTTTTGTCAAGTTGTGTTAACTTAAAGCTTTAAAAGGCAACAAATCACATCTGCTCATACTTGAAAAGTTTAACTGTGACTCAATAGTATTGCGGTTTCAATTGCTTCCAAATTGACCTGAGTAGGTTCGAAGTTTATGCCGTTTAGTGTAAATCCAATCGAGGGAGACATTTTGAACTTCAGATTGAACTCGATTTCAGCCAAGCTATATGATCGAATTTTTGCTATATTTTTCCTATGAATGAAATAATTCAAAACAAAAACAACTGGTACATTGCGGAGATTCTTGAAGAATGTGTCTCAAAAAAACCTGACGAAACTAACAATGTCGTGTGGGGCAACTATCATCTGATTCAAGCAAAATCGATATCAGAAGCATATGAAAAGGCAGTTAAAATAGGTAAAGAAGGAGAATTTGAGTTTACCAATGAAAACAATAAAGAAATGCGATGGGTTTTCTTGGGTATTGGTGAATTGCTACCTATTTATGAAGACATCGAAGATGGTGCAGAGATTATGTGGACAAACTACGGCGCTCTTTCTAAAAGAGAAATACACAAAATATTATCGTCAAAAGAAGCTATCTTTGATAAGCTAAATATCAACTAATGCAGTTCTGATTGCGTCCAACTTGGTGAGCCAACTTGTATTACAATCTCAGCAAATAAAGTAAATCAAATGGTAATTTTAGAAAATATATTTGGCTTCGGGTTTGCTATCGGCTTCATCATCTTAGTCATAAGTATGTTTCAATTGTCAAAGTTAGAAAAAAACTGGGCCATACTCTTCACATCATGGGAAATATTTAGAATAGCAAGAGAAGAAAAGAAAAAACCAAACAAGAAAAGAGGTGAACTACTAAGAAGGATAAAGTATTCAATGATATTCTCTATAATCTGTTTTCTAGGTTTCGGAACTCTTCAATGGATCAACAGCATTAATTAACCCGATTCAGAAAAGGAAAATGAACAAACAAACATTTCTTCTATCAACGGGCTGGATTCTGTTTGGACTGCTCAGCTTGAGCCTTATATTTGGATTCAGCTGGTCGAAAACCTACCTTTCAGAGCTTCCACAAGTCGTCATCAATCAAGCTGAAGAAATATCAAATGGAGAGCCCTACTGCTTTGTGGTTCCAATCACAGGAGTTTTTGCATATGAAAACCACCTAGTCAATAGGATACCAATCTCTTCTTTCATCGAGAAAGAAACCTTCTCTCCCTACCCTGCGCTTATTGACCGACTCATCAAAGGTGAGCACCCTAATTGGCTTGAAAGACCCTTTCACTTTGGCCTTGTCATTGAAGGAGTCTCCTTTCAATGGAGTTTTAAAAATAAGAGCTTTTATGAAAATGGAATAGGTGATTTTGACTTTAGCGATACAAAAAATCTCCCCACTGAATGCCTGACTAGCAATACAGAGTGAAAATAAAAAAAGAAAAAATCCTGCTGAAAGATCTTTTATTCAGTACTGAAAAGATTGAAGCCATTGCCTCATTAATCAAAGAGGCATATCCAGCATTTCAAAACTTAGAATTCACCACAGTCGTTACCGAAAGGTTTCCTGAATTAGAATTAAAGGAGCGAATGGTTTGGACTCGTGAAGGATTCAAACGCTTTCTACCTAATGACTACAAAGTAGCAACAGACATTCTTCTTGATGCCTTACCTCCTATCTGTGACCCCAGAAAAACAGACAATGACTTTGGAGAATTCACATTAATGACTTTCTGTGATTTCGTAGCTGCCTACGGCTGCTCATTGGAAGATTTAGACTATTCGCTAAACGCACTTGAGGAGATCACCAAACGATGTAGCTCTGAAGACTCCATTCGATTCTTCATCAACGCATTTCCTCAAAAATCTCTCTCAAAAATGGAGGAGTGGAGCAAAAGTGAAAATTATCACGTGAGACGATTAGCCAGTGAAGGCTCTCGCCCCAAACTGCCCTGGTCCCAAAAAATCAATTTGAGCTCAGAAGAAGTCATCAAAAGAGTCTTAACTAATCTTTATATGGATCCCACACGCTACGTTGTACGATCTGTAGCGAATCACATGAACGACATCAGCAAAGATGATCCAGAACTAGTGATAAGAACATTGAAGAACTGGAAAGAATCAAAGAAACAGAATTCAAAAGAAATGGACTGGTTGATTTCTCATGCCCTGCGAACCTTAGTTAAAAAAGGAAATCCAGGAGCGCTTGAACTCTTGGGCTACCCCAGCTCACCAAAAATAGAAGTCAGTCAGTTTAAAATACAAACACCATCAGTGAAAACTGGATCAGCACTAGAGTATTCATTCCAAATCGAATCACATGAAACTCAAAACCTTATGATTGATTACAAAATTCACTTCAAAGATAAAAAAGGAAACTTAAGACCCAAAGTTTTCAAGATAAAGAAGACTCAAGTCAAAAGAGGTGAAAAACTATTGATCACAAAAAAACACCCTCTAAAGATAATGACTACAAAAAAACTTTACCCGGGAATTCATAAAGTAGAACTTCAAATCAATGGACAAGGCTTTGAAGGAGGTGAATTCAGATTAAACTAAGAATACAACTAAGCATTTTTTATATTATGAACTACAAAATCATTTTCTGGGATAATGATGGCACTCTAGTCAACACTGAGGTCCCCTTCTTTATTGCCACTCAAAAGGTACTCGCAAATGAGAAAATCGAGTTCACTGAAGAGTGGAACTCACGCGAGTGTTTAGGAAAAGGTAGAAGTGCCTTTGACCTAGCCAGAGCAGCAGGAATTAACGAAGAAAAAATCCACGAGATGAGAGCTGAAAGAAACGATCTCTACTTTCATGAGCTCAAACAAAGCGTTGAAGTGATTGAAGGAGTAGTTGATACATTAGAAGAACTATATGGAAAAATTCCGATGGGGATCGTCACTACAAGCCCTCGACAACATTTCAATCAAATCATGAAAGCAACAGGATTAAGAAAATACTTTGACTTCTTTATTTGCAATGAAGATGTTGAACATGTGAAACCCCACCCAGAGCCCTACTTAAAAGCCTGGAAAGAAAATGGCTACGCAAAAGAAGAATGTTTAGTTATTGAAGATACAGAACGTGGAGTCACTGCGGCTAAGGCAGCGGGACTAAGCTGTCTTCTTTATAGCCCCAACCCTGAAGAACATACTCAGAGCCAAGCTGATAAAGTCATAAGAAACTCACGTGAGATTCTTGATTTTATCAGATAAACCCTTCCATGTGAGCGACTTTGGCAAACTTGCTGTGAAACCAGTTACTCCTTTCCACAAAGTTTGTCCCGCCAACAACTCTTCAAATTGAAGCATCAGCTCTTCTTCTGGAACACTCAAAACCTGTTCAAGCTCACGGTCTAGTTCATCTTGAGGAGCATCAAGCTCTTGTAACCTGCTGAACAAGTCCAAAGGCATATATTCTGGCAAATCAAGCTTAAGCTGGTCAGCAATCTGACGACCAATAAAACTTGTACAGTTATCTGAATCTTCACGAATTGGTAATCCTAAAGCACGTGCTCTCATTCTTGACTGATAAATCTGTCCTTTCAAAGAACCATCTCGTATATCACTAATTTTTTGCTGAATTGAGTCAATTCCTTCAGGAGAAACTAATTTTGAAAGATCCACCTCACCTTGAACCCATTTAAAATCTCCATCACCTACTGTCATAGACGCTGGTAAACCCTCACCCATCATTTTTAAACCATAGGCGTTCACACCTTTCCCATTCGGCCCTCGTGTTCCTGGAAGCTTATCAACTCCAGATCCAAATTGATAAATATTACCGTTCAATTCATACCATAGACACCCCCAAGGCACACTTCGTCGTCCAGCCTCACCAAAAAGAACCCTCAGCTGTGATCGAGAGGTTCTAACCCGTTCTTGAAAAGCCAATGATCGTACCAAACCATAAGCGATAGAGGGAGCCCCCTCCAACGGGGCAAAAGTTTCATTTGTTTCCATAATCTCATAATTTATTCACCAGCAGCTCTCTTAGAAGCCCTTTGAATCCAAAATAGGAAGCTGAATACATAAAAGACTACAGCTCTATTCTTCATTCCGTCAATAGTATTACCCCTCACAAGTATAATCCTCAGGATCAATTTGATCGTAAGTGAAGATCGTAGGATTAGAGTCAAAATCCTCCCTCCAAATATCCACCACCTCTGTATGATGGGCAAAAATCACTTGGCCCGCTTCTTGAAGCTCAAGGAATTCATCAATCAATAATTGTAATTCTTCACGGCCCGACTCCTCAAACATCACCTTTTGAGGAACAAAAACAGTGTAAGTATAGATTCCATCTGGCTCTATATAGTTCTCAAGAATACCAACAAAATCAGCTGAGCTTTTAAAGTGACATGAACCACGTGAACCCCAATCATCCATAAATTGATTAGGACCCGATCCCACATAAACCATATGTGCCTCTTTAGACACATCATGCAAATGAAATTCATCTTCAGTAAAGCCTGAAGGAATCCATACACCAATACTCGTCATATCGCGCGAGAAATCCCCATTAGTATGACTAACAGAAACTCCACCCGTTAATATATTTGGATGCCAAGTGAAATCATGGAGACGTCCTGTTTCACCATACTGCAATCGATCATATTGTGCTGGATTATCCCATTGAAAACCCGTGCTATCGCTTACATAATCCGTCACCTTAGCTGCAATAAATCGAATATCCGCTAAGTTATTTCCACTTGTAACATCATCCAGCTCTTCAGAAGCCCCTTCTTGATGAACATCAATCTCAAAATCAAAATCCTCAACAAGTCGATTCATTAGATTTTCTGGATCACAAGATTCAGCGCCCATAAACCACTCATAAGAAGCCTGAAGGTTAAAAGCAATTCCAGAATCTTTTACCATTTCTGCCACCTTTAGAAGATCTTCACTTTTTTTCTCATAAACATCACAGTCGATGTACATTTTGCTATCTTCAATATGACCAGCAAAAGTCACATAAACAGGAACTTTTTGTTCTTCCACATCTAAAGGAAGAATCTCTACATTGTTCTCTACCGTAGAGAATTCCGTGCTGGAGCATCCAGCAAAAATAAGCATGCCAAGCAATAAGCATCCAAGTAGTTTTTTCATAAAAACAAATGTTAATTCAAATGTAATGAACTGTAACAAAAGCTAATACCGCTTACGTCGTCTCGATTTCCCCCCTGATCTCCTTTTAGTATCCACCTTTGGAAGGTCTGGTAGCTTTGGCAAAGGCAAGACTGGCAAAGTCGTTTTAATCAACTTTTCAATGGCCTTCACATCTCGGCTTTGTTCTGGGCAGGCAAAAGAAATAGCACGTCCTGAATGAGAAGCTCTTCCAGTTCTTCCGATCCGATGAACATAATCCTCTGAGTTATCAGGAAGGTCATAGTTAACAACCAGTTCAATTTCAGTCACATCAATACCTCGAGCGGCAATATCTGTAGCCACAAGCACTCGATACTTTCCTTTTTTGAAACCTTCCAACGCCTCTCGTCTTTGATTGAGAGACCGGTTTGAATGAATTTCTGCAGCATTATGACCAATTTTATTTAGGACTCTTGCAATTTTCTTAGCTCCATACTTTGTGCGACTAAAAACCAAAACCGTTCCCTTATACTGTAAAAGCAATTCCGTAAGGAGTGCCATTTTTTGATTTTTTGGTACCACAAATAGCTCCTGTTCCACCTGTTCAGTTGTTGTTCCAGCAGGAGCCACCTCAACACGAAGAGGTTTGGCCATATACTGACGAGCAATTTTAGATATTTTTGCTGGCATGGTTGCTGAAAACAACATGGTTTGTCGTGCTTTTGGCAAACCATTCATAATTTTTTTAATCTGAGGCTCAAATCCCATATCTAGCATTCGATCCGCCTCATCTAAAACCAAAACTCCAATGTTCTTTAAATCGAAGGTTCGTTGCTCCAAATGATCAATCAAACGACCGGGAGTTGCAATGATCACATTAGGTTTAGCCTTCAAAGCTCGAATCTGAGGTTTAATATTAGTACCTCCAATAATCACTGCGGTTTTTAAACCAACAGGACCGCCTACCTTTCTAAGGGTTTCCTCAACCTGTAACGCAAGCTCACGAGTGGGACAAACAACCAAACCTTGTTGTTTATAAATTGAAAGACGTTGGATCATTGGAATTGAGAAAGCCAAAGTTTTTCCCGTTCCGGTTTGAGCGATCCCAATCATGTCTTCCCCCTGTATCCCAATGGGAATTGCCTTATATTGAATCGGTGTCGGAGTATGAAACTTCAAGCGCTTAAGCTGTTTCAAAAGTGCGGGGGCTATTCCTAATCCGTAAAAGCTATCGTGTGTATTATTCATATGACTGCAGCATAGCCTAATTTTGACATTATGGCTTGAAAAAGCTTCAATGAAAGCTAATAAACATTTTTTAATGCACCTTGCTCCTCTAGCACTTGCCCTTGGACTCAGTTCTAACCCAGCCATCGCACACACTCCAGATTCAACTGACTCTTGTAAAGAAGTTCTAATTGGAGACACAAATAAAGAAATTGAAATTGATGATTTAAGTTGTGACCTATTAAGTGATTTAAATATTCATGTGATCAGTATTAATACTCAAGTTTGGGAAATCAACGGATTAAACATAAGCATTCCTTGTCTAGATGATGGAGGAAATCACAACCCAGAAATTGCAAAGGATTTTCATTTAAGATTTGAGACTATAAATGCAGATCAAGGCACTTGGGTCCTTTGGATGAACAACGATCAGTTCAGCCATTCTATTCAATCAACAGGAAGCACCGTCACTCACATTGATGAAACCGCCATTGCAGAAATCTGCAAACAATAATGCTATACTTTGGGCATGAATCTTTCATTTGACCATTGGCTCGTCATCATCAGCTCAGCCATTATTATGGGAGGTGCTTATGCCTACATTCGTGACACATTAAAAGGTTTGACCAAGCCCAACCGTGTAACCTGGGGAATGTGGTCAATTGCACCCTTAATCAGCGCCATTGCTGCTTTATCTGCCAGTGTTGACCCATGGTCTACCGTTAGAGTTTTCTTAGCAGGATTGCTCCCTTTAATCATTTTCATGGCTTCATTCTTGAACGAAAAAAGTTATTGGAAACTCAGTAAATTTGACTACGCATGCGGATTCTCAGCTTTCTTTTCATTGATCGTTTGGAGCCTTGCTCACTCACCCGCTTTGGCGATTCTTTTTGCCATCCTTGCGGACATATTTGCGGGAATTCCAACCTTTAAAAAGGCATGGACTCATCCCGAAACAGAATCTCCCATCATTTTCTTTGCCGGTCTCATAAGTGCTTCACTCATCTTCCCTACCTTAGAAGTCTGGGATGTTGAGCACGCGGGCTTCCTAATCTACCTACTTTTTCTAAACTCAGCGCTTATCCTTGCTACCATGAGAAAGCGTTTATAACTTCTTCAAAAACTCCACTCTAAGTACAATCGCTGAACCATTGATTTTACAATCAACTTCTTCAGGATCATCGGTGAGCTTTATTTTACTCACTTTAGTCCCACGTTTGATCACTCGAGAGGTACCTTTAAGCGTGAGATCTTTAATCAGGGTCACACTATCCCCTGTCTTTAGAATGGCACCATTGCTATCTTTCACAATCAACTCTAACTCTTCTAATTCCTTCCCATGTTGACCATCTGAACATTCACACGCTTCCATCATTTCCCACTGACTTGAACAATTTTCTTGCTCACAAATGCTGAGCTCCTCAGCCTTAGCTCCGCAGCTTCCTTTACATAAAAAATGAGACATATCAGGTCGGTTAATTGCATGCATCCTAGCACATTGACAAGTTTCAGGTATAGACTTATAGTCTCAAACTAAAAAACCGTATGAGAGAAGCCAATTTATTCACGAGCGACATCCATTTTGGAGGGCACCCAAGTAAAGTTGAAGAAGAAAAAGTTCGACAAGCCTTTGAATCCATTGGACCTTTCTTGGCTCAATATAATATTCAAATAGATCAACTTATCTTTGGTGGAGACACCGTTGAACATTTGATGGGAGGCCTTGTACCTGATACCAATGGAGACAAACAAGCCTACGCACGAGATATAATACGAGAACAAATTAAATGGGCACTCGATGGAATTTCTCCACGTCGTCTCTTTGTTGTCCCAGGAAACCATGAGATCTTTCATGTCGATGGAGCTATCAATGCTAAAAAGGCATGGATGGAACAAGACGCTGCTTTTCAACGTACCACTCAATTCTTTAAAGCAATAACCCCAGAAGATATTGAATTGACTGTGAAACAAGGATTCACCTCTCCTTCTGACGGTATCGTTTTCCATCATGGGCACCACTTAGATGTAGCAGACACGCTTCGAACAAAACTAGAAACCTTGAAGGAAACAGAGTTATCCACGGATGAAAAGATGGAAGCCTTAAATACAGATGAAGAATTACCCATTGTGCTTCAAGAGCTGTGGGCTAAGTACATCACTGTATTGGGAGCCATCATTAAGCATGCGGGTTTAGACACCTATATTCTTCTAGAAAATTTATTGGCGGTCCTCGCCACAATCAGCTCACTCTATATAGAACATAAAAACAAGCTAGAGGCTCGCAGCATTCAAGAACATCAATCTAACCCTTTGACTAAAGCCACTCAACTGCAACTTGAACTCTTGGATACCTTCAAAGCACACACGGTAATTTCTGGGCATACCCATATCCCAAGCATCCTTCAAATGGAGGGACAAACCGTAGTCTCATTGGGAAGTTGGACCTTTGGGGCGAGTAATCCTATATGTGGACTACAGATAAAAGACCGAAACGAATTTTGGATGATTGAATACAATCCAGAATCAAAGGCCTGGTTTATACGAGATCAAGTTCAACTCGGCTAAGGAAAAGTATATCATAGCCTCATGAACCAGCTCTCCATTGGACTCTCTGACGAAATCGAACCCACGTGTGAATGGCTTCAATTGGAGCAGCTTATTAATGATCGTGGTTCAAAATATAGCGTGACAGCTGGACGAGTAGAAAACAAAGAAGAACTGAAAGCTTTTCTAAAGAAAGTGAAGAAAAACAAAAAATACGCCAAGGCCACTCACAACACCTACGCCTTCCGCATGCGGAATGAAACTCAACTCGTAGAAGGAAAAAATGACGATGGCGAAACGGGTGCAGGAATGGTGATTCTAAGAATGATTCGTAAAACGAATCGTGTGAATATCGTCGTGGTCGTTACCCGTTGGTATGGTGGAGTGAAATTGCATGCTGATCGATTCAAGCACGTTCAAGACTCCAGCCAAGTCATACTAAAAGAGCTAAAATAAAAGAGACCCCAATGAGGTCTCCTTTATCAAGTTGAACAAATTAATTACTCAAACATTACAGGCACAACCGCTCGGTCGTACTCATTTTCATCGGCATCAAGAAGGTACACTTCTACCGTTCCTTCTCCCCCACCTCCAACGAAGTAGTAAGAAGATCCAAAGTCAAAGTTACCATCACTATCTGTGTTCCATTTAGACTCAGAGTTGTAGAGTCCATCTGAACCATATGAAGTCATATGGATAGTAGCATCAGGTGAATTTGTCGTTCCTGTCACATTGAATGGACTAGAAAGACTGTCTCCTGAAGCTGGAGTAAGAATGGTGATTTCATCACCTTGAACGGCTTCCGCTGATTCAGCAGCAGGAGCATCTGTAGTTCCTTCCTCAACGGTTCCAGAAGAACACGCTCCGAAAGAAAGCATAATGAGCGTCATAAACGCGAGTAGTTTTTTCATATAGAAAAATTAAATGGCCAATGATCCCATTCTACACTAATTGCTTTCTTCTAGATAATCTTCAATATTATAAATGAGTTGAGCCATCTCTCCTCGGGAGATTTGGATATCCACCCCAGCAAGAATCTTCTCTAAAAGTTCAATAGAATTCGCAAGCTCATAATAAGGAATATACCATTCTTCATCTGCACCAGCCTCTACATAAAAGTCATAACTACTCATGATCATCTTAAGTGCTTCCGCTAAATTAATTTCATCTCCAGGCAAGAAAGTTCCATCTGGATACCCACTAACAATCCCCTTCTCTTTTGCATAACAAATATAGGGGGCAAACCACTCTTCAGTAACATCAGGGAAACAATCAACTCCCTTCGCTTCACCCGGATAACGAATTTCAACTAAAATCTTCGTAAACTCCGCACGATTTATATTTTTCTCAGGCTTAAACTCTCCATCTTCATAGCCCTGAACAACATCTAAATTCATCAAATATTGAATCGCTTCTAGATTTTCATGAGTCTCAATATCTGAAAAATCCACATAAACCACTGTTATCTCATTTGTTTCCCCTGAACCAGTCCCACGAGTTCCTGCACTATGCCAAAAGCCTCCCACACCAATGTCCGTTTGAGGCTCAGCAAGCGTTGTAAAACTCCATGACGTAGTATCTGTAATTCCCGCATAACTATTACTTGAGGGGTCATCAAAAGCTGTCGCTTCAATTTGTACATAGTAGCTTGTTGAGTAAGCCAAGTTTGAAGTCGGAATCGCAGTGATGGTCGAAGTTCCTGAACCTGAAACATCACCTCCCGTCACAGAAATCGCCTCCACTAGGGTATCGTCTGCCGTTCGATAAATATTGATATTCCCACCTGACTCTGCGTCCACCGCTTCATTGAAATTTACAATCAAATAAGTTTCCAGAACTACATCCGTATCATCATCTACTGGAGATAGAGTAGTCATTAAAGGATTAGCAATGTCTGCCGTTGTGAAGCTCCATGACGTAGTATCAGTGATCCCGGCATAACTATTTCCGGCAATATCATCAATCGCTGTAGCTGCTACCTGAACATAATATTCCGTCTCACCTTCAAAATCAGAAGGGTTGATCGTAATGGTAGCGGTTCCATCTCCTGTAACCCCACCGCTCGTAATATCAATCACATCAACCGTTGTATCATCCGATGTCTTCTTAATTGTCACATTTCCTGTTTCTACATTCACATTCTCTCCAAAGTTCATGACCAAATTTGAATCAATAGCCACGCCCGTTGAATTATCTGTAGGCGACAAAGAACTAATAGATGGTGGCGTTGTGTCACAAACCATCATCATTAAAGTAGGTGCATTATTTGAAACTCTCACTCCAATGAGATCCATGTACCCATCATTATTAAAATCTCCTGCATCCACATTATTATGGAGAGA
>Ga0316202_10001486_pt1 | contig 18186 bp, 30 predicted proteins | sample 3monrhotite_MG_FD_204934 | JGI IMG/M metagenome (GOLD analysis project Ga0316202, IMG submission 204934) | Microbial mat bacterial communities from mineral coupon in-situ incubated in ocean water Damariscotta River, Maine, United States -... | ecosystem: Environmental > Aquatic > Marine >... | reverse complement strand
GGATTTGGTTTTTTTATCAGCAAACTTGTTCTGTTTTTTTGATCACTGGATGTTTGATAATGGATTAATCAACTCGATAAGGTTTTACGATTTATCAATTATAATTTATTACATTTTTAGAGGATTAACCATTCTTAGGTAGAAAAATATAAAAGAAATAGTTAATAATAATTTTTGGGAATTAATATAAAAATATATGACTGAACAGGAAGAAATAAACAAGTGGATAAAAACGCAATTACAGGAAAAAGATTTTACTGAATTGCTAGATTCAACTACGGATGTACTTTCAAGATTAGTTGAAATGATAGAAGGGAATCATGAGTGCAAAGCAACATTATCCCTTGCTAAATCAACTGTAAAATGCAATAATATGTTAATAGAAGAGCTTCATAATGTTATATAAAATGAAAGATACAGATTTAGAACATCTTATAAAACACATTCCTTCTATAAATATAGAATTTGATAATAACGATCACATTAAAACTGAATATTTTAACGAGATATGCTACTTCGATGACGAAAACTTTGAAATAGAATTTGATAAATGGTTTATACGATGCACTATAAATGTAGTGGAATTTGGAAATACAATAAATTCAACAAACGATTCGCCACAAGAATGGCATGCCCATAAAAAACAAAAAATAGTTCTTCTTAAAGAAGTGTGGGAAGATGATAATCAAATAGAATTTACAAAAGAAGAATGTGCTACAATAGAGAATGAGATTAAAAAATGTATTGTAACATAAAAAAAATATAGCCCTAGTAGCAATTTACTAGGGCTGATCTCAATTGTTTTTTTTAAAACATGATATTATGAATCCGTGTCAAATATAAAACTATTTTTTATAACTTTCAATAGAAAACTGAATATATTCTTTACCTTTCTTAACAACTTCCTTTTCTACTATACATAGAAATATCCTATTATCGTTAAAATCATACTTCTTCTGTAGAATATCTTCTATTAACTTTATAGGATTACTTAAATCAGATCCCTGATTGCTAAAACCAAACCTTAAATTAAGTATCAATCTTCCATCAGGTATTTTATATTTATTAGGCAACATCAACAAAACAGCCCTCTCATAATCTTCATAATCTTTAGTCTTATACCTCTTCCCTTTCCATGCTTTATTTACGCTTAGAGGTTTAATATCTATCTTAATCATTTATTTTTAAAAAAAAAATCCCCTCCTCGCTCATGACAAGCAAAAGAAGGGGAAATTAAACAACTACATTCTCTTTCTATTATTAACCATTATTTTTAAGACTTTCCCTGATTTCAAACTCTATATCATCTCGGTCTATGTAAGCTTGTTTTATGGCTTTCTTATGCTCTTTCCACTTCTTGTGCTTAGAGAAGTCAATAGACTCATCTCTTACATTCTTCAATTCAAAACCATCATACCTATCCTTTATATGATTGTATAAAGAAATTGGCATCTTAACTGTTGCGTATATGTTTTCCATATCTAAAGAAAAAAGTTATCTGTACTTCCTAAAGTATTACTTGTATCTACAGCAGCAGCTACATTTAATAGACTAAATTTAGAGAAAAACTTTTCACTACCATCTTTTACATATTTGCTAGAAGAAGCCTTAACAGTACATATAGCTGTATCACCTTCTTTAATAGTATTATTAAATTCATTTACCTTTTCATCTCCAAATATCTCTACAAATAGTAGGCTATCCCTTTCTTCTCCATTATCTAAAACAAAGTTTAGTTTAGGCCAAGATTTACTACCATCTTTACTATTTATAGTTTCTAATGGTAGAACTTTAACTACCTTTCCTTTTGTTTGAAATGTGTACATATTTTTATTTATTTATTTATTGTTTTTTTTATTTTTTCATCAATAATATCTATAAGTATAGATATGTATTGCTTTGAAATTTCTTCTATTGTCTCTATTGCTTCTTTAAATTCATCATTTACAGTAAAATTTTCCTCTAAATGTTTCTTTTTCATTCTAATCATTATAATCTGATCTACAATAGGATCAGCACTTTTTCTTATAGACGCTACTTTTTCAAATATTTCTTCCATTATTTATTTATTTATTTATTTATTTTTTATAACTTTCGTGCTTCCAGTCAATTCTTACAGAACCTTTATTATCCTTACATGCCAATCTAACCAATTCTCCATCTTCATTAAACTCATTATACCATTTCCATTCCTTTAATTTTAAATTCCAAGTCTGCTTTACCTTCCCATCAGATTGAACTTCAAATTCATCACTATTTAGCTTGATCTGAATTAAAGGGTAATCATAAAGCTCTCTTCCTATACCCCAATTAAAACAGGCTCTCTTAAAGCTATCCGAAGCTAAACCCTTCACTTTCTCTGCGGAACTCTCAGTTCCTACATCTTCTTTACCTACCCACTGCTTAGTTTCATCATTCCATATAGAAACAATACAATTGCAATTTCCATTTAAATGCTCTCTTTTCCAATTTAAAGGGCCTACTATTTCATCTAACCTATTCATGTCAACCCTAGCGTCCTTATAAGCCAATATAATAGCGTATCCTCCTTTGTTTATACTCTGTATCCTAAAATCTATTTCGTTAGCTTGTAGAGGCTTATTTAAATCTTTTAAAATCATAATGTAGTATTTTGTTTAATGTAATTTATTTTCCTTATAATTCTTATATTCATTAGCAAGTCTTAAAAAATTAACTTTTATCATTTCTACATGAACAAAATTACTCATAAGATCTAGCATATCCTCTATTTCATCATCAGAAACACACCTAGAATCAATGTAATTTTCACACATTTTCACGAATGTATATGCATTTTTTTTATACTCTAAAATACTAGAAGCTAAATCCATAATCTCTTAATTTTTGAATTAAATCTATAACGTCTGAGTATAAATGACCTTCAGATAAACCCTGTAATTCCAAATACTCCTTGAAAGAAACCGCATTTTTTAATAAAAAATCCAAGCTACAATCACTATAAAAATACTCCATTTTTAGATCATCTGTAAAGTAAGAAGCTATATCTTTTTTCCTTGCACTTGCTACATAATTTAAATCTGCTAAATCCTTCAAAGATTCTATTAAACCTATTGCATTCATTTATTATTTTGTTTTAATACCTATTTGTAAAGTTTTTTAATATCTCCATTACCTTTTCCTCAACTTCCTTCGTTATCCTATAATTTTCATCACGCTGCGAATGAAAAAGTTTGTTTATCACGTTTAAGTAAGAATGCATTAAAATACTATCTTCTTTATCGTGTTTTATGTAATTATTGCATTTATCTCTATGAATTATAGGGCAAGTAATATTTAGTCCAATTTTGTGTAATTCCGATTTTAATTCTTTCTTAGAAAGTTCTTCATTTTTAATTTCAGGATAATGTTCTGTTTTTAATCCAAGAGTCTTTACCCAGTCAAAATATGAATCTACATAAAACATAAGGTTTTCTTCTACGCATTTTACCATGAAAAATTCATAAAATTCATCTGAACAACGTCTTTTAATGTCTTCTACCAGTTCATGAAAAAAATAAATAGTATTCCAGTCTTTATCTAAAAAATGAAATGGTATATATATTTTAACAGGGCCATATCCATAATTCCCATCATCCGCTTCGTCTGCTTGAATTATTTCATACATTTCTTTATAAGGTTCTTTTTCTCCAAAATAAAGTCTATAATAACCATTCTCACCAGCTCCGTCTCTATAAGTAAATCCTATTTTTTCAAGCATTTGGTCTGTAATAAGACACTCTTCAAATTCAAATTGTTTCCTCATTTTTTATTTTGTTTTTATTTAATATTCTCTTCCGCATTTTTTACAATACATTAGATTTAATCTAACATCGACCATCCATTCGTCTCTACATTCACACTTCAAATACTCTTCTTTAAAATATTCAACTCTAATATCAATCAATTCATTAATTTTAGATAATCTTTTTTCTGTTAAGTCATCGTATTTATTATTATAAACACCTTCTTTAATGGAAAGCATTTTTGGAATTGATTTTGAAATTAAAATGTTTTTTAACTCATGTAAATTTAGAATCACCCTGTCTGTATAAACCTTTTCAAGGTAATTTTTTGCTCTTTCTGACGAAGAATCTGAGTTCATTTTTTATTTATTCTATTTTAAATTATCATAAACATAAAATACATTACACATCTTTTTAAGAATAACCTCTTTTCCTTTTGAAGAAATTACAATGTATCCTACTCCGTTAAAATCACAAATATCACCTTCTTGTAATGGTTTGTAATCTTCTAAAAATGGGTCAAAATTATTATCTTGCATTTTTAAATAGGTTTTAATCACTTGGCAAATGTCCATCGTATTTTTCAATCACACAATACCTGATTATGGTTAAATTTACTATTTCCCTTCATTAAATTGAATTTCCTTCTTTAAAATCTCAATCTCCTTCTCCAATTCTAGGCATCTATCTGCATATCTATTCGCAATAGATCTTTGCTCTATGTACTCAGCTATAGCTCTCTTAGCTATCTTTTTATAATGCTCTTTATGAATATCAATTCTAAAAACAGCATATAATAATTTTGTCAGTATTTCCTTGTATTCTTCGCTTGTAGTCTTTTCCTTCCACTCACCAAGATAGTGTGTTAATGAAGCAATATCACTGTAAAATATCTGATCATTTAGGATTTCTTCCTGTAGGGCTAATTCATACGATACATTCTTTTTTTCTTCTAATCTACTGTACGCTTCATTCGCATAATTCTCCTGTCTATTTTCATACTTTTTTTTGTAATCCATTTTTAAAAGGGTATTTCTTCTTGTTTATATTGTAAATGCTTATAAATATCTTCATTTTTTTGATCGAAAGAGCTGTATAAAACAGGATCTTCAGGTTCTTTATACTCCTGTTCAGCATAAACCTTTTTTCCATTTACATCATTAAAATATACGAATTTTTCTACATCAAAATACATCTCAGTAGAACCTTGCTCTCCAATAGACCTCGGTTTTATTTTATTAAAAAATATTTCTGTTTTGTTAAACATATCAGGGTTTCTATGAACCGTTATCATACACTTTCCATTGTTAAACCACTCAGTGCCCCCTTTTAGATCATAAGGAGTAGGAGGTTTTCTATGTCCATTCGAATCCTTATCAGTTCTAGTTGGGTGTATAACTGTATGTAAATGTAAAGAATGCCTTTCTGCTATAGAATTTCTGTAAGAAAGAACATCTTCAAGATACTTATCATCTCTTCCAAATTTACTAGTATCATGACGCATATCTTTCCAGGAGTCAATAGAGGCCGTTTGCAGCCCTTTTTTTCTTTTTAGGTCTATTGCTATCTCCCAGAACTGATATGGGCTAATTTTAGCCTTTAAATCGCTCTTGGTTAATATTACAAAGTGCTCCTTAATCCAAGGAAGCTCATTTGCTATTTCTGTCTCTGTAATATGGTTTGGATATTTATTGTCAAAAGACTTTCCTGTTTTCTTGTGTATAAGGTCAGAAATGATTTCTACATCATTACCTACATCGGGCATGTAGATTAGGTGTTTCCATCCGTAGTATAGGGAAGTATTTAAGAGAATTTCCATGAGTATCTGTGATTTTCCTGATGTTGGGAAGCCTGTCCAGTCTGTAACTCCTGGTAAACTCATAGAATAGTATTTGTGTATGTTTGGGAAACCGAGGTAAACACCTTTTAGAGATCCTTTACGGGAGTACTCTATCATTTCATCAAACATTTCTGAGGGGTTGACTAACGTAAAACCGTTAGCGATTTTATTTATTTCTTCCATGTCTTCTTTTTTTTTTTCAGTTGTTTAAAAGTGTACGTGTAGTCCCATAGCCATAAGTTCTTTTGTATTACCTTCTTTGTATAATCTATCTATTTTTTCTTTCCTTGTTTCTCCTTTTTCAAGTTTAACAAGGCTATTATTCTCAATTGCTTTGTCCATAAACTCACGTATGTAAGCTATCCAACCTCTGTCTGTAGTCTTTTTACCACTCCTATCACTCCATTTATCAACTTCATCAATATAGTGCCTCAGGTCAACGCCTCTATATTTCTCAATATATTTCTGTTGTTTAGCCAAATAATTTCTAGTGGTATCGTAATCGTTAAACTTAGAATTAGAAAATAAAAAAACTTTTCCCTTTTTATCACTACCCTCTTTGTGTTGAATAATCCATTTTTCTAAATTTTCATTTATAAGTTCTGATTCTTTGTTTATTAGTTTAATAGTTTCTTTGTTTAATAGTTTATGTAAGGTATCACTACTATTATCACTACTATTATCAGTAGTTATATCACTACTATTATCACTACTATTATCAAATCTGTACAAGTTAACAACGCTACCAATTAAAGGATTATGAGATGGTTTGTATACAATTAATTTATTTTTATCAAGTTCTTTTAAGCATGAAGTGTATGTATTAGCTGATCCAATTTTTGATAAATCCATTAATTGAGATCTTGATATTGAAAGATCAGTCTGAAATCCAGATTGATTCCATAACAAAAACAATGCATTGTATAAAGATATATGTACAGCATTCAATTTAAGTTCCATCATTTTAATATTTACAGCCTTATGATGTTTTATGTAGTTTACGTCTTGTTTCAATTTATTCGAATTTTTTTAATATTCTTTTCATTATGTAGTTTATAGCAATTGGTAATTCTTCTAGAAGAATATCAACTCGATCATTATCATCACCTAAATAATCTCCAAATTCGCTGTCTTTACTTTTCAAATCAAGTATTTCTGCAATGTCTTTGTCTACATTAGAATTTCCAAAAGGTCTTTTGCCTTCAACACCTAGCCATACGTAATGACCTCCATCTTCATAATTTTTAAAATACATATTGCTTAAAAGAAGTAAATGATCTTTTGTTAATTTAAATTCCTTATTTAACTTCAAGAAATCTCTTTCTTTCTTTTTTTCTTTAAACTTATTTACATGTCTAAGAAAAAAATCATGTTCTGCTTCTGATTTTTGTAAGTTCTTTGAATGATAATCAAGCTGCTCTTTATAAATTTTAGTGACTTCTTCTAATTTCTCATCACTATATTCATCTAATATTCCTATAATAGGAAGGTAGTTCATGTATTCTTTCATGATTTTAAAATTTAATTAATAAAAAAACCCGAAGTGTACTGATGGGCGCGCCTTGGCTGGCGACAAAGTACGTGAAGGTATACTTTACGCCCATCAACACAAATCGGGTGATTTTTGTTTTTTTGTCCTTCACTTATGTAAACCAGGTTGCCACACCTGATGATGCAAATATAAAAACCTTTAACGAAATATAAAATAGTTGAAATGAAATTTCACCATATTTGGGTATTGTACAGTATAAAAAACTACACAATATTTGCATCATTAAATAAAATAAAAAAAAAATGGATGAAACTATAAAAAGAGCGGTCAATTTCTGCGCTATAGGAGAACTACTACATAGAAAAAAAGATTCTATAAAAAGAACTAAAGTACCTGATATCTATAGAGAAGATATACAAGATCTATATGAATTAGTAGAGCAGTGGGTATATAAAACTAATGAAAAACATAAAAACAAATGAAAAACTATAACCAACAAGAGGAAATTAATGAGCAATATCAATACGATATGCTACAAGCTCAATGGAACGAAAATGAATATTTTTTAAATAAATAAAAACAATGAATAATTACATTTTAAAAGGGGAAATTACAACATTCCGACAATTAGCCATGTTTTACTTAAAGCAAACTGGCTCTTGTTCTCATTTAAGAGAAGAGCCTTGGTCGCATCCCTATATTGAAAAAAATTATTCTGAAGGAAATATTGAGTCAATACAGGAATCTTTTAACAATTTAAAGGAAATATTGAAATCAGAGTATAAGGAAATAATTGAAAAAGAAAAATCTAGTCTTGAAAGCACCGTAAAAACTTATAAAAACTTGATTGCAAAAAGTATTAAGGAAAAAGAATTATATAATTATTTCTTATTAGAAGCTCAGAAATATATACCACCAACATCTGAACATGAACAAATAAAAGAACGTATTATAGTAGATTTACAAGATTCAATATCAAAATGTTCTAATGAAGAATCATACATAAAGTCAATAAAAGAATTAGAAAAAAGACTTGATGAATCAGTTTTTAGTATAGCTGATTTTGATAAAATAACGTTTGATCAATGTAATCAAGCACGTAGGTATAAAAGTGAATTAATTTTAGATGCTTTAAATGATTTAAAACGATCAACTGAAAATTGTATTAGAAATATAGAAGCCGTCAATGAATCTAACGACTTTGCAAATCAATTTATAAAATCTTTACCAGAATGATTAATATCTTAAAAAAAATAATATACCCTCCCTACGATAAGCTAGAACACTTTTACATAGGAACTTTAATATCATCATTTACAGCTCTAGCTTTATCTGCTTTTTTTGATAGTAAATACAAAATTCTTGTATTTATAATTACAGCTATATTTGCTTTAGGTTGGGAGTATTATAGATTCTCTTTTAAAAAATATAAATTTGATTGGTGTGATATTGTTTTCTCCGTAATACCAGCTATTTTAATAACCATCATAATGTACTTTTAATTAATATGGAAATATGTATAGAAAATACTTGTAAAAACTGTAATAAGCCAATAGGTTTATATGAGAAATACTGCGATGAAGAGTGTCATGAAATACACTATAGGTGGAATTATCTTAAAAAAGAAAATATAGAGAAACTGATAAACTCTAAATAAATGAAAACTAGAAACCATAAGAAAAGGGAATACTTGTTTTATCCAATTGAAGAATCAAATCTAAAATGGAGTAAAGGATATTACGTATTCAAAAGAAAGTCAGATTTGATGAACTTTTTAAATAGTAATTTTATTAATTCTTTAAATGGGATTGTTAGTCTTGAAGAAAAGTCATTTGGAGGATCAGGGACAAGGGAAAGATGGGTTGTGTGGTACAATGATTATGTTAAAAATGTTGATATACCAAAAAGAAAAATAGTTTTAAAAACAGTACTTTTTAGAGGTAGAAAGCATTTTCCTGGAAAAGATAAAATATCTAAAGAAAGTAAAAGGCACTTCTCTCATTCTGATAATATTTTTCATAAAATGATGAGTATAGATGAAGAATTGAAAGCTAGTAGAGCTAAAAATCTAGTGAAACAATTTTATAAATCAGGATTTAAAGACTTTGAACCTGATGAAGAAGAATGGAAATATATTAACGGTCATATATCTGATGGGATTTCATTTTGGCACTGGAGCGATAGATGTAATTACATGAGAATGAAAACAATAATAGAGTTCTTTAAACGAGAAAAGTTAATATGTCAAAACTAAATTGGCTAGAAGATTTTTTTAAAAATGCTGATATACCTGATAAAGAAATACAACTAGATAAATGTACAAGAATCCTAAATGTAGATAACTTTATTAAAACACATTTAAGAGTTCTAAAAGCTCATAGTGGAAATAGAACATTTCTACCTCACTATGAAAGACTAATTAAACTTAAAGAAATAATAGAAAATAATGAAAAATAGATATTTTATTGTATGTTATAATTTCCCAGGAGGAAGTGGAAATTTTGCTTACGTTACAGAAAAAGGACTTTATATAAATAAAAAACAAATAACAGAAGAATATAAAGCTAGATCTGGTGGTATCGAAGATTTTGTAATAACTAATATAATTGAACTTTCTGAAGAAGATTATGATTACTTTTATAGCGGAAATTAAAAAAAGAAATAAACCATGTCCAATGTTATCAAACAATGGTACATGGAATTAATAAAAGAAAAAAAAGGAATACACATAAGTAACCAAATTATCTATAAAGGTTTCGTCATTAAAAATGATAAAGACACTTATAGCATACTAAACTATTCCTCAGATGGAAGTGGTTACAAAGAAGTTAAAACATCTCATATTGAAGCACTTACAGAATATGGATTTTTAAAAGGTGTAGATAAAATAATATACGATAGAGATATAAAAAGAATAAGCTACCACAAAAAATCTATAGAAGATCTTACAAACTTTCATGAGAAGTTTAACGAAAAAAGACACATAGAAAGCGTATACGATGATAGAAGTAAAAAAACTATTCAGAATACTATCAAAAATCACGTAGAAGCTTACTATGAGATTAAAATGAGGATTAATAATTATAAGAAAAAATGGAAATGATATGATAGAAGATCAGTACGAAAAAGCAGATCATGGATTTACAGAATCAGAATATTTCAATTTCAACGGAAAAAAATATAAATCATATGGATGTTCAGAATCATTCTTTGAAGTAATTCAAGAAGAAAAAACTAAATATGTTGAAGATGATTCTATAAATGAATTTTTAGGGAAATTTCTTTCCAAAATTAAAGATTATAAAATAAAAAGACTGGAATTATTCAATAAAACAATAGAAGAATACCAAAACAATAAAAAAAATGGAAATAATACGAGGTAATTTTGTATGGGAAAATGGAATTACTGATGGTAATTTAATTTTTGAACCAAATCATAACGGAAAGTTTTTAGTACAGTACATTTAAAACCATGTTTTTTTTATCTTTACTTTTAAGCCAATAAAAACAAAACCAACAATGGCAGCTACTAAAAAACAAAAAAATAAAGTTAAAAAAGTAATGAAAGAGTATAAAGAAGGTGCTCTTAACATAGGTAAATCTAAGAAAAAAGTTACTAAAAATAAACAAGCTATAGCTATAGCTCTTTCAGAAGCTGGACTTTCTAAAAAGAAAAAATAGTAATGGAATACTTTACCTCAATAACAGATAAAAGTATAGACGCATTTACGTACTATTTTTTAGAGGAAGAATATCCTTCGCTCCCATGCACCAAGACTTGTAATTTATGTAATCATTGCTGTTGTCAACAGTGTGATAATACCAATCTATTATTTCTCCCTTTTCTTGATTCGTTTCTAAATCATAACGAATATCACCAAAATAAAGATACAAGTCACCAATAAAAGCTGTCTCTCCTACAACATCTCCTACCCAAAACTCAAAATACATTTCCTGCTTCTCTTCAAAACTCTTAATGTATTCGCCTATTACCCCTTCTAATTTTTTCTTTAATTCATTCATTCCCCTCTAAGTTTATTATATTCCTTATTAAATTTAGCTATCTGCTTGTAGTACTTCTTGTCTAATTCATTAATTCTTTTTGATCTTCTAATAGGATCATCAATATCTCTAGCGAACTTCATAGACTTCCTTATTCCCTTCAGTACATACTCTGTTCCTTTAAGCCTATTATTAAGCTTTAAAACCCCTTTATATCTTTTATGAGACTTATCTACGTTCTTTCCTTCTGTATATTCATCGTGAAGCTGACCTATCTCATCCTTTCTTTCAAAATATTTGCTTTGATTAACATATTTAGAAGGTTCTCCGAAAATCTTACGTATAAAAGGTATTTTACCTACAGGAAGATCTTCTTCAATACCCTGAGATTTTTTTATTAAATTCTCCGTAGTCTCAACTGTATTTCCAATAAGCTTTCCAACACCTCCAGTAGCAAAATCATATAAGTATCTTATTTTATCAGGATTTATATCCGTTGATACGCCCATTAAAGAACCACTTCTATACTCAGAACCCCCTCCTATAACTTCATTAAGAAACTTAGAAATATTTTTAAAAGCTTGTGGCGTTGTTCTTCTTCCTAACTCTGCTTCTGGTCTAGGGGTTGCTCCAGGATAGTTTTTATTGTAAATTTCAGAATTGAAATAACTTTCGTTTATTGCTAATTCTAAAATTGGCTTTATTACAGTCGGAATAAATGATTTTAATAAAGTCTTTTCAGCAGTATCTGAAGTAGATAAAGGTACAGGTGAAAAAGATCCAAGTAGACTATTTGCAAGAAAACCTATTGAATTTCCAGCAGTTCTTTCACCCATAGAAACCTCTGTAAAAGCAGTTCCTATATTATTGAATATATTAAAACCATATGGTAATGGAATTTTCCAATAATGCTCACCGTCAGGCTTCATGATTATCATATTTCTTTCTTTTATGTAATCATCTATTTTAGTATAAAACAATACTCCGTCATCATCTTCTTCTGACATCGCTATATTTAAATACGTAAGCATCCCTGAAAATACAGCCATTCCAGCAGCTAGTTTTTGAGCTTTATTTAGTCCTTTACTAGTATTTCCGCTTTCATCAATAGTCTTTTTAAGAGTTCCTATATTAGTGAAGAAATTAACATTCCCTTGCATTGAAGCATTAAAGAAAAGATAAGTAGCATTTGCAGCAACACCATATTCACCGCTTCTATTAAAGTTAACCGTCAATTCTTTTGCTAATTTAGCAGCGTCCGTTCTTTCAACTCCAGCTTCTCTTGCGGCTACATAAGTTGATAGCCTTACACCGTTCTCGACAGCAGAATTTACATTTTCAACTAAATCCCTTGTTGCCTGAAGTCCTTTTGAAATTTGAGCCTTAGTGCTTTTACTAGACTGTAATTCTATCATTTTCTCAATATCTTTCTGCATTTCAGTAGCCCCTTTAGAATAAAACCATCCTGTTTTAGCTCCATCCTCTTTAAATTCATTATAAAACTTATTTAAACGTTCATTTTTAACGGATTTACCTTGCTCATTCCTATAGATAGTTCTTATTGAAGGTAAAGTTCTTTTTAAAGTTTTTTTAATAAAATCCTTCCCTTCTACAGAATTGTAAGATATATCCTGTTGAGCAAGCTGACTGTAGATAGCAACCTGAACATCTTTTGTAAAGTTTGCAAGCATAAACTCAGGGTTTAATGAAGTCAAAACAGAACTTAAATATCTATTAATAGAAGAAAATGTTTTTACTAAAGCATTAGCTTTAGATATATTAGCACCAGTAAGATTCCTTCCAAATCTATTATTAGCAAACTTTAAAAAGAAATCTTTCCCATCTATTTTCAATCCAACATAATTATCATTATCAAGCATATCAATTGGAGCTTGCTTAAAATAACCCTTCGTTTTAATTTTTTCTCCTGATTTATTTGTTTTTACCTTTGGTTCAATAAAAACTCTTTTTGTATCAGGATTTTCTTTTGAAAAAATCTGCCAAACATCCTTATTTGGATTTTCCCTGACCAAATTGTGCATAACCTTTAAAACATCATTCTTGCCAGCCCTGTTTATTGTATTTGAATTTTGAGCTACTATCTGAGAAACAACATTAGCTGCCTTTGTTTTTCTTCCTGCTGTAACTTTTATCTCTCTCCCCTTAACGCTCAAAGAAGATCCTGAATCTATAAATTCATTCCCTTTACTTTCATCTATTGCAAATCCCTGTAATGGAACATAATGTTTAAATTTATTTCTCAATGCATTAGCGTGATCTTTAGATACTAAACCATGCTTTTCCATAATATTTACAGTATCCTGTATCATATCATAGAGAGGTTTAGCAAGAGATTCCATTTCCTTTAAATCTTTCCCTTTATACTTTCCAAGTATTTCGTTTGCATCCGAAGTACTCATACCAGACCCAGCTTCATTTGAAGGGTCTTTATTCTCCATAATATCGTCATTCCTTTCTTCAGCATGCTTCGCCATCATAAAATTTGAAACATCATGTATATCATACTTAGATTTAGCTATGTTTTTAGATATTTCTTTTACTTTCTTCTCTTGTTCTTTTAATTTATTTGAAACTTTTCCATGAAGAAGCGTCTCTGCTTTATCAAAATCACTTTCTATCTTTTCTTGCTTGTATCCTTTTTGTTTTTCTATTTCTTTCTGTATCTTCCTTATTCCCCATAAGGAATCTTGAAATTTCATTCTTTGATTGTCCATTATGGCCTCCAAAGAAGAAGGGTCATTCTCTGTAAATGATTTTTCTTCTTTTGAAGGGATTTCATCTTTCTCTACTTTCTCTTCTTTAGTTTTATCTACAGGCTTCTTCTCTTTTTCTTTTTTAGGTTTTTCTTTCTTTTCCGCCTCTTTTACAGCTTCATCTCTTGCCTTTTCCAATTCTTCTTCAAAATTCTCATCAAAATGTTTTTTCTTTTTATCAGTAAGGTCTTTATACCAATCTGTTTCACGCATGTAGTTTATGCCATCAGAGATAGCATCAGCTACTGTTTTTCCAGCATGTAGTCCAGCTTTTATCGTTTTAACAGAACCCTGAGCAACAACTATAGGTAGCCCTATACTAAATTGTTCTTTACCTGCTTTAGTAAAAGCTTTGTCAAAGTCATCAAATATCGATATAGCTTTGTTTAAGCCAATGCTTTCAGAAATATCTACCTTCTTAGCTTCTTTTATAGAAGCTCGCTTAGGAGCTTCCTTAGACATCTCTACGATCTTGTCTTGAAACTCCTTTTGGATTTCCGCTGAGGGTTTTTGGATTAGATCCCCATCTGCATCCATGAATTCACCCTCAGCATAAGTCCATTCTTTTCCTTTTATCCCTTCTTTTTTAGCGACATTGATTTCATCTTTATACCTCCTTTCGAAGCTACCTTCTTCAATAGGCTGCCCCCTTTTTTGTTGATCTCTAGTTTTGACATCTTTTTGTTTGACTTGTACATCTTTTTTAGGTTTTTTGGTTAATAATTCTGGTTTTTCTTTTTCTTTTCTAATATCTTTCGCAATATCTTTATCTGATTCCTTTTTGGAAGGTTTTTCAAAAGATCTAATTTGTTCTTGTATTTCTGGCTCATTTTCTAGTATTTTATTTATTTTATCAACATTCTCTTTAGAAGACGCTTCTTTTAATAAAATTTGATAAGATATATCTTCAGCGACTTGTCCTGTAAAACCTCTTTGAAGCCCTTCTGAATCTTTCAACATAACACTTTTAACCCCTCCTCTATCATCAAATTCAATTCCTTTTGTTGGTAAATCAGATAATATATCCAACTCCATTCCTCTTGATATAATCTTCCCTTCTGGAGTTACTTTAGCAAATTCACCTTCTAATGGGAAGGTTAATTTAACGCCAATATCTGATAATTTTTTGCTTTTTATATCATCAATATTTCCTAATTCGAAAACATCCCCATCTTCATTTTCAAATACTACCTGCTGATTTTCTTGATATATCTTACCTTCTTGCGGATATATTTTAGTTCCACCGTATTCAAAAATTGTAACAGGAGATCCAATAGATTGATCAACTGTTCTTTTTTCTTCCTTATACGTTGGTTTTTCTATTTTTTCAACTTCACTTATAGGTTTTAATTCTTTAGTTAAAGAGCTTTCAAATTTCTCAGCTCCCTCTTTTTCCTGCGCTTTTCTGTTTATATCTTTTTTGCTATTCTCAATTATTTTATTTTTTTCAAATGATAGGTCTGAATATTGTTTATCTAGGTTGTCTAAAGTAATTTTCTTTTGATTATCATTTAAAAAAGGATCTTTTTTTACTATATCTGATTTTTCTTTTATTTTTTTTAAATCTTCATGCATTTTTAGCGTCTCAGCAACTTTCTCTTTTGGCAAACTTACGGTTGCCTTTACCATCTCATTTAATATCTTATTGCTATTCGCATCTATCTCAGCTACCTGCTCATCAATAACAACCTTAGTAGCATCTGATAAATCTTCGTAATTCTTAGATAATTCAACTATTTCACTTATATTATTTCCTAATTGCTCCTGTGTATTCTGAGAAACAAAAGGCTTCATCAATTCAGCTCCTACCTGTGGAACAGAATGCATTAGTAAACCCATTAACTTACCTGCTGCATATACATCTGTAATACCATCATATAAATTAATATCCTTGCCAAGTAAGTATTTGTCTACTATGTTTTCAGATAATTGCTCACCTACCTCTGACCACGCTTCTTTATCAGATTCAACCCACAAACCTTTAGCGGCAGTTTTCATTTTATCCGTTAAAGATTTTTTAATCCCTTCTCTTACTTCACCTCTAAGACCTTCTTTAAATGCTGATTCAAAAACTCTCTTCCCTTTATTCAATATCCCTTTTGTAACCCATTCAGAAGCAAAAACTGCTCCTGCTGTTAATGCAGAAGCTGTCCTTTTCTCAAAAGGTGAGTATAATTCCCTTCCTGCTATTTCTTCTTCTTTCTCTAACTGATTTAATTTATTTCCATAAGCAGAAGATGCCAGTATAGTGATGCCTCCAGTTCCTCCAGTGCTCATTACGGTTAATACTTGAGGTGTTGTTTCAGATATTATGTCTGTACCCCATTGAACTGCATCTCCAACATTCCTAATTTCAGAAACAGATTTAGTTTTTCTTAAACTACCTCTTATTTTTTCTGGTATTCTCTCTAAAAAACTATCTATTTTTTCAGATTCCTTTTCATAAGCCTCTTGCGTACCAGTAGCAATCCTCCCTGCATAACCTACAGGATTTAAAACAGGTTCTATATCTCTAAAGAATTTATTAACTCCAGATAAAATCTCCAGTGTAGATGCTGTAGCTTTCCCCACTACATTCTCAGCAGTGCTATATCCTCTATTCAATAAATCAATCTCTTTTTCTGCTGTAAGTAAAGTTTCTGTATTTGCAGATGCCCTATCTAAATGTTCATAAGCCTTAGAGATCAATTCTGTTTTTTCTGCTTCATCAATATAATCACCATTCTCAACACGACCCATATAACTATCTGCAATCAAGTTGTTTAAAGCTATCTGGTTTGGCAGCTTTTTAGACAACTCTTCATCGTATTTCTTTACTTTGTATTTCTCTAATTTGTCTTTATCACTAGACGTTAAATCAGCTATGTAATCTTCTCTATTCTGATCTATAATAGATTCAGATAGCATTTTTCTTTTTTTATTTGAAAAGTATTGGGATACTTGATCTTCCGTGACAAGATCTTCACGCATATTATTAACCTTAGCAAATTCCTTTATCAGCTTAGGTTTTTGCTTTTCATATTCTGTTTGTGAAGGGCCTGTAGAAATACCTGTCTTTAAAAAAGTAGCACTAACAGGTTTATCTTCAAAACCACTCATAATCTGATCTTCAACGTATTGTTTTTGATCTTCTGTTAATTGTGATTTTTCGTCTAGTGAAGTCAATAAATCTTCTATAGGGGTAAGGTCTATTTGTTGCGCTCCTACACCTTCTGGTAAATCTTCCACTTTAAATCCAGTAAGGCCATCGTCAATAACCTGATTCTCTGGAGATTCCAAAGAACCAGTTTCCAATTCGAATTCCGTATCTTCTTTTTCTTTTTTTTTTTTTAAAGGCTTTCCGTAGTTAGTGGCAATATCATCTAAATCTAATTTAGGTTTTTCATCAACTATATCTTGACCGTAATTTTTTGATATTTCATCAATTGGAATCATAGACTTTTTTTATATAAGTTTACCACCGTTTTCTAATAAATAATCGCTAATTTCTTTTTCTGTTTTACCATACGCTTCCATCATTTTTTTTATATCTTTTTTGGTAAAACCTTTCCCAGTAAGCTTTTTTGTTTCTTTATTTTCTTCTTTAACATCTTCTTTAACTTTCTCTTCAACAACAGCTTCTTCACCTTCCATTCCTGCTAAATTTTGAAGATGCTTAGTAAACTCTGGGACATCTTTAAACTTCTTTCCTGTAGCTGGATCTTTAGGAAGCTGCCTGATTATATTGGTGAATAATTTAACATCACCCGTGCCTTCTCCGCCTATAGCAACTTTCTCTATTTCTTTTGTTGGCTTTTGACCTTCAAATTCTGATGGAATAACTTTTATCTTTGTAGCGATCACTGCTGGTTTTCCGCTTTCTGTTAAGAAGAATTTTTCAGCCTGATATTCTTCTCCTTCATACTTAATCTTAGGTGTTTTAGGAGCGGAAAATACAAAACCTGGCTCTCCTATAGGAATCCCTTGAACCCTTCTTCCAGATATTCCAGGTATAATTTCCTTAATAGGCTTACCTGAAACAGCTTTATCAATTTCTATAAATGGCTGATCTACACCTTCTTCGTTTTTCTTATCTTCAATACTCTTTCTCCTACTCTCATAAGTAGAGTCAAGAAGTTTACTCCTTTCAAACCCATACTTAGCCCCAACATCTTTAACAAAGTTATCTTTCATTCCTTGAACCCCTTCTTCATCTAATTCAGATGGCTCTCTGTTTAATATATCAGACCAATATCTCTTCGCTAAAGGAGTAGGAGCATCTTCGTTCCCAAATAGAATATCAGCCTTTCCGGTAGTAACATCTTTATTTGAATA
>Ga0316202_10001483_pt1 | contig 18206 bp, 18 predicted proteins | sample 3monrhotite_MG_FD_204934 | JGI IMG/M metagenome (GOLD analysis project Ga0316202, IMG submission 204934) | Microbial mat bacterial communities from mineral coupon in-situ incubated in ocean water Damariscotta River, Maine, United States -... | ecosystem: Environmental > Aquatic > Marine >... | reverse complement strand
GGAATTGATGGTAAGTATCCGCGATAATGCTGATAAAGATGTGAAAAGACTGGGAATTACAATTGTTGATGTGCGCATCAAGCGTGCTGACTTACCACCTGAAAACTCAGAAAAGGTATTTGATCGTATGAAAGCAGAGCGCCAGCGCATTGCTAAAGAGTACCGTTCTGAAGGTGAGGAAGCTGCAAAAGAAATTCGTGCGCAAGCAGAAAAAGAGCGCAAGGTTTTGTTAGCAGAAGCATATAAGAATTCCCAAATTATCCGTGGTCATGCAGATGCGGAAGCGAGCAAAGTGTATGCAAAAGCATATCAAAGGGATCCGCAATTCTATGCTTTTTCACGTTCGCTTGAATCGTATAGAAAGTCGATTGGTGAAGGCACGCGTTTGGTTATTTCACCGAACTCGGAATTCTTTCGCTTTTTTGAGCAGTCTCGTAAGTAAGGTTCGCTTAATATGCAAGACTTGTGGGCTGCACTTGGTTTGGTTGTTCTATTAGAAGGCGCGCTTTATGCATTGTTTCCCAATCAAATGATTGAAATGATGCGTAAGCTACCTGAAATTCCTCCTACAGCGTTGCGTGTCATGGGGATTGCAGGTGTAGCACTTGGCTGGTTTGTGGTTCATATGGCGCGTGGTTAACCCACCCCTTTTTAAAGATAAATATGAATGAATAAAAAAAGGCTCCGCATTGCGGAGCCTTTTAAATTAATGCCCTCTAACACCCACTTGAATCGCATCAAAAATTAATTACTGAAGGCTCATGTTTGGTTATTTCACTGAACTCGGAATTCTTTCGCTTTTTTGAATAACCTAGGAAATAAGCTCAATATTTTATGCAGGACTTATGGGTAGCCCTCGGCCTGCTTGTGTAATTAGAATGTACACTTTATGCCTTATTCTCAATTAGGTGATTGGAATGGTGCGTAAGCTCCCTGAAACTTCTTATAGGGTTACGTACTGGGTTGTGTAGCACTTGGCTGGCTTTTGGGGTTCATATGGTGTGCGATTAACCGCATTCCTTCTTAAAGATAAATATAACTGAATAAAAAAAGGCCCCGCAATGCGGAGCCTTTTAAATTGCTGTCTGATGTCTAAGGGAGGGAGGGGAGGAGGGCGACACCAGACAGGACGAACTTTACAGGCTGAGTGTGATGCCACTGTGAATTTCAAATTAAAATATATTTATGTTGGATGCTCTGTTTCTGTTACCTTGGATGTGCGTGAAAAGAGCTGTTTGATATCCATGCCGATACCCAAGGCAGCGGGAATAGAGAATAAGGTAATGAAGGTGGAGAATAGTAAGCCCCAAGATAATGCCAGTGCCATGGGAGCAACAAAGGGGTCAAAACCACCCCAGCCATAGGCGGTTGGCAAAAGCCCTACAACGGTGGTAATCGTGGTGAGTAATACCGCCCTTAAACGACGTTGCCCACTTTCAATAATGGCGTCCCGCCAAGCCTTGCCTTGCTCCAGCTCACGTTGAATAAATACTGCCAAGACTAGGGATGCGTTAACCACAACGCCCGTAAGAGCAACAAACCCCATCATTGCCATAAAGGAAATCGGTTGACCATGCACAAAGAAACCAATAACGATACCGATAGCACCAAAGGGAATAGCGAACATAACCAGAAGCGGGTAGCTGATACGGTTGAATTGAATGGCGAGAATAATAAAAATACCAACCAGTGCGAAAAGAAAGCTAAAAATAAGCCCCTGCACGGATTCTTTACTGCGTTCTTGTTCGCCTCCTAAGTGATAATGGATGCGTTTTGCATCATCACCCAACCATTCAGACTGCCGTTCTTGAACTTGTGTGTTTAGCTCTTTGGAGGTGATGAGTTTCAAGTCTACTTCGGCCGAAACATTAAGAATGTGATTACCATCTTTGTGTCGAATGCTGCTGCTGCCAGGTGTTTCTTCGACATGAGCAATGCGGAAAAGTGGGATGAGTCCATTACGCTGATTGGGAATTTCCAGTTGCATAAGTGTTTTGATGTCACGCTGTGCATCTTCGGGATAACGAATGCTGATGTCGATTTCTTCCTTACCATGCTTTAACGTGGAAACACGTATACCATCAAAGGCTGCTTTGATATGTAAGGCTGCAGTACTTAAATCAATGCCAGCATATGTTGCTTTGGCTCGATCTAGAACAATGTGTAACTCTCTTTGTCCTGGTTGTAAATCGCTTTCAATAGCAGTTGCACCTGGAATTGTGTGAAGGAGTGTTTCTAGCCGTTTGGCGACACGTTCTTTTGTGGTGGTATCTGAGCCGCTTATTTCCACCTGTAGGGCTCGTCCGACAGGCGGCCCTGATGACTGCATCGCAAAGCTTACTTCTAGTTCTGGGAATTGCTCGGGGACGATTTTTTTGATATCAGCCATAATATCGTAAGCTGATACCTTACGCTCCGTAAATGGAGTGAGAATTACGCGTATAAAGCCGAAACGATCGCCCACTTGTTTTAAAGATTCGCGTTGATCCGCACTGTTCTCTCCCGCGACAAGCGTGGTGGTTTCGAGTAATGCAGGGTCAATATGGGATCGTACGACCTTGTCGAGTTTGACCAGTTTTGCAAAAGTGTTTTCTAATGTTGTGCCGATTGGGGCATGAACGCGCAGATAAAATTCACTTTCGGCACCTGATGGGAATAATTGAAATTCCATTTGCTTTGCAAGTAAGCCCGTTGCAGTCAATGCTAAAAGGGTGAGTAAAATAGTTAAGTAACGAACTTTTACCGCGATTTTTAAAATTTTACCGTAAATATTATTAACCCAGTTGAAAATCACTCTTTCTCTGGGATGAACATCTGCACGGGCAAAATCTCTAATATGATTGGGAAGAATAAATAAGGCCTCAAGCAGTGAAAAGCCTAATAAAACAATAACAACCACAGGGATAGAATAGATAAATTTTCCAATAATACCATCCATGTACATCAGGGGTAAAAATGCGATGATGGTGGTTAGTACCGTAGCTGTTACAGGCCCAGCAAGCTCAGCAGTGCCTTTAATAGCGGCCTGCTCGGGAGAAAGCCCTCTCTCCATATGCCATGTGGCATTTTCACCAATAATAATAGCATCGTCGACCATCAGTCCTAACACCATGATAAAGCCAAACATGGTTAAGAGGTTGAGCGTTACACCAGAAAAGTATAACAGAGCTAGGCCAGAGAAAAAGATAATAGGCAAGCCCCAAGCAGTCGTTAAGGCCACCGCAGGACGTAAAAAAAGCAATAATGTAAGCATTACAAGAGCCAAGCCAATTGCACCATTGCTAGTTAATACACCCAAACGCAACCGTGTCACAATTGATAGGTCATGGTAGGTACGAACTTCCATGTGGTAATTTTCTGGAATAGTATCTAAATAACTTCTGACACGATCCACTAGCGATATGATGTCCTCATTGCCCTTTTTCATTACAATCATGTTTACAGCAGGGTCACCTTGCGCGGCAACAATGCGGCGCGGACGCTCAAGTGCACTTTCGATATGCGCAACATCTTTTAAATAAAGGCTTTGGCCGAGGTCATTTGAACGCAGCACCAGATTGCCAGCATCCTCAGCTGAACTGAATTCGCCCGTGATACGAATAATACGTTGTCCTTCAGCACCTTTAAGGCGACCGCCGGGCGCATTGATATTCCAACCTTGAATCAAACGGATAACATCGTTGATGGCAATGCGGTTTTGACGCATGCGTTCGGGATCTAAAGTGATACGTATTTCTTCTTTTAAGTCACCTTGCATAAATACATGTGATACACCATCGATATTTAGTACATCATCTTTGATTTGTGTGCTGATGCGTTTCAGCTTAAGAGGTGAAACATCGCCAAAAATGGTGAAGCTTAAAACGGGAGCCTGTTCAGATTTTATTTCAGAAATAACAGGGTCATTGGGTAGATCGGCGGGTAAAGAGGCGCGGTTAATGGCTTGCTGAATGTCGGAGACCAAGCGTGAACGATCTGCATAGTTTGGGTCAACGCGTATAGTGGCTTGCATGGTCCCTGCATAGGCAGTGGCATAAATGGTGTCAATACCATCAATGCCCTTTAACTCGCGTTCAATTGGGGTGAGAAGCAGGTTTTCAATTTCGTGTGGGGATGTGCCTGGGTATGCTGCGGAAACAACGATAGTATCAAAGTTAACACTGGGGAAAGCTTCGCGTTGGATATGGGTGGCTGCGAAAATACCACCAAAAAGAAGCATCAATGAGAGTAGGTTGACCACCAGCCCTCGCTTAACAAAAAAAGCAATTATGGGCTCCATCATGGTGTCTCCACCTGTTTTAACACATCGCCTGTGGCAAGGTGAATTTGTTTGCTGGCAAGTTGCATTTGTATGCCTTGCAAGGCTGCTTGTAGCTCTGCAATGCGCAAATCTCCTTCAAACTGAACAATGGTTGCAGTGTTTGAACGTCCTTCACGGTAGCGTTTTATTTCAGCATTAAATTTACGCTGTTCAGCCTGCTCTTGTAACATGGATGACCTCATAAGCATTTTTGCATTTTCATAATTGGTAATGGCACTGCTCAATGTGCTTTTAATATTTTCAATGGCTTGTGTGCGTTGCAAAATAATGCGTTCACGCTGCAACTCTACTTTTTGAATGTTTGCCTTGGCCACATTCCCACCCAAACTATCGTGAACTTCCAAGCCAATGGATATAAAACGATCATTGAGTGTGAAGCCTTGTCCCAAAGTTTTTCCCGCCGAGCCAGAAAGTGCGCGACTGCCCACTTGAGCAATTACATCCAGCTGTGTATCACTTTGATCAAGTGCGATCTGTGAGCTGGCTTGATTGGCCTGCTCATCAGCATCAAGGGCTTGAAAAATAGCCCGCTGTTCTTCTGCTTTTTGTAAAAGTTGATTGATATCAAGAGAACGGTGGTCCTTAGCCCGTATTGATTCTATTTTTGTGCTAATCGGGCTACTACCGCTTCGCAACATCAAACGATTAAGTGAAGTTAAGCTTTTTTTGCGCGTGGCAATGGCATTGGCATATGCCATTTGGCGACTTGCAAGCAGAGCTTCAGCCTGTAAACGCTCAGCTTTTTCAATCAACCCAAATTGTTCGCGCTTTTTCTGGTAGGTAAGCAATTTTTTTGCGCGATTAACGGTATCTTTTGCCAAGTTTACGGATAAATAATCGGCAGCGAGTTGAAAATAAAGTGCTGTTGCTTGCTCGGCTAGTTGCTCTTTTAGTTGTTGTACACGCCACCGAGAAGCTTGCTCATTTTGCGCTGAGATTTGTAACTGTTCATGGTAGGATGGGTTGTTATGCCCACGCAATAATGGGTAGCGATAAGTAAGGTCAATTTGATGCTTATAAACAGGGTTGACTGAGGATTGAAATGTGGTTGGTACACTGGCAGGGTAGTTTAACTTGGTACGATTATAACTTAAGTTGGCAGAGAGGGAGCTTCCATCCTCCCAAGGTTTGACAATATTTCCGCTGAGTTGTGAAACTTGGGTTTGATTTGTAGCAAAGGGGCTAGTGGTAGGCGTGGTCTCATCACTGCTGGATAGGTTCAGCGATAGCGTGGGATCCAGCATGCCTTGAATGCGCCTTTGGTCATTGTGTGCAAGTGATGTGTTAGTCTGAGCAAGCGCAATATCAGGATGTTTTGATATTGCAGCGCGAATCACGTCATTGAGAGACTCTGCCAAGGTATAAGAAGGCAGTGAACATAAACCCAATAAAAAACACAGGGCAAAAACTTTTTGCATGGTAAACCTCAGCGTAAAACTATGGGGTGTAATTGTTTGGCGGTAGCAAAAGTTAAGAAATAAAGTTGATAATGTCAATAATTGATTTTATCAACAAAATAAATTACAATTCCCAGATGATAAATGATAAGCAAGAAGATTTAAGTCATGGGCTAAGGGTGCTGATGCCTTTGATCAGCCGTATGTCTGTGGATGTGAGTTGTCAGATTAAACGAATTTGTGATAGAGAGGGTTATCAGTTGGCGCCTGAAGAAGCAGGCGCACTGATGATGATTAACCACTGTGAAGGGTTAACCCAATCGGAACTGGCGAATATGTTGGGAAAAGACAAAGCATCTGTCACACGACTCATGAATGTCTTGGTGAAAAGCGGTTTGGTTGGTCGCATACAAGATGCCCGTGATAGACGAGTGATTCGAGCATGTATTACCGCCGAAGGGAAAAAAGCCTTTACAAGAATTTTCCCGCAACTGATGGCATTAAGTCAGCAAGTTTTACAGGGGTTGACCCACGAGGATATCACATCTGTTCAGCGCATTATGATGCAAATGATTGGTAATTTATTAACGATAGCAGATTGCGCGGGTACAAAAGAGGCGCTTGATTAAGCGCGCTCGATATATTCACCGTTATCCGTATTAACTTTGATCTTGATCCCTGATTCAACAAATGGGGGTACCATAATGGAAGCGCCGGTTTCAAGTTTGCCTGGTTTATATGAACTGGTTGCTGTTTGCCCTTTAATAGAGGCGTCACACTCTACCAGTTCAAGAACAACCGTTTTAGGCATCTGTACATTAAGAGGGCGTTCCTCATGAAACTCTACAATAACTTCCATTTCGGGCAATAGATATGGCAAAGCATTTTCCAACATATCCTTACCCAATGTGATTTGATCATAGGTTTCGGTATTCATGAAATGATAATCATCGCCATCACAATATAGATATTGCATTTTTACCTGTGATAAGACGGCACGTTCAACGCGTTCAGTGGAGTTGAAACGTTTGTTGGTTTTATTGCCAGTTTCAATATTACGCATTTCAACTTGCATGCAGGCCACACCTTTACCAGGTGTTACATGCTGCGTTTTCATAACACGCCATAAGATATTATCCACTTCTAGGACATGGCCTACGCGAATGCTTGTTGAATTGATTTGCATCATATTCTCCTGTGTGATTGTTTGGCATAAGAAGCCAAGTAAATTATTCTATGCTACAGTTTACGCAACGATAGCTTTGAGGCGTACCTACGACAAGGTGCGCGCGGAATTACAACGGTGTGTTTATAGAAGCACCCAAAGGAGATTACCATGCTACGGTTGATGATGGGAGCTTTATTGATGGCATATTGTGCCGTGGGTGTGACGTATGCAGCAGATGTTTATCAGTGGAAGGATGCAGATGACATCACTCATTTTACGGATAATGAAATGAACGTTCCAGAAAAATATCGTAAAATTGCCAAGAGAAAGGTTAACAAGCTGCAAGTTTCAGGTGGTAGCGATGGCAGTGTGCAGGGGAAACTCAAAGGTTTGGGGGCGGCAGTTTGGCTTGATAAGTGTGCCTCATGCCATACAACGGGTGAGAATAAGGGTGATAAATTGGGGTTGGCGGTATTGGCAGTCAATCAACAAAGCAAATTCCCAGCAACGGTGAAAGAAATTATTCCGAAATTACGCTTTGCAGCGAATGGGGGCATATCAAATATGCCTAGCCTTGATGTGACGGATGATGAGTTGAAGCAGGTCGCCGCATTTATTCTTGGAGCAAAATAAATGGGAAAAAGCACGGATATTAAAGTACAAGAGGCGATGGATCAATTTGTGATGAGCCTCGACCATCAAGAGACATTGAAAGCGGATGATGCAGAGCCTTGCATGGAGATGTTTGCGGATTATTTGTTGTATTATTCCGATTTATTCCAAGATGAAGCGGAAATGGATGATGTGTCGTTGGATGAGTGGGAATCCGCTTTAGAAGGGTATATTGAGAAGTTGTTTGAGGGAGATATGGAGCGCGCGACAGAGTTGGGTGGCTTGCTGCTCTCGCAGATTGATGCAGGACATATTAGAGACTTTCTTGGTTGGTATTTATTGCGTGAACCAGGCATCGATAGCTTGGGTGTGGATTCATTTTCGGTCGCGCTACGTGCTTGGGTTGATTTTATGCATGGCAAGGCATGGCTGGATGATACAAAGTATGAAACATTTACGGATGTCTTGGACGATGTTGTCTCTGAGTCATCTCGTGCCACCAAGGTTGCGCATTTGTTGTTATATTTTGTGCGTTTGGGCGGTGGTGTCTCACCACGCCTGCGAGGTAAACGCTTTGAATCATTTGTTGAGGGGCATGCACGGATTGATTCGATTGATATGGATGCCAAACATGTGTTTATGGGCTTTGACAATCAGGATAAACTAATCGGCCCTGTTAGCCTTCCTTTGGAAATCATTTCTTATTTATGTAAAGGTGACGTGTTGGATGTGGAGTTGGGTAAGCGTGGTGGGCAATGGATGATGGTTGATATTGGTCCTGTTTATCCAGCCTGTGTGTATGTTGAAGCGGATGAGTTACAAATACCTGATAAACTGACATAAGTTTAGTGTGAAGGAGAGAGTGCAGTGCAAGAAAGAATTGCGGTTGTTTTTGATTTTGATGACACATTAGGGCCTGACAGTACCACAGGGTTTCTTGAGCATGCAGGTTTAAAAGACATCGCTGAATTCTGGAAGCAAGTTGGTCATATGATGAAGGAAGATTGGGATCCTGTGCCTGCTTATTTAACGCATATGATCGCAGCTTCCAAGCAGGGGCGTATTTCTCCTATTACCCAACAAGCATTGTCGAGTTGGGGTGAAAAATTACCCTTGTTTAGCGGCGTTGAAGATGTGTTTCCACATTTAAGGCAGGTGGTAAAAGAGGCAAATCCACGTGTAACACTGGAGTTTTATCTTATTAGTAGTGGCATTGGTGATGTCTTGCGACACATGCGTGTGGCCCATGAATTTACGGATATTTGGGCATCGGAATTTCATTATGATGAACAAGGCAATGCTGCGACGCCGCGTAAAATCATCAGTTTTACAGATAAAACGCGGTATATTTTCCAAGTCCAAAAAGGTGTGGTTGGCAAAGAGTCTCGAGGGGAGCCTTTTGCGGTGAATAAGCGAGTTCCTGCTGATCAAGTGCGTATTCCATTGAATCAGATGGTATTTGTGGGTGATGGTTATACTGATATTCCATGTTTTTCACTAATTAAGCAAAACGGTGGTATTCCCATTGCGGTGTATGATCAACGGCATACAGAAAAGTGGGGTAATGCCTTTCAATTTGTTGCAGATGGCCGTGTATCAAATTTGCATTCAGCGAACTATCAGCAAGGCTCAGATTTAACCAATTTTCTTTCCATGGCAGTGCGCAGTTTGGCGGAAAGAATTGCTGTATCTGCGAGTAGTTATCAAGGCTAAAATAGGTCAGTAAAATTAACGTAGCTCAAATGAGAGCGTGTTATTTTTTATGTGGAGGTAGCGTACCTGTGGTAATGGCATGAGCATCTTGCTCAGTCATAAGGCCTCGTAAAGCGTTTAAGCTGTGGTGTAGCTTATGTTGAACGCAAGCATATAAAGCATAGCCAAAATCAGAGTATCGATTACGCCAAGCTTGGACAGAGTCATTGTTAATCATCAGTAAACGTAAGGGAGTAATGGCAGAGACTGTTGCAGCATGCGCCTTTTCAGTGATCACGGAAATCTCTCCAACTTCATCACCAGAGGAAAGGCGAGCAAAGACGACCTTTTTATTGCTATCTTGGGGGTGCTGCATGGAAACTTCGGCATCACCGCCCAGTACGATAAACATAAAGCGAGTGTCTGTGTCACCTTCTTGAAAAAGAACTTTACCTGGCTCAAGGGATATAAATTGACCGTTGTATAAAATAATTTCACGAACAGCTTGCGGCAAAGTGCTGAAAATTGGGTTGACTGCCAAAGCACTAGCGGCTGAACGACGCTCGGCGAGCTGAGTAATAGAGCGCATAAAGCGTTCGTTAGAATTTAGCATATCAGTGACTTGTTCGATAGGTATCTGATATAGTTCACATGGTTCAACCGTGCGGACATCTGCACCTGCTGGAGCATCGTACAAAATAGACGCCTCGCCAAACACTTCCCCTGGTGTGATGGAACCAATTTCAAAAATGGTATCATCATGGCGTTTGTTGACGCGTAGCACACCTGATTTTATTAAATATAAATATTGAGCATGCTGACCTTCTGTAATAACAGCAACATTGGCAGCAATTTCAACGGGAATGGCAATAGAGCGGAAAAAATGCAGCTCATCCGGGAAAAGCACGGCTAAGATTGGGAATGTGCGACCATCAATGTCTTGTAACTGCTCTTCTGTGAATGTGTCCATGGTAGAGAAGTATGGATGTAAGGTCGTATTCTCGCAAGTAATAGTGTGTGGTTGGTGGTGTTATAGCTCGTATACGATAGCTTTCGAATATGCCAGAATTACCTGAAGTTGAAGTGGTGCGGACGGGGCTTGAATCTTTATTGCTTGGGCGAAGGGTTCACTCTGTGACTGCGTTTCGTGCTGATTTACGTTACCCATTACCCGATTTTTCACCATTATTTGGACATAGGGTTGGAAATATTCGTAGGCGATCGAAGTATTTATTGTTTGATTTTGTGGCCAAAGAGAGTGGGCCTGAAGCACAGACATTAGTCTGGCATTTGGGTATGACGGGGCAGTTTCATGTCTTGTCCAAAGAGACGCCAGCAGGCTCACATGAGCATGTGCGCTTTGATTTTGATGATGGTAGTAGCTTACGCTATCGTGATGCGCGACGTTTTGGTTATGCAGGCTTGATGGGAAAGGGTGATTGGGAGCAGCATGTATGGTTCAAACGTTTGGGTGTTGAACCCTTGTTGGACACGTTTGATGCTGAAATTTTATTGTCGCATTGCCGCGGGCGAAAAGCTCCGATTAAAACACTCATCATGGATGCGCATGTGGTGGTTGGCGTGGGTAATATTTATGCGGCGGAATCATTGTTTTTGGCAGGCATTCACCCTGCGCGTGCAGCGGGACGAATTTCACAAAAACGATTGGAATCCTTGGTGTTAGCGATCAAAGAAACCTTGGCAGCGGCGATACAAGCAGGTGGCAGCAGTATCAGTGATTTTGTACAGGTGGATGGTAAACCAGGGTATTTTGCGCATACGTTTCATGTGTATGGGCGAGAAGGTGAGCCTTGTATGTCTTGTGACACAAAAATACGCCGCATGATACAGGCTGGGCGTAGTAGTTTTTATTGTCCGAACTGCCAACATTAGGCACTTTTAAATGCGTTACAAAAGAACGATACGGACAAGCAAATAAACCATGGCGAATGATGGAAATAATAAATACCCGTCATTTGTTTCATGTTAGACAGAAGACGGTAAGATACGGCATATACAAATTATTTGGATGATTATGGGTTGGAGGCTTTGTGAAGCAAGCTTTGGAACAGGCATTAGAGTGTGCTGTGGACACACTGTTACAGGATATTCCTGAGGCAAAAAAAGTAGCGGTGAAATTATCGCGTCCTAAAATAAAAGAGCATGGTGATTATGCTGCCAATGTGGCGATGCCGTTGGCAGGCATGTTAAAGAAGAACCCGCGCCAAGTCGCAGAGCTTCTTTTGCAAACGGTGCAATGGCCTGAGCAGGTTGAAAAAACGGATATTGCTGGCCCAGGTTTTATCAACATTACACTTAAAGCTGGTGGCGAAACGGATATTTTGAAAACGATTCTTGAGCAAGGTGAAACTTATGGCTGCTTGGATAATAGTCATGGTGAAGCTGTTAACCTTGAATTTGTATCGGCCAATCCAACAGGCCCTATGCATGTTGGTCATGGGCGTGGTGCTGTGGTCGGGGATGCTTTGGCTAACCTGTTAAATGCGCGCGGTTATCAAGTGCATAAAGAATATTATATTAATGATGCGGGTAGCCAGATTGGTGTGTTAGGTAATTCGGTATGGCTGCGTATGAAAGAGCTGCAAGGTATTGCGATTAGCTTTCCTGATTCCGCATACCCTGGTGACTATATTATCGAAATCGCCAAAGAAATTCTTTCAAACAAAGACTTTCCTAGCTTTGAAGCCATGGATGAGGCATCACGCTTAATAGAAATTGGTGTGTTAGCGGTTGCTGCCAATATGGTAATGATTCGCAGTGATCTAAACGATATTGGTATTACCTTTGACCAATACTTTTCAGAAAAAACATTGCATGAATCTGGAAAAGTTAATCAGCTGATTGAACAACTGGAAAATGATGGTTTGATTTATACAGGTACGCTACCCCCACCCAAGGGTAAAGAAGTGTCCGACTACAAACCTGTGGAACAACGTTTATTCCGCACCACTGATTTTGGCGATGATGTCGATAGGCCATTGCAAAAACAAGATGGTACGGCGACATATTTTGCTGCCGATATTGCTTACCACGAAGATAAATATCAGCGTGGATTTAAGCATATGATTGATATTTGGGGTGCGGACCATGGCGGCTATATTAACCGTGTTCAGTCTGCAATGAAGGCTCTTACAGGGCTTGAAAAACAACCCGAAGTGCTGTTGGTGCAAATGGTGAACCTTACCCGTGATGGTAAGCCTTTTAAAATGTCTAAGCGTGCCGGTACGTTCGTTACTTTAAGCGAAGTAGTCGAAGAAGTGGGCAGGGATGCTGTGCGTTTTAATTTTATGACACGCCGTATTGAAAGCCAATTTGATTTCGACCTTGAAGCTGCCAAGCAGAAAGATGCCGAAAACCCTGTGTATTATGTGCAATATGCTCATGCACGTGTTCACGCGGTGTTACGAAAAGCTGAAGATGAGGGCGTTGTTGTCAACGATGTAAATGCTGTGGATACTTCGTTACTTACCAGTGATGAGGCTCAAAAATTGATCAAAATGCTGCTTTCATATCCTGAAATGTTAGATGCAGCTGCACAGCGTCGTGAACCTTATCGTATTGCGACTTATACCATGCAATTGGCAGCAGCTTTTCATAGCTTTTATCATCATAATCGCGTGATTGGTGTGGAAGAAGCGTTGATGCAGGCACGACTACTTTTGCTAAGAGCAACGGCACAGGTGATTAAAAATGCGCTTGCTTTACTTGGTGTGTCGGCACCGGATAAAATGTAATGGCTGCACAAGACTTTGCTCAGGTTGAGGTGCCGCAAGTCGAGGTGGAAAAGCCATTGACGCATGTTAAAACAATGGTGTTAACGGTGTTATCGGTGTTGCTCGTATTGGCAACATTTATGGGGGGATTCTGGCTGGGGCAAAAACAGGGTGTTGAAACTGCCGCAGGTGAAGACAAGGCACGTTTGGAAAAAATGTTGCGAGATCAACAAGGTGAAATGGATTTATTGCGCCAAGAGGCTGCAAAGCAAAAGGTGGAGTCTGAAGCCTCAACAACGCAGGTCGGTGATTTAACATTTTATAATGAACTGCTGCACCAGTCTGTGAAGCCAGCACCATTACATGCTGAAAGCACCGCTAAAAAAAGCATGTCGAGCCATACAGCGACTCATGAGTCATTACCGTCCACACTTGAAATGCGTAAGATGATTGAGAAAGAAATGCGTCAATCACCTAGAAAAAACGCAACGGTCATTACGCCGACAGTGGCTCTCGAATCTGTTAGCGCGAATGATAGAAAATTTAAGCAGCAGGGGTTCATCTTGCAAGTTGGCTCATTCCAAAAGCAAGTTGATGCTGATGCTTTTTTGCCGAAGTTAACGAAACAAGGGTTCTCTCCACTGGTTCACCGTATTAAGCTGGCTAATTTGGGCGTTTGGTATCGTGTTTATATTGTTGGTTATGAATCAAGAGAAGCTGCAAATAAAGCAAAGGCTGCGGTAAAGAAATCCTTAAATATTACGGCACTTGTATTGAAGGCTAGCTAACGATGGCTGATGCGCGGTTAACGCAGGCAATACAATGGTTGCATGGTGTGTTGGGTATAAGCTTTGAAGTTCACCCGTTGGCTGGCGATGCATCTTTTCGCCGTTATTTCCGCGTTCATGCAGAAGATACAACATGGGTATTGATGGATGCTCCACCTGACAAAGAAGATTGTTCACCCTTTTTAAGGATCCGCTCATGGTTTCAACATGCTCATTTATGTGTACCTGCTTTAATTGCCGAAGATCAGCTTCAAGGTTTCTTATTATTACAAGATTTCGGGGATGACACTTGGGCTGCGCACTTACAAAATAATATGCAAAAAGGTGATGATGCAAAACCTCTTTTTGAAGACGCTTTGAGGCAATTGCACGTGTTGCAAGCTGCACAGCCAAGTTTTGAACTGCCAAATTTTGATGTCTCACGTATGCAGCGCGAGTGTGACCTTTATTTGGATTGGTATTTACCCAAAGTTGTAGGCTGTTTGCCAACGGAACCTGAGCGTGAATCGTTTCATGCGGCGTTGTTGCCATACTTACAACGTTTACAAGCGCTGCCGCAAGCTGCGGTTCATTTGGATTATCATTCGAGGAACCTCATGATTCCTAAGGATGGCCTGCCACTTGGCGTGATTGATTTTCAGGATGCCGTACTGGGTCCCATTACCTATGATTTGGCATCCTTGTTGTATGACTGTTATCAAGATTATCCTGAATCACTGCGACGGGAATGGAGCGCACACTTCTTTTCAGCGTTACCCACCGCATCGAAAGTATATTTCTCGAATTTCGATGATTGGCATGAATCATTACGTTTAACGGCTTTTCAGCGACATATCAAAGCCATGGGTATTTTTGCGCGCCTGGCATACCGCGATGGAAAAAAAGGCTTTTTGGATGAAATACCACTGACGAAAAAGCATTTGCAAGATGAGATGGCGGTTTTGAACTTGCCAAGTGCTGTGGTCGAAACTTTGCAACAAGGCTAATGCTTCACCGTATTAGGAGAGCGTATGCTTACTTTTCTTTTTCCAATACGGATTGAATACGTAGCTTGGCTTCAGCTGGTAGTTGAACATCTTGTTTAAGGTCATGTTCACGAATATGTTTGAAAATATTGGCCATCATTTTCAAGCTTTGATGGTAATTACGGCACAAACCACACATGGCAAAATGCAGCTTTAATTGTATCTTTTCTGTCAAAGACAGCTCACGTTCAAAGCTTTCTGATGTTAGTTGACTGACGCGTTTGCAAGCGTGTTTCATGATTTTTCCTGACCTCCAAACCAATGCTTATGTAGGCAGGTTTGCAGGGCAAGCCTAGCACGGTGCATTAGTACATGCAGGTGAGTCGGTGTAATGTCATAGGCATTACAAATGCTTTCACTGTCATCACCCGTCAATTCACGCATTTCAAAAACGCTACGTTGTTTTTCGGGCAAGTGAGATAAACATTGTTGTAAGACGCTGCGAAACTTTTGATTATCGCATAAAGCTTCTGGATTATCACGCCAAGCCGATGGTGAATGTTCCCAACTTTCATTTTCAGAGAAGTATGCGGAAGTTGGATCATTTTCCAAGCGGTCGCTGGTTTTTCTATGGCGAATTTCTTTTCGGATATGATCAATAATTTTATGTTTCATGATGCCGACCAGCCAAGTTCGCAGTGTTGAATCGCCGTTGAAACGCTCATGGCCTCGCCATGCTGCTAAGAGTGTCTCCTGAACCATATCTGTTGCCAACTCTGTATCATGCAGGCGTGATAGAGCATAGCGAAAGAGATAGTCACCATGTTCTTTTAAACATAATTCGGGACTCATCTGTTTATTGACCATGCGTGTATCATGCCAGTGAAACAGGTGTCAGCAAGCAACCATGATACGGTACTGTTCTTGCTTGTGAACGCATTATGAATGATGACCTACAAAAAAAACTGATGGGCATGGTGGATCAAATGCCACCTTTTCCTAGAAGTGTCCTTCGTGTTATTGAACTTTCAGCAGATATCAATTGTTCACCAAAAGACTTGGTACAAGTGATTGAGCATGACCCTGTGCTTACCATGAAACTATTAAAACTGGTAAATTCAGCTTTCTTTTCATTGACACGAAGCATTGCCTCTGTGCGTCATGCTTTGGTTTATTTGGGCTTAAACACTGTCAAAAATCTTGCTTTGAGTATTGCGACTGTCGACTCATTACCGCGTAAAAAGGTGGACTGTTTTCATACACAAGACTTTTTGCTGCACTCGCTAACCACAGCATCTATTGCGCAACATATTGCTAAAAAATTTAATATTGAGGCTGACGCGACAGATGTGTTCGTAGCGGGGCTGTTACATGATTTTGGTAAAGCGGTGTTGGCGCAGTTTGAGACAGGCCTGTTTGCTCAGGCCGTTCAAGAAGCTGCAGCAAACCAAGAGTCATTGCACATTGCTGAATTGCGAGTGATTGGTGCTGATCATGCACAAGTTGGTGGCATGCTGGCGGAGAAGTGGGATTTGCCAACGGAGCTTGTTAATTGTATTCGAGAGCATCATCAAGGTATAAGCTCGCCTTTGGGAGACTGTATTTTTGTTGCAAATCAAATCAGTAAACAGGCTGGGTTTGGTAGCAGTGGTAATATGATTATTGAGGAGTTTCCTGATTATATTGTTCAGAGATTTGGCCTTGATCTGCAGGGTATGGTCATTCAATTGGGTGATTTGGCAGGGGAAGAGGCAAAAGTCAGTGCTTTTATTAATATGTAAATAGCGGGCAAAACGAGGGTGGTGGGGGAGTGATATGAAAGTACGTTTTTGGGGTGTGCGTGGGTCAATTCCTTCACCTGGCCCGCAAACTGTTCGTTATGGTGGAAACACCACCTGTATTGAAGTGCGATCTGATGATGGCACGCTTATTATTCTTGATGCAGGGACAGGCATTTTTCCTTTATCACAAAGTTTATTCCCTGAGTTTCCACTGCAAGCACATATTTTTAATACCCATACCCACTGGGATCATATTCAAGGGCTGCCATTTTTTATTCCATTTTTTGTACCGGGGAATCAGGTGAATATTTATGGTGCATCCGATCCCATATCACAAAAAGGCATCAGTGAAATTTTAACCACACAGCTGCAATATCGCTTCTTTCCTATTCGGGAAGCTGAACTGAAAGCAGATATTGCTTATCAATCCCTCGTGGAGTCGCAAAAAATTCAAATAGGCGATGCGGTGATTACCCCCGTATTGATGAATCACCCGGTCATTAATTTTGGTTATCGTATTGACTGCAATGGTAAGTCCGTGTTTTTTACGGGCGATCATGAGCCTGCGACCAATATTTATAGCTCTGAAGATGAAGAATATGAAGAGTATCAAGAATTGATTGATGAGAAAAACCAGAGCATTATCGATGCTATTCGAGGTGTGGACGTGATGATTTCAGACTCATCCTATACGCCTGAAGAATATCCAGCCAAGAAAGGTTGGGGGCATGGTACGTATGATACGGGTATGGATATGGCGCGTGATGCTGGTGCTGGAAAATTATATTGCACCCATCATGAACCAACGCGTAGTGATGATGCTTTGGAAGCAGTCTTTGCCGAAGCTTTGGAGCGGAACCCTAGGAAAGAGGGCGATCCTGAATATCTCTTGGCTCAGGAAGGGTTAGAAATCGAGTGGTAAGTTGTAACGATTCAGCTCACCACTTATTTGTCCGATGATTGCGTTGAAAAATGCTTGTTTACAGGAGTAAACACCGCTTTTTCGCCTTACCCTCAAAAAAATTAGCGGCAACCTGAAAAGTTACAGTATGTTTTATAGGTATGCTGATTAGATAACTTGATATTTAGCATGATTTTAAGTGAAATAGTAGAATATGATTATAATTATGAAATTAACTTTCATAAAAACAGCTTGAAATAGCACTTTTATAAGAGTTGAATGTAATATTTAACGTTAGTGTTAAGCATTTTTATTGAACCAGTGATAATATTTTCCCATGACTGGAAAGAATACATCTCTAGAATCATTACCATCTATTAAAAAATATTCCTGATCTGGTGAATCTCCACACTTCCCCGTACCACAATTGAGCCCTCTAAATTTAGACGTTTTTAAGTCACTGTTTTTAGTTGAAAAATGCTTCTCTCTATTGCATAGGGAATTAATAGCTCGAAATTCATTCAGTTCCCATATTTCAAAAAAGAACAACTCTTCTTTAGTTAAATAGATTTTTTTATTTTTCTTTTGTTTTAATTGGTAATCCCCCCGGAAATCCACTCGCGAAGGTGATTCATAGAGAATACCAAAAATAGAAATAACCTCTTTGTCGGGAGAGTATTATATTCTCTCATTACACTTTGAACTTCTTTAAAGAGTTCGTCGGCACTTTTTAATCCAAAGTAATCTAAAGGCTCTAGACTAGCAGAGCTATTTATTTTTAAGTAATTCCCAGAGCTCTTTGGCAAGAGCGTCCGCATCTTTCTTCCATCGCCATTCGCATTCTTTT
>Ga0316202_10001481_pt1 | contig 18228 bp, 18 predicted proteins | sample 3monrhotite_MG_FD_204934 | JGI IMG/M metagenome (GOLD analysis project Ga0316202, IMG submission 204934) | Microbial mat bacterial communities from mineral coupon in-situ incubated in ocean water Damariscotta River, Maine, United States -... | ecosystem: Environmental > Aquatic > Marine >... | reverse complement strand
CGTAGCCGTCGGGTGATCCGGGGCCTTGGCGGTGATCTTGTACTTGCCGCCCGGCACGAGCACGTCGATGGCGTACGCGCCCTCGGCGTCCGTCACGGCCGAGCCCCAGGAAGCGCCCAGCCCGAGCAGGCTGGCCATCATGCCGGGCCCCCCGCTGCCGCTGGCAGCCTGGACCACCGCGCCCGGTACCGCCTGGCCGGACTCGGTCAGGACCCGCCCCGCGACCTTGCCGGCCGCCACGGTCTCGAGGTCGAGCTCGCCCGTTTCGCCGGGCTCGAGCTCGGCACTGTAGGGCGTGTTCGTGTTGCCCATGACCGTGCCACTCATGCCCACGGATACCTGGCTGGCGCCGACGGCCCAGACCTTGACGGCGCCCGGATCGACGCCCTCCACCGTGTAGCGGCCATCGGCATCGGTCATGGCCGTGCGCGGTGTCGGCATCATGCCGCGGCCGCGGCCGCCCATGGCGAACACGGTGATGCCCGCGATGGCCGCGCCCCCCTCCTGGGCCGTGACGCGCCCGGAGAGCATCGCCAGACGCAGGAGCGAGACGGTCAGGCCATCGGACGGCGCACTGGAATTGAAGTCCAGGGTCTGCCCGGCGTAGCCGTCCGCGCGCACGAACATGCCGCCGCCGCGGCCGACCGGCAGCGTCATCGTGAAGGCGCCGCTCGCGTCGCTCTTCGTGGTGAAGATCGCGAAGTCGGATTCCGGGTTGCCGCCGCCACCGAAGATCGTGGCCCCGGCGACCGGTTCCTCGGTCTCCGCGTCGATGACGGTGCCCTTCACCTCCTTGCCGGCCGCATTGATCGTCAGCGTGTACTCCCCGGTGAAGGGGACCTTGATCGGCGCGCCCATGACGCGCATCACGCCCGGCAGGAGCGCCGACACCTGGTACTGGCCGGGGGAGAGGCCGGCGATCGCGAAGCGGCCTTCTTCATCCGTATAGGCCGGCATGCTCTTCGAGGTGCCGCCCATCATCATGGCGAAGGCGTTGCCCATGGCCATCAGCACGGTGCCGCGGAAGGCCTTGCCGTCCGCGTAGGTGATGCGTCCCTTCAGGACCTGATCGCCCTCGGGGATGTCGACCAGCGCTTCGACGCGTGCGCCGGCCGCCGGCAGACTCGCCGAGGCGAAGCCCATGGCACCGTCCTCGGCCGTAGCGCGGATCTCGTAGAGACCCGGCGCCAGCCCGCGGAACTTGAAGACGCCATCCTCCCCGGTCGTGGCCCGGGCGATGACCTCCTTGCCCGACATGCCGCCATCGAGCAGGCGGGCGATGAACTGCGTCTCCGCGCCGCCCTTGAACGGGTTGCTCGGATCGATCTCCTGTACGTGGCGCAGCTCGACGGTCGCCACGACGGCCTCACCGCCACGACGCGTCACGCCCTGGATCATGCCGCGGCCGCGGATGTCGGTCGGCACGCGCGGCACACCCTTGGTGCCGCCTGCCGCGCCCTTCAGCCCGGGGCCGGCGCGCTCACCATCGTCCTCGACGCTGCTGTCGCCGTAGTCGCCGTCGTTCTCGGCGTCAGCGCCGCCGAAGATGAGCCAACCGCCCACACCCGCCGCAATCAGCAGCAGGGCCCAGATCCAACTACCACGCATGGAGCCTCCTCCGGGAACGCCCCTCCGGTGCCCATGCTCGGGATGGCAGGGTCGGTCACCCGCCGTGATGGGACCGGAGGCCCACGCCTCCCTTGAAGGCACGAGGGTACCCGTGGCCCAGGGGGCGCGACCCACCCGCTCCAGAGCAGCCCCACGGCAGCGGCCAGCGCCACGAGGACCGCCAAGGCGAGCGTCCGCCTAGACACCGGTCGTGGGCGGTCCGGCCTGGGGCGTGCTGCGCTTGAAGAAGCCGCTCAGCGCGTCGCCGAGCTTCGTGAGGGCGGTCTGCGGGATCTTCCAGAGGCCACCGCCGACGGTCCGGATGACCTCGCCGACGACTTCCTTGCTGAACGTGGCGGCCTCGGAGAACGCGCCCTTGAGCGCCTGACCGCGAGTCGCCTCGGTCCACGCCGAGAAGGCGCGGCAGCGAGCCTTGGTCACGTAGCCGATGCGCAGTGTCGCAACCGCATTGAGGCCGCCGTCGAGAAGCGGGCCGCCGAGCGCCCCGACCGTCTTGCCGAAGATGCCCGAGAGGGCACTGCCCGCCGCCTCGCTGAGGTCCTGCAGGTACGCACTCGCAATCGTGGCGGCGGAGACGTCACGGAGGATCGAGAGCGTGCCGCGCGCGCCCGGGCGGCCGTAGTAGATGCGTGCGATGCGGGAGCAGAGGTTGGCGTTGCGCCACAGCACGAGGAAGGCATCGATGGTGCCGTTCCACGAGACAGCCGTCGCGATCCCGACGCCGAGGGCCTCCTGACGGATGACCTGCCGCGCCTTGCGATCGAGCGGTTCGAGCAGGCGCTCGACGGTCTCCTGTTCGAGCTTGCGCACCTCGCCCGACAGGGCGGCGACCTGACTGCGGTCGGCGTCCGCCGTTTCCTCACGCAACAAGCGGCACCGGGCGAGGGCGTCGTGCACGTCTTGCGGAGCCCCGTCCCACTCGGGATTCGTGAGCAGGGACTCGAGGTAGCGCTCCACGAACAGGAGGTGCTTGTGGAGATGCTTGGCCCGTCGCTCGGCGAGCGGCGGCAGCACCGGCGGCTTCAGTACGGCCGGCACGCGCAGGAACGCGAGCAAGGGCCGGCCGATGAACCACCACATCCCGACCGCGACGACGGCGAGGAAGCCCACGCCGGCCGTCCAGTGGATATCGGCGAAGAAGCCGTAGATGTCCGCGACCTGCATGGCCAGCAGGAACACCATCACGCCGATCAGCGCGTAGGAGGCGGTGCGGGCAAAGCGGAAGACGGCGCGCAGGACGAGGCCGAAATCCTGGAGGGGTGCAGCCATGGGGCAGGCTCCGGGCTAGTCCACCCAGTCTGCCACGAAGACGTTGGTCTCGTTGGGCTTCTCATTCTCGCGGTTGCTGCAGAAGACCAGCCGCTTGCCATCGCGGGTGAACATCGGGAAGCCGTCGAAATCGTCCGAGCGGCGCGCCCCGGGCCGCGTGCGCTCGAAGTGCGTGACGCGCTCGGTCTTGCTGGTTCCGACGTCGACGAGGTACAGCTCGAAGTTGCCGCCGCGCGGGTCGTGCATGTTCGAGGAGAAGATGATGCGCTTGCCATCGGGGTGCCAGAAGGGCCCGAAGTTCGCGGCGCCGTTCTTGGTGACCATCTTCTTGTTGGAGCCGTCGGCGTCCATGATCCAGATCTCGAGCTTCGAGGGACGCACGAGCTGACGCTTCAGCAGGGCCTTGGTCTCCTCGACATCGACACTGTCGCGGTCGGGTGCGCGCCACACGATCTTCGAGCCGTCCCAGTTGAAGAAGGCACCGCCGTCGTAGCCGGGGGCATCCGTCAGACGCTTCACGTTCGAGCCGTCGATGTCGCAGCTGTAGAGATCGAGGTCACCGTCGCGCGTCGACGTGAAGACGATCTTGTCGCCCTTCGGACTGACCGTGGCCTCGGCGTCGTAGCCGGCCGACTGGATCAGCGGCTGCACGTCCGAGCCATCGGCGTTCGCGGTGAAGATGTCGTAGGCGTTGAAGATCGGCCAGACGTAGCCGAGGGAGCGGTCGTAGGCCGGCTTCGGCGGCGGCTCCTTGCCGGCGAGATAGGTCGATGCGTAGAGGATGCGCTTGTCGCCCGGCATGAAGTACGCGCAGGTCGTGCGGCCGACACCACCGCTGAGCAGCTTCGTGTCGGAGCCGTCGGGCGCCATCACGTAGATCTGGTCCGCCGTGTACGGCGCCCGCGTCGCCTGGAAGATCAGACGGTCTTCGGCGAAGGACCAGTAGGCCTCGGCGTTCTCGCCGCCGAAGGTGATCTGCCGCAGGTTCTTGAGGTGCGTCTCCCCGTCGCGCACTGCGTGGGCGACGGCGGGGCTCTTGGCGCCAGCGCCCTTCTTTGCGGCCGGCTTCGTGCCGCAGGCGGCGAGAAGCGTCAGGAGGAGGGCGGACAGGACGAGGATGGATGTGCGTGCCATGGCGCAGAGGATGGCCGCGGGGTGCGTCCGTACCAACCAAGTCCGGAGCGCCCCGGTATCCTCGCCCCCATGGATGACGAGAGCCTGTTCGCACACCACGCGCGTTTCAAGACCGATGGCGAGGCCCCCGAGGGCTGGTACCGCGAGGGCGAGACCTTCGCGGAAGGCGCCTGGGTCGTCGATCTGGACCTTTTCGTGGAGATCACCCAGGGCGCCGAAGCCTGGGAATCCCTCCGCGGCGAGACCATCGAACTCGCCGTGGGCGAGAACGAGTACGAGATCGACCTGCCTCAGGACGTGACCTTCGACGAGTGCTGGACCCTGACGGGCTGTGGCCTGTTCGAGCCCGCCCCCGGGGTCACCGAGGAGCAGCTCGCCGAGGCCGAGGACTTCGGAGAGGACTCGGAACTGGGCCGCTTCGGCGACCTGCATGTCATCCCGATGGTGGGCGACGCGCCGCCCCTCGAGGCCGATGAGGACGACGAGGACGAACCGGCGCCCGAAGCCGACGCGAGCCACTAGGCGGACGAGTCCCCCGCCATGCCGGCGAGCGCGTCGGCTCGCGTGGGGTAGGTGCGGAACAACTCCAGCACGCCCATGGTGCGCAGGGTCGCACGCACGCGCGGATGCCCGCAGGCCAGGGCCATGCGGCCGCCGACGGCCCCGAGGCGCTTGGCGGTCTGCAGCAGGAAGCCGCACGCCGTGGACGGCAGGATGCCGACGGCATCCAGGTCCCAGACCATCACGCGGGCACCGTTCGCGAGCAGCCCGGCCACGCGGGCCTCGAACGCCGGCAGCGTCGTGAAGTCCATGTCGCCCTCCGGCGTCAGGACGGTGATGCCGTCGATGGACTCCACGCGAATTCCCATGGATGCACCCTACCCGTGACCGCGCGGCGGCGTCAGGGCCGGCGCCAGGCGACGACGGCCGGCGAGCCCCCCGAGACGAGGTAGACCGTGCCGTCGGCGCCGTGCGCCATGCCGGTCCAGCCCTCGACGCCGTCGACCGCAGGGCCCGGTACGCCCGTCACGTTGGGCACCGACTCGAGCTTGCCCGGCGCGGGGGGCACGAGACTGACAAGCCGACCGCGGCCTCGACCGAGCAGGACGAGCAGGCGCGAGCCGTCGTGGGAGATGGCGCGCACGTCGGGACCGGCCTCGAAGCCGTGACGCGCACGGATGCCCTGCAGGTTGCTGCCGTAGCGGTCCATGCGACGCACGGAAATCGGCTGGCCCGCCTCCCCGCGATCGACGGCCCAGAGGTCCTCCATGCTCGCCGAGCGCTGCACGGCGACGAGCGCCCGCAGGCCCGAGCCCTTGTCGGTCCAGTCGCCGGCATCCCGCCCACTGCGATCGCCACCGGGCACGATGGCGATGTGATCGAGCTTCACGCTCGCGAGCGCGCCGGTGGCATCCCGGCGCAGGCGGCCCCAGAAGAGCACGCGACGATTGCGCTCGCCGACGTAGAGCACGTTCGGCGGCTGGAACGCGACGGCCTGGAAGTCCACCGGGACGTTCCAGAGATGCTGCAGCTGATAGCGCTGCCAGGCGAAGGGTGTGGAGCCCGCCACCGGCGCATCGGGCCGCGTGGTGAGCGCCAGCGTCCGCACACGCACCGTGCCACCGGAGGTCAGATCGCGGCTCGGGACGGTCAAGATGTCGCGCCGATCGTCACCGCAGACGAAGACGAGGTCGTCCCCGGCCAGGGTGAGGCCGGTGGCTCCCGCGAGGCCCTCGACGCGGACGTGGTGCCACGCGTTGGGGCCGGCGTCGTCTGCTTCGTTGCCGCACGCCGCCAGGGCGCATACCGCGAGAAGCACCAGGCACAGGGTCATGAGGCGCTGCATGTCAGTCATCCTCCATGCGACGAGTCGTCCCCCACCCGGGAAATCGGACGGCGGCCAGCTCGCCAAGGGTTGCCCCCTCGGCCTCGACCACCGCATCGGGCCAGAGGTCCGCACACGGCACGAGCACGTAGGGTGTGGACAGGAGGTCGGAGGCGAGGGCGGCTTGGGCCGACCCGTCGTAGACGACGTCGACGTCGAGTGTGCGCGGCGCGAACCGATCCGCCACACGGACACGCCCACAGAGCGCCTCGATGTGGCGGCACGCCACGCGCAGGGCCCGCCCTCGGAGGTCGGTCCGCAGCCGGACCGCGAGGTTCACGTAGCGCGCCTGTCCCTGGGCGTCGCCTGCCGCCCCCACGTCGTAGCGGGGCGAGACGGCGTCGACCGCGAAGCGCGCCGCGAGCAGTTCCAGCGCCCGCGGGATCCATCGCTCCGGCTCGATGTTGGAGCCGAGCGAGAGCAGATACGCCCGCGATCGGCTCAAGCCGCGCTCCCGCGCGAGCCGCGCTCGATCTCGACCCCGACTTCGCGACTGAAGCGCACGGCGCCGGGCTTGCGCACCCGGACGCGCACCCACGACACACCGAACTCGGTGCGCACCATCGCCGCCAGGCGCTCCGCAAGCGTCTCGACGAGCTGGAAGGCGCCGTCGATCGTCAGCTTCTCGGCGGCCTTCGCGACGGACCGGTAGTTCACGGCCTGGGCGATGTCATCCTCTTCGGCCGCGCGGCGCGCGTCGCACGCCATGTCGAGGTCGATCAGGATCGGCTGGAGCTTCTTCCGCTCCCAGTCCTCGATGCCGATGATCGCGCGTACCTCGAGGTCGCGGATGAAGACGGTGTCCTGGTTGGAGGCTGCAGTCATCGGGGTTCATCCTCGCTTCGGGCCCGCATGCGCAACGACATGCGCGCTGGCGGCCTCGACGGTCGGGAAGAGCGGCATCATGCGATCCAGCCCAAGGAGCGTAAGCGTGTGTTCGGCCGGGCCCTGGGCTCGCGCAAACGCCAGGCGGCGGCCCCGGCTGTCGAGGCGCATGCCGACACGCACGAGGGTTCCGAGCCCGGCGCTGCTGATGAACCCCACCGACGCGAGGTCGACGACGAGCCCTCCGGCGTGGCCATCGAGGTAGCCCATGAGCTCACGCTCGAACGCAGGCAGCGTCGCTTCGGTGATCTCCACCGGAGGCACGACGACAATGACGGGGTCCGCGGTCATGGGCGCAACAGTCTGGCAGAGCCGCGGACGGGGTCAACCCGCCGGGTCGGGATGCGGCGCGCCTTCACTCGACCTTGCGCAGGAAGAACGCGTGCGGCACCACCCAGCCACTGACGTCCCCGCCGAAGCTCAGCCCTTCGGCGGTCCGCTCGGCGCGCACGACGGGAATCGACGTCACGCGCCCGCCCGGCACGGCCGTGGTCTGGAACGTCACCTCCGCGCCGGCCTGCGACCACTGCCCCCCCAGGCGCTGTTCGCCACGCGCATCGACGAAGCGCGCCATGAAGGCGCCGTCGGCGCGCAACTCGAGGGAGAGTTTGATCGCTCGTGCCTTGGCCATGCACGCACGCTGGATCTCCGCCTGCTTCTCTGCCCCGATCCCCTTGCGCGGCTTGCCGTCCTTCGTCTCGAGGTACTCGGCGGCGAGCCGACGCGCGTAGTCCGGTCGGTCGAGTTCGTAGCGCCCCGCCGACGCCGCCGCATGCGGACCGCCGTCTCCGCAAGCCGCCGCCCCGACGCCGAGGAGCGCGCAGATTCCAAGGAGACGGAGGACGCGGGCCGTCACAGCTGGAGGTTCGATACGTACCAGCGCCCGCGCGCCTGCAGGAGCGTCACGACCTTCTCCTCACCGTTGGCAAGGAGGTAGGGGATCGTCACCGTCTGGCTCCCCGGCTGGAGCCTCATGCCGCGCAGGCCGGGCTCCCGCTCCCGCGGGGAGAGCTTGACGAAGAAGCGCAGCATCTCGGGCATGCCGCCGGCCACGGCCTCCGCCACGGCGGCTTGGTGGCCCTCGCCGAGTTGGTGCTCGACCACGCGCATGAGCTGGCTGCCGGGGCGCGGCGTGGCGAGGTTCTTCTGCAGCCGGTTCATGTCGCCCTCGAGGGCGAAGCGCGCGTCCTTGGTGAGGAGTTGCTGGAGCTGCACCCAGTCGCCGTCATGCACTGCCCGCATCGTCGCCTCGAAGACCACCTGCGGGTTGCTGGCGTCGAGGGACGCGTCCTCCTCCCCGCAGCCACCGAGCACGGCAGCAGCCAGGGTCAGCAGGGCGAGAAGGCGGATCGGCATCGACACAAGGTAATGCGTCCTGGGGCACACGTAGCCTCTTGAGATCGTGCTCGCCCCCCAGGCCCTCGCCCAGGAGACCGAACGCGCCCTCGCATCCGTGGGTCGCGTGCTCTTCCTGCCGCAGTGGCCGGACGTCCCCGTGCGCTGGAATCGCCGGCTACGCCGCGCCGGACGGGCGGTGATCGACATGCGCGGGCCGCGCTTCGTGTCGGCGGTGATCGAGCTCTCCCCGACGTACTTCGAGGTCTACCCCCAGGATCTGGCGGGCATCCTCATCCACGAGGCCGTCCATGTGGGCCTGGCCATCCAGGGCCGCCCCTTCGGCCATGGCCCCGAGTTCCATCGGGCCTGCGGCGAGGCGGGCGGGCTGCTCCACAGCCGCTGGCTGCCCGGGCGCGTCTTCCGCTACGCCTGCCCCATCTGCGAGACGGTGCTCGAGCGCCGCCGGCGGACGTCGGACAGCCGCTGGTGCGCCGACTGCGTCGGCCGGGCGGAGGCCGTCGGCACGGATGCGTACACGGCCCACCGCGCCCTGAAGCTGATCGGGACCGTCTTCAAGGGCCCTGAGGGCGCGGAGGACGCCCCCCGGCCCGTCTGCGAGTAGCGCTCGCCACGGGGCAGGCCCCCGTTTTCGGCGCGCACGGGGCCCGACGGGCCCCGAATCGCATGAGAGCGGCACCCCGTCGTCGTAGGCTGTGGAGACCTCCGTCGGATCGAGGTGAGGGACACGCCGTGACGAAGACCATCTGCCTGACCATCTGCCTGACCATCGCCCTTGTCGGCGCGCTTGGAGCCGTCGCCCACGCCGGGGACGCCACCGTCCCCGACTGCGTCGGCCTGCCGCTGACCGAGGCGCAAGCCCTGCTCGCGAAGGCGGGCTTCGAGGTCGCCGTGAAGCCCGCGCCGGGCCGCCCCCTCGGGGTGGTCTTCTCGCAGTCGCCGGGGGGTCTGGCCACACGCGCCACCGGTAGCACCGTCGAGTTGCAGGTCGGCGGGCCCACGAACAAGCCCGGCATGGATCTGCCCAAGATCGGCCCCAAGCCGAAGCCGGAGCCCAAGCCCGACGACGGCCCGCCCGCCGGCACCCGCGGCGACGGTCCGATCAGCAAGCCGGCCGACGATCTGGGGGCCCCGCCCGCCGGTGCCGGTGCGGTGCCGGTGGATCCCGTCCCGAGCACCCCGGTGCCCACCCGCGGCGACACGCCTCCGTCCGGCACGGACACCAGCGGCTCCTCGCAGGGCGGCGTACGCGCCGCACCGGGCTCCAGCGCCCTGGTCTACGAAGGCAAGGCCATCCCCCCGGGTAGCCTCCCCGCCACCCAGGGCCCGGCCCTGCCCGACGTCCTCAACCAGCCGGCCGCGCGCGCGCGCCGCATGCTGGGCCGCTGGAAGGTGAAGGTCGAGCAGTCCCTCGCCCTGCCCGAGCTGGTCGGCCGCGTCATCAACCAGGTCCCGCCCGCGGGCATGACCCTGGCCCAGGGCGAGGCCGTCACGATCGTCATCGCCGTCTCCAGCAGCGCCAACGACGCGATCTTCGTGCCGCAGGCCCTCGGCAAGGACTGGCATCAGGCGTGTGCGGCCCTGCGCGCCGCCGGCGTCACGCCCGCCCCGCGCAGCGTGCCGAGCAGCGAGGCCCAGCGCGGCCAGGTGCTCATGCAGTCGCCGCAGCCCAGCAGCCTCGTCTCGCCCGGCGCGGCCATCACGCTGATGGTCGGCCGCGGCAGCGGCGCGTACAGCGCCGACGTGGTGGCCGGCCCCGCGCCCGAACCGCGCCCGGAGCCCAAGCCCGAGCCGCGTCCCGAGCCCACGCCGGAACCCACGCCCGAGCCCAAGCCGGTCGATCCGGTCGACGAGGGCCCGCCCGCCGGCAGTGGCACCACCCCCATCGAGCCGGGGCCGGAGCCCAAGCCCGAGCCGCGCCCCGAGCCCACGCCGGAACCCAAGCCGGAGCCGAAGCCGGAACCCACGCCCGAGCCCAAGCCGGAGCCCAAGCCCGTCGTCCCCCAGCTCGCCGCGCCGACCCTGAAGTCGCCGCCCGCGGGCGAGAGCTACCCCTACAAGTACGGCGCGGACTTCTCCTGGTCGAAGATCGAGAACGCCACGGGCTACGAGCTCGAGCTGCAGGAAGAGCAGCCGAGCGGTTCCTGGGCCACCGTGTCCACGGAGATGGTCGTGGCACCGAAGTACCGGCCCTCGAAGCTCAAGCGCGGTCGCTACCGCTGGCGCGTGCGCGCCACCGGCGCCGAGGCCGCCCAGGGCAAGTGGTCGGACTTCCGCCGCCTGTACATGTACTAGCCTGCTCGTTGCGTGAGGCGCGCGTCGGCCGGGGCCCGGCTGGCGATTCGGCCGGGCCCGGTGTGCGACGGCCGTCCTCCCTTGCGGCAGCAGGGGGTCCTCGCGACGGCTTCGCGCCCGAGGCCGACGCCGAGGCGAGGCGGCGGGGCCGATCCCCGCTCCGACGACCCCAGGCAGGGAGTTCGGGTGCGAGGTCCGGTCGATGCGACCTGGGTTCATGCCACAGCCGGGCTCGATCCCGCCGCGGCGCGCGGATCTAGGCCCGGCCGGGCTCGTCCGCGATCGCCGGCTTCCAGGCCGTGACCTGATCGCAGCCGCCGCGCTTGGAGCTGTACAGGGCCTGATCGGCGCGCGTGAGCAGCACATCCGTCGCGCTTCGCTCGACATCGCTGACGTCCTCGGACGTCGCGATGCCACCGCTCATGGTGATCTTGGCGTCCGCGTCCGGCCCGTAGCCACGCGCGCGGACGGCCAGGCGCAGACGCTCGGCGACCGTGATGGCGGCGGCCCCTTCGGTATTCGGAAGCAGGGCCACGAACTCATCGCCGCCGAAGCGCGCCAGGACGTCCCCGTCCCGGAGGTGCGGGCGTAGGAGGCGTGCGACCTCGATGAGTACCTTGTCGCCGGCGGCGTGGCCGAAGCGATCGTTGATCTCCTTGAAGCCGTCGAGGTCGATCATGATCACGGCCAGCACGTCGCCGTAGCGCAGGGCCCGCGCCATCTCGCGCTCGAGCACCTCGTGGAAGTACCCGCGGTTGTAGAGGCTGGTCAGCGTGTCGCGCGACGCCTGCTCGGCCAGACGCCGGTTCGCCGCGCGCAGGGCCTCCTCCATCGCCACGCGATCCGAGACGTCGCGCAGGGTGAGGACGAGGCCATCGACCCGGCCGCCGGCACGCCGGATCGGCGAGAGGGTGACGATCGAGGCCACGGACTCGCCGCCCTCACTGCGCGTCTGCACCTCACCGGCCCACTCGCCCCCCGAGCGCACGGCGGCGAGGAAGTCGGCGCGGACGCGCGGCTCGTCCTCCAGCTCGAACAGATCGACCAGGGACTCGCGCCCGTCCCGGGCCACATCACGGCCGAGGAGGCGTACGCAGGCCTCGTTGGCGGACTGGATCACCCCGGCCTGGTCCGCGATGATCACCGCCGCGGCCGTCGAGGCCAGGGCGTCGGCCATGCGCTGGGCCTGGTCGCGCCCACTGCTTCGATCGCGGGCGGTCTGCAGGCGCGCCGCGAGGGTCTCGAGCCAGCGCTCGGGGCCCTCCGCTTGGATGTAGTCCACGGCACCGAGGCGCGTGGCCTCGACCCAGGCGGACGCCGCGGCATCCTCACCGAGCAGCACCACGGGCACGTCGAGGCCCATGCCCTCGACGGCCTGGAGCAGATCGAGGACCGGCATGTCCGGCAGGGCCTCGGCCGCGAGGATCAGGTCCGGCAGCGCGGGTCGCGCGAGCGCCGCCAGCGTGGCGCCCCCGGTCCCGAGGCACTCCACCTGATGGCCCGCGCCTGCCAGGGCTTCCGCCAGGACGTCGGCGCGTGCGGTCTGGGGCTCGATGATGAGGATGTGCACGAGAGGCTCGGCTCCTACCCCATGATCGAGTAGCCACCATCGACGACGATGGTCTGACCGACCATCATCTCCGCCAGGTCGCTGGCAAGGAACAGGGCGGCGTCGGCGACATCACTCGGCTCGGTCAGGCGACCGGCAGGGGTTCTGCGGGCACTTTCGTCCAACAGCTCACTGCGATTGGAGAAGTGTTTCAGGGCGTCCGTGTCCACGACCCCGGCGGAGATGGCGTTGACCCGGATGTTGCTCGGGGCCAACTCCACCGCAAGGTGGCGCACGAGGCTCTCGAGAGCCGCCTTGCTGGCGCCTACGGCCGCATAGTTGGGGATTGCACGCACGGCGCCCAGGCTCGAGACGGCGATGATGTGGCCGCCCTCTTCCCCCATGAGCTTCGACGCATGCTGGGCCAGGGGCAGGAGGGCCGCGGCGTTGATGTCCATGGTCCAGTGCCAGTGACGGTTGGTCAGCTCCATGGCCGGCTTGATGACACCGGAGGCCGCGTTGCTCACGAGGATGTCCAGGCGACCGAACTCCTCCTCGATCGCCGCGAACATGTCGCCCAGCTTCTCGGTCTGGGCCACGTTCACCTTGTAGGTGAACGCCTTCCGACCGCGGGCCTCGACGGCCTCGGCCGTCTCCTGGGCGGGCTTGCGGCTGCGCAGGTAGTTGATGGCCACGTCGCAGCCGGCCTCGGCCAGCCGGATGGCGATGGCCCGGCCAATGCCGCGGCTGCCGCCCGTGACGAGGGCCTTCTTGCCGCTCAGGTCGATCCCGACGTTTCCTGACATGGTGCCTCCCGCGCGGAACGGTACCCTGGATCCGGTCCCGGCCGCCATGCGTGGGAGGGTGAGCCTGGAGGGAACCATGAACCAACGCTGTCGATTCCTCGTCGGTGCCGCGCTCTTGCCGGCCCTGCTACTGGCCCTCGCAGGCTGTTCCTCCAACAACAATCCGGCCCAGGCCACGGGGGACCCGAACGCGACGGCCCCCGTGACCTCGACGGATCCCGGTACGCGCTACCTCGATCCGGCGGAGCCGATCGGGGCCGTCACGGTCGAGACGCCGCCCGTGGATCCCTCGTGGACCGGCGGCCCGACCTCGATCGCCCGCCCGGTCCCCGGTGCCGCCGGCGGCTCCCCGGACGGCCCGGCCCTGGGCAGCCCCCAGCCCGGCAGCTACCAAGGCACGTTCTCTCCGGCCACCCCGGCGTCGCCGGGTGGCCTCCCGGCCCCTGCCCGGCGTTCCACGCCGCCGCCGCCGCCGCCCCCCCCGCTGCGCTGAGCCGCCCGACGACCCGCCCCCGGGGAGTCACGCGGTCGTAAAGAGTCCCTTGAGAGCCCCGCGGTCGGCGCCCCACGGCTAGACTCGGCCCATGCTCCGCCTCGCGCCCGTCCTGCTCAGCTGCGCCTTGCTGTTCGCCGGCTGCGGCTCCGGTGACGACCAGGTCACCGTGACCCCCGGGCGGCATGACTTCGGGCGCGTCCAGCAAGGGGACAAGCCCAGCAAGGTCTTCACCGTGACCAACGGGACCTCGCGGGTCGTGAGCGTCATGCCCCAGCCCAACTGCAGCTGCTTCGCCGTCGAGCGTGGCCGCAGCCTGCGGCCCCTCGATCCCGGCGACTCGATGCAGGTCACCGTGCTTTTCGACAGCACGGCCAAGCCGCCGGGGCCCGTCCAGGGCAAGTGGGTCACCTTCAACCTCGACCATCCCACCCAGCGCAAGGTCATCGTCCCGCTGGAGGGTGAGATCTACCGCGCCTACGACATCCTGCCGGCCAAGGTCAGCTACGGGCGCATCGACGGCCGCCCCACGAACCACGAGCCGCGCGTGATCACGCTCACCCCCCAACCGGGCTACGCCCTGAAGGTCGAGCGGGTCGTACCCACCCCGGCGCTGTTCGAAACCGCCATTCGTGCGGGCCAGGGTGGCGCGACCGAGGTGCTGCTGACCCTCCCCCGCGACCTGCCCGCGCGCCCCCTGGGGGCGTTTCGAGCCGTGGTCCGCCTGGAAATCGAGCTGACCGCCGCCGACGGCACGACCTTCAAGCAGCGCCCCGTCCTGCCCATCGAGGGCACCTGGGCCCGCAAGGCCGACGGGACCCCGGTCCGCTGATCCGCGGTCGGATCCGGAACTCCGTGAACGACGGGTGACCTGCTGCGTCTGATCTAGTGGGTGCGGAAGTAGGGGTCCGCGCGTTCCAAGTGTTGGAGGCTGGATGCGTCGAGTCGGGGGACTCCTACCGCTGCTCCTGATGGGCCTTGGCCTCTTTGCGGCCATCTACCTGCTCTTCGGCGACGGCATGACCAGCGGATTGGCCGGCGGGGCCCGCGACGGCAGCCAGGGCGCCGAGCCCCCCTCCTTCCTGGCCGGCTCCGCCGCCGAGCTCGAGGCCAAGGGCACGACGCGCGTCCGCAAGAGCGCCGCGGACAAGGCCGCCGACGACGCCAAGAAGTCCGAGGCCGACCGTCTGGCCCTCAAGCCGGTCGGCGTCCACGGCCTCGTCCTCGACGGCCGCGGCCAGCCCATCGCCAAGGCCACGGTCAAGCTGCTCGCCAACCCGCCGCACCTGCGCTACCGCCAGGGCGTCCCGGACGGGCCGGCCCTCGACACGACCATCACGAACGACAAGGGCGAGTTCATCGTGGGCCCCTCGCCGGAGAACGGCTACGCCAAGGTGCGCGCGGAAGCCCCGGGGTACGCCCCGACGATCCAGCCCGTGCGCACCCGCGGGGCACGCGCCGACCTGATCCTCGATCGGGGCGGCGCGCTGAAGATCAAGCTGCTCGACGCGCAGGGCAAGCGCGTCGCGGGCGCCGAGGTCATCCACCAGGCCGGCACCGTGGTCACGGCCGTCGCGACGACCGACGACGGCATGGCGCACTTCGCCGCCCTGCCGACGGGGACGGGCTCGCTCGTGGTCACCAAGCCCGGCTACGGTGCCGTGCGCGACGGCAACGTCGCCGTCGCCCCCGGCGAGACGGAGGAGCGCACGCTGATCCTGCCCGACGCCATCGAGGTCGAGGGCTCGGTCGTCGATGCGGAGACCCAACGCCCCCTGGCCGGCGCCCTCGTCACGGTGCGCTACCAGAACCTGCCGAGCCTCGAGGACGCCCCCGAGAAGGAGGTCGCCACGACCGACGAGGAGGGGCGCTTCAAGCTCACGCTCTCCGTCAGCGGACAGGAGAACGCGTTGGTGCGTGCCTCGCTGGACGGCTATGCGGAAGGGCGCCTGTGGCGCAACGCCCAGGCCCGCGGCGAGTTGCAGCTGAAGCTCGTGCCCGCCGGCGAGGCCATCGAAGGCACCGTGCTCTCGGAGGACCGCCAGCCCCTGAAGGGCGTCCGCCTCACCTTCCAGGGCCAACAGCAGGAAGACCCCGCCCAGGTCCCCGAGGCCACGAGCGGCGAGGATGGCAGCTTCGTGCTCCGCCTGCCCCCGTGGGCCGGGCCTGGCTCGAACTGGAACGTGGTCGCCGTCTCGCAGGAGGCCGGCATCGGCTATGCCCGCGCCTCCGTGCCGGCCAAGGGCAAGGCCCCCGCGAAGCCCCTCGAGATCACCCTCGCCGGCGTCGGCACGGTGAAGGGCGTCGTCACCGACGGCGCCGGCGCCCCCCTGCCGGGGGCGGTCGTCTCCCTGGCGCCCGACTGGGCCGCCACCCAGAACCGGCCCGGCCGCAAGCGCCAGCCGTGGCAGCTGCTCAACATCGTGAACGACGGCTCGCTCTTCAACCTGTCCACGGTCTCGGGCACCGACGGCCGCTACGCCTTCACCGGCGTGCCCGCCATGGACTACAAGATCAGCGCGTCGCTCGGCCTGGACTCGACGACCGCGGAAGAAGCCGTCGAGTTGAGCAGCGACGAGACGGCCGAGGCGGACATCAAGCTCGGCGAGGGCCTCACGATCGAGGGCTGGATCCTGGATCCCGAGGACAAGCCGATCCCCGGCGCCTACGTCAACGCCCAGCCCAAGCAGCGCACGGGCTACGGCTGGTGGATGAACCGGGCGTCGGCCCGCTCCCAGAGCGATGGCAAGTTCGTGCTGCGTGGCGTCACCGACAAGGAGTACACGGTCTCCGCCAACGCCTCGGGCTTCGGCGGTGCCAACGAGCAGAACGTGACCGGCGGTGACAAGGAGCTGCGCCTCGTCCTCAAGGCCCGCGGTTGGATCGTCGGGGTCGTGCGCTCGGACGGCAGCCCGTACCGGGGCATGTTCACCGTCTCCGCGCAGCGCCGCAACCAGGGCAGCAACAACAACCGCATGTTCAACGGCCTCGGCCGGGGCGGACAGCAGACGCGCACGTTCAACACGGACGACGGGCGCTTCGAGATGAAGGGCCTGGGCGCAGGCGAGTACCGCGTCACGGCCAAGACCTCCGACGGCCTCATCAGCCTGCAGGAGGACGTCGTCAACGTGGTCGAGGGTCGTGGATCCCGCGAGGCCCGCATCGAGCTCACCACCGGCGCCGTGGTCACCGGCCAGGTGCGCGACGACGAGACCGGGCGCGGCATGCCCAACATGTGGGTCTACGCCAATCCCAAGGCCAACCCGGGCGGCTCTCCGGCACCCAACGCCTACTCCCAGACCGACGCCCAGGGGCGCTTCGAGCTCAAGGGGCTCGGCACGGCGACCTACACCATCTCGGTCTGGGCGAGCGGCACGACCGTCAGCAAGGAGGTCGAGTTGGCCACCGGCGGGCGCAGCCAGGTGGAGCTCGTGAAGCGCGCCCCCGGCATGGTCACGTTCACGGTGAGCGACGAGGACGGCAACCCCGTGCCCGGCGCGCGTCCGAACCTGCGCACGGCCAGCGGCCAGTGGATCGGCGTCGACATGGGCCGCCTGCGGCGCGAGGGCCTCATCGAGCGCGATACGGACTGGCGCGCCGTCTACAACACGAACGACGGCGGCCGCGTCACCCGCTATCACGTGCCTCCGGGCGTGGTGAAGGTCTGGGTGACGTGCAAGGGCTACACGGGCTCGCAGCAGACCGAGATCGAGGTCAACAGCGGCGGCACGACGGAGGTCTCCGTCACCCTCAAACGCGCCGGGCGTTGACCCGCGCACCCCCGCCGTCGATCCGCATGGCGACCGGCTAGGCAGACCCGATAAGCCTGGCTTATGATGATCCGCGGCCCGGCATCGGAGGTGGCGCCCGTGGAACTACGACAACTCGAGTCCTTCCGAGCCGTGCTGCGCGAGGGCTCCTTCACCGCCGCCGCGAAGAAGCTGCACATGACGCAGCCCGCCGTCAGCCTGCACATCAAGGCACTGGAAGAGGAACTCGGCGCCCGCCTGCTCGATCGCGACGGCCGCGGCGTACGCCTCACGCCGTCGGGCTCGGCGCTGCTCGAGGCCGCCGATGCGGCGCTGGCCAGCCTCCAGGAGGGCGCACGTCGCATCCGCGAGATCCAGGCCCCCGAACGTGGGTCCGTGGTGCTGGCGTGCGGCGACACCGTCGCGCTGCACCTGCTGCCGCCGGTGCTCACGCGCTTCGGCAAGCTGCATCCGCAGGCCGATGTGGTGGTCCACAACCACGGGTCCAAGACGATCCTCGAGATGCTGCTCAACCGCGAGGCCGACGTGGGCATCGTCACGCGGCCGCCGTTTGTCGATCCGGCCCTCTGGACGCGCACGCTGCTCGACGACGCCCTGGTGCTGGCCTTGCCCCCCAAGCACCCGCTGCTGGCGAAGAAGCGCCTGTCGCTACGCTCGCTGCACGGAGAGGCCGCCGTGCTCCTGGCCAAGGGCGCCGAGACGCGCAGCCTGATCGACCGCGGGCTGCGCGCCGAGGGTGTCGAACTCCAGACCGTGATGGAGTCGGGCAACCTGGAAGTCGTGAAGGCCTACGTGGCGGGGGGCCTCGGGCTCTCGATCATCCCGGAGATGGCCCTCACGGCGGCAGACCGCCGCCGGATGGTCATTCGTCCCCTGCCCGGGCGCTTCCCCGCACGCCGCATCGCCGTGGCGCGCCGCAAGGACCGCACGCCGGGCATCCTCACGACCAGCCTGCTCAAGCTCATGGCAGAGCACTTCCGCGCCGAGGCATGAAACCCCCGCGCGGCCCACGCGTCGTGGGATTGACACGAACGCGGAGCCCGTCGGGGGCTGTATCCTCCGGGACCCACGCCTGACAGGAGCCACCCGTGTCCTCCGATTCCCCCCCCAGTGCGTTGCTCGACCCGGAGCTGCTCCTCGAGCGGTACGGCGAGCGC
>Ga0316202_10001479_pt1 | contig 18260 bp, 16 predicted proteins | sample 3monrhotite_MG_FD_204934 | JGI IMG/M metagenome (GOLD analysis project Ga0316202, IMG submission 204934) | Microbial mat bacterial communities from mineral coupon in-situ incubated in ocean water Damariscotta River, Maine, United States -... | ecosystem: Environmental > Aquatic > Marine >... | reverse complement strand
TGTGATATGTGCCAGTGCAATAATACGATTCATGATTGAGAAGCCTTTACCACGTGAACAAATGCATCCTGCAAGCTGATATGTCCACTCTCTTCAGTGCTTTGTTGCGCACACAATGCTTTAATTGATCCATTATAGAGCATGTTACCCTGATGCAAAATAGCGACATGATCGGTGATGCGTTCCACATCATCAAGCAGATGAGAACAGAACAGAATGCTTTTTCCCTGGCTGCGTAGATCATGAATCAGTGCAATGATGTCAGCCCGGCCAATAGGATCGAGGCCGGACATGGGTTCATCGAGAATCAGTAGTTCAGGGTCGTGAATCAGCGCAGCTGCAAAGCTGGCACGTTGTTGCATACCTTTGGAATATTCGCTGAGTCTGCGCTTGCGGGAGTCCCATATGCCCAGTCGTTTTAATAGTGGCTCTGCCCGTTCTGTGATGGATATTTTCGTCATATCACAGCATTTTCCTGCAAAATAAAGCAATTCCATGCAGGTAAGGTTGGGTGGAAAAGTGGATGTTTCTGGCAGGTAACCGATATGTCGTCGCGTTGTTGCTGAGGTGGTTTCATCTTGCAACACGATAACTTTACCTTCATCGGCTCGCATGTAACCCATAATGAGACGAATACTGGTACTTTTACCTGCGCCATTCTGGCCAATCAGCCCGAGTGTCTGTCCCTTTTCGAGAGAAAATGAAATCCCTTTTAAGGCATGATGGGCAGGGGAGCGGTTAATGTGTTTTGGATATGTTTTATGAACATTTTTAAACTGGATCATAGAAGAACTCATTGTTTTTATGATTTGAATAAGAAAGAGGGAATGCAAAGTACATTCCCTCTTGTTTCCTACACGAGTTTGAAAGTGATAGAGCTACATTGCTACGTAACTGTCTGTTGTAACTGCATCACTGCCAGAAGTTGTTGCGGATACAGCTACAAAAGCTGCTGCAGTGGTTGCAGCTGCTTTTTGGAAGATGCCGGACTGATCTGTTTCAGCAGCATACAGTTTATCTCCACTAGTATGTTTAACTGTAACGGTTGCATTTGCTTCAGTGGCATCGGTATCAGCACGCAAAATAACATTCTTACTTAGCGTTGCTGGAGCTTCAAATCCACCAGCTTTGGTTGCGATGAAACCACTAGCTGTAAGTTTTGTACCAGCTCCTGCAGCTCCTGCAGTACCAGTTGCAGCCACTGAAGAACCATACTTTTGCGCATCAGCAAATACAGCTTCTTCAGCCATGCGTGCTGTGTGCAGATCAGAAACTGCTGCTGAATTGAATGCTTTGGTACGGTAGTTTGAGAATTGTGGGATGGCGATAGCGGCAAGAATACCGATAATGGCAACAACGATCATCAACTCGATCAGTGTGAAGCCCTTTTCGTTTTTATTGATTGTCATATATGTTCTCCTTTTTTGTATTGTTCGGTCACTTTTAATCTAGAGTGATGTGCTCTTACGAGCAATGTTTGTGCCAAGCATTACTGATGCAGTGGAGGCTTATTTGCCCGCTAGTGACAAAAAGTGTCATGATGTGATGCCGCACTTTGTCAGTGATGGGTGGCTTTTGTTTTACACCGACAGCCTCTAGCTTGGCGGGAAATGAAAAGGTGAAGTGATGGCTGCGAAATTATTTAAGTTAAGACATGTGCCGGATGATGAAGCAGAAGATATCCGGCAGCTGTTACACGAGCATGAGATAGGGTTTTATGAGACGGATGCCGGTGGCTGGGGTATTTCTGTGCCTGCGATCTGGTTGCATGAAAAGGCTGATCTGGATCAGGCGAATGATTTGATTAAGGTTTATCAGATGCAGAGGGCTGAGCAGGCGCAAGCACAATATCAGCTGGATAAGGAGCAGGGTTTACAGCCTACTGTGTTGGATAAAGTCCTGCAGAATCCACTGCAGGTTGTACTGCTTGTGACGTTATGTCTGTTTATTCTATATGTGACTCTGGCACCGTTTATCGATTTTCTTAAATAACAGGGGTATCGCATTAAAATATTCTCTGTTTTACTATCATTATTCAGTTTTTTCACCGCAAAGTACGCAGAGTTACGCAAAGTAAAAACAAACAATAAAATGTGATTTTGGTGTTCTTTCATTGGTATGATAATTTGCATGTTTCAATGACTGTTCTTTTCTGCTTCATTGCATTCTTATTGAGTCCTGTAATGCAATGCTTTTGACTTTCTCTGCGCAACTCTGCGTACTCTGCGGTAAAAGCTTTTAAATATTTTAATGTGATTACCCTGGCTAGGGTGGCTCAGGGCTGTGTCTCGACATTTATTATACAGGATATTTCAGAGGGTCTTGCTGCCCCAGTTCGGTGAAACCTTGTTGTCTGAAAAAGCAGGAGTCACAGTGGCCGCATGGTGTGCCGTCAGGCAGTGGGTCATAACATGAGCGGGTCAGGCCATAGTCCAGCCCGAGTTTAAGTCCTAACGCAATGATCTCTGATTTTTTCAGGGTGATTAACGGTGCCGCAATTTCCAGATCACCACCTTCGCTGCCGGCTTTTGTGCCGAGCAGGGCGGTGCGGACAAAGGAGTCCATGAATTCAGGTCGGCAGTCCGGATAGCCGGAATAATCCACGACATTGGCACCGATCACCAAACGCGTCGCATCAACAGCTTCTGCGAGACCTGCTGCCAGAGAGAGGAAAATTAAATTGCGCGCCGGTACATAGGTGCTGGGTATTGCTGCCGTATCGGCATGGTCTTTGGGTACGGGCATGTCGGACGTAAGGGATGAGTGACCGATGCTGCGCAAATCAACCTTGATCACGCGGTGATCAGTGATGCCAAAGGTGCGTGCTACCTGTTCGGAGGCTTCCAGTTCAATGCGATGGCGTTGACCATAATCAAAGGCGACAGTGTGGCATAACCAGCCCTGTTCTTTAACGGCCCATGCCAGTGCAGTGCTGGAATCCAGCCCGCCTGAAAGTAAAACGACTGCTTTTGTTGTTGTTTTCATAATAATGTACCCATAAACGTTGTACTTAAACCCCTTCGGCTTGCGATCCCCAGATGACTTTATGCATCTGCATCTGCATGCGGGCTGGCAGGTTATCTTCTAATAACCATGCGCACAATTCAGCTGCTGCAAGGTCTCCCCAGGCAGGAGATAGCAGTACAGGCACTTTATCCAGCCCAAGTTTCTGTTCAATAATAAAATCTCGTGCCCATTCATAATCGCTGCGACCGGTCAGTACGATTTTGATCTCATCACCGGCAACAAGGTATTGCAGATTCTGCAGGTGATTGCGTGCGACTTCGCCGCTACCCGGTGTTTTAATATCGACAATGCGCCGAATACCCGCCGGTACTGATTCGACGGAGTAAGCGCCCGACGTTTCCAGCTGCACAAAACAGTCCAGTTCAGATAAGCGTTTTAATAGTGTGTTGCAGTGGCGCTGTGCGAGAGGCTCGCCACCGGTTACTAAGACCAGTGGGCGTTTGTGTTGTATGACCTGTTGTACGATCTCATCAATGTTTATCCATTGACCGCTATCTGTAGGGATCGCTTTGAGGGTATCACAATAGGTGCACCTGAGCGGGCACCCGGCTAAACGTATGAATGTGCAGGGCATACCGGCCAGCGTGCTTTCTCCCTGAACGCTGTCATACATTTCATAGATGCGAAGACGGTGCAAAGAAGCGGTTATTGCGAATTCTCCATGGAGCCGTTCGGAGTGGCGAGCAGGTTTGAAAGAGCTGCTCGCGCTTGCTCAGCGAGACTGGAGTCGGGATGGCTCTGTATCAGGCGCTGGTAATACTCTCGGGCATCTGCATGGTTGTTTTGTTGTTGGGAAATTTGTCCGAGTTTAAGCAGGGCGGCAGCATGTTTGACGCTGTTGGGGTAATGGTCTGCTACATATTTGAATGCATTGTGTGCCTTGTCATGATCGCTTTGGGCAAAACGTGTTTCACCAAGCCAGTACCATGCCTGATCAGCATATTCACCATCAGGATACTGATCGAGTTGCTGGTTAAAGGCAGTAGATGCTTCGTCAAAACGACCGCTTTTCAAGGCCAGATAGGCGGATGTATAGGCATTTTTTTCTGCTTCTGCCAAGGCTGCGCGATCAACTGATGCTATGGCCGGGGCAGGAGCTGGGGGTATGACAGGGGCCGTAGCGATAGGTGCGGGATGTTTGACTGCGACTTTCACAGTCTGTTTCTTGATAGTCTTGCTTTTCTTCTTGGCTACAGACTTTTTTGGTCGGTGCAGTTCTTCTACATGGCTGGATAGCGATGTTATTGTTGCGATATGTTGAATGTTCGCCTGTTCCAGTGCTTCAACTTTTTGCTGCAACGCTTCGAGTGCAGTGGTTTGCTGGCGCTGGTCATTTGCAGCAACCTGTTGCTCATGTTGAACCGCTGCTATGTCTGATTGAATCTGGGGTTTGTCTTGCGACCAGTTGATGACTTTTTCATCGCTGGCACATGCAGTTAAAACAATTGCACACAAGCAAACAACGGCCAGCGGATGAACCGCTAGCCGTTGTTTGATGTGCAATGGATCATAATGCATAAAATGCGTTATTAACGGATGACGATATCACCGCGACGATTTTGTGCCCAGCAAGCTTCACCAGAACCACTACAAGCAGGACGCTCTTCACCAAAAGAGACGGTATCTACATTGCCAACATCTACACCGCGGGCTGTCAGAAAGTCACGTACACTATCAGCACGCTGCTGGCCCAAAGCCAGGTTGTATTCGCGGCTACCGCGTTGGTCACAGTTACCTTCAATCGTTAATTTAGTAGAGCTGTTAGCATTCAACCATGCTGCATAAGCTTCCAGGGTGGCACGTGCTGCGCCGTCAAGTGCTGCGCTGTCGAATGCAAAATGCACCGCAGTTGCAGAAGGTTTGCTTACGTCATTAGAGCTGCTGACGCCGTGGGTAGAAGGGGTGGTGGTTGAGCTGGAATGTGAAGTGGTAGCATCAGTGTCAGAGCTTACTTCTACGTGTTTATTACAACCGGCAAACAGCATGGTCGCTGCTGCCAAAGCAATCATGATTACTTTTGATTTTGAACGATTTGTTAGCATAAATTCTCTCCCTTAGTGCATTATGGTGACGCATAGTGACATTTAGCTGATTTCAGTCAACCATGTTAGCTTATTTTATTGGTAGTGGGAAGCTCCCGTTAAACATGAAAAACGTCTATGTGCGTTAATGTCGTGACCATGCCGGATCAGATGCATCAATGTTTGATGATGTGATTGCTTCGGCTTTGCCGCCCCAGCTTGGTACACGGAAAATGCGGCGGATATTATGCTTTTCTACCGAATAGAGCAGCATTTGGCCATTGGGAGACCAGGCAGGTGACTCAATACGTTTCTCCTCGGCCAGGTAACGAATGTCTGAGCCGTCAATCCGTACAGTAGCTACAGCAAACGTCCAGCCCTTCTTGGAAATCATGGCAATGCGATCACCCAGTGGAGACCATGCCGGTGAGGTGTTGTAGCTACCCTTGGTGCTGACCAGCTTGGCTTTACCGCCCGAGATTTGCTTGCGATAAACTTGCGGACTGCCACTGCGGTTGCTGACAAACGCGAGCCATTTTCCATCAGGTGACCATGTGGGGGTGGTGTCGATGCCTTTGCTGCGTGTGAAGGGGCGCCATGTTCCTTTTTTGATGTCATAAATATGAATATCGGTGTTGCCAGTGTGGGAAAGGGTTGCGGCTACAAAGCGGCCATCGGGTGAAAACTCAGGTGTGCTGTTGAGGCCTTTGAAATTACCAAAGGCAGACCTTTTGCCACTGTGCAGGTTGAAGAACTCCAGTCTGGGGTGGTTGCCAACATAGGTATTGAGTGCAACGTCATGACCATTTGGAGACCAGTCTGGTGAAAGCAGGAGGGTGAAGTTTTTACCGACGGCCTGTCTATTGGCCCCGTCCTGATCCATATAAATCAGATCCGAATATTCGCCGCGTTTACTGACATACAACAGGTGGCTGGTGAAATAGCCGGGTATACCCAGTGCTGCTCTGTATATCTGATCTGCTACCCGATGCGCCAGTACGCGCATATTGGATCTGGCTCCCTCTACGCTGAGGCTGATCAACTTTTTATTGCGGAATGGATCGTGCACCTGGATATCGATTGTGACGATATCAGCATCAGAAATATGGATGCGGCAGAGTGCGAGGATTTCTGTGCCAATCAGTGTCCAGTCACTGTATTCAATTTGTTGCATCGCTTCGCTGGGGCTGGCGATAAAAGCCATGGGGTCAATGATATTAAACGATTGGCTGGATGTGAGGTCATTTTTTGTGATTTGATACAGATGCCGCTGCTCTGCTGCATTTTCAGACGTTGAATCCGCAGTGGAATCAATGACAAGAGCCAGTTGTAGAGGGCGATAATCAGATTGGTAAATATCAAAATCAGCGGCAAAGACCTGAGTGCTTAGAAATAGTGATAAAAGTGATGATAAAATATAACGCATCGCAGCTTTCTAGCGTTGTAATGCGCGTAAAACAAGGTGGAAGAGATGTTGGTTTGTTTATCTGTTGCGCAGTGGTGGGATGAAGCAGTATCTCTTGTGATTACTGGAATCGCTATATTCAATGTGGCGATGGTGATAACTGTTGTGTTGTCTGGTGTAATGAGAGTCAGGATATTGTTTGTTATCGGTGTAATCAATTCAGCTGTGTGATGGGAAAAGGGGAGCGGGCATGTGTTACGTGTCAATGTCAGACATTAGAGCTACACTCCGGCCTGATGAGTAGCTGCTTTTATAAATGGAATGTATTTCTCCTGACGTTGAGTGGGACGATATTGGCTGTTCTGATGACCGTGCAGGTGAGTTTTGCCGAAGATGTGCCCGATGCTCTGCACATTCAAATTGATGAAAAGGTCATTTATTGCTCTGCTGACCTGAGTGTGGAAAACAGTGTGTTCAAACTTCCCATGCAGGATGGCATCTCTGTGGCGACTCAGTGGCGTGTGACGGTTGGCAAGGTGCGTAAGTATTGGTTGAATGAGAATATTGGTGATATTACAGTAATTCGCCGTGTTGAACCGGATCTGCTCACACGCAGTTGGTTGTTGATCGATGTTTCCAGTGGTATTTCTCAACGTGTTTACAGCATCAGTGAAGCCATCCTGTTTCTTACCGACTTGAAACATTTTCCTGTGTTGGACAGAAGTCTGTTGATGATAAATGTGCCCTACAGGGCGGCAGTGAAAGTTAATATTTATATTGGTGAGATCAACCCTGCCTGGTGGGCAGGATTGTGGCCAAAGACGGCAGCTTCAATGTATAAGGATTTCACACTGCCGTGACTCGAGTGAACGCGATGCGGTTGGTGCCACTGTTGATGGCATCGTTGCTGTTAACAGCGACTGTGATGTTATGGCCCTCCTCTGACGATGGGGGCGGTTTGCTGGCATGGGTAAATGTCGGTTTAATGCTGCTGATGACCCTGTTGCTTGTGCAATATGGTGTTCGTTTGTTACGTGAGACTGATGAACCTGCACCAGGTTCACGATTGCGCGCCAAGTTGGTCATTGCTCTGGTGACGATGTTGTTAGTGCCAGCCATGGTGATTCAAATGGCTGCCAGCCAGATGGTGGATAAGGGGATGGATGTCTGGTTCGACGTGCGTGTAGATACCTTGTTGGATCGTGCCTTGAATCTGGCGCAGGGTTTTTATGAGCGTGTTGAAAAAGATATGAAGCGTGACCTGCTTGATTACATCTCCGATGCAGCTCTATTGGCCGCGGTGACGGGCAATATGGATTATCGTACCAGTAGTGCCTATCTGACTGAAATGAGTAAGGCTGAGGGGTGGAACAAGGTAGAGTTGTTTGATGTGAATGAACGGCAGGTTGGAGGCATTCAGGCTGGAGAACTCAGTGCGCTTCAAGCTAGTCCCTTAAACAATACAGCGCGTTTGGCCATGCGTTTGGGGCGCGTGGTTACTGAGCTCGTTATGCATAAAAATGGTGAAGTGGCGGTGGGTTATGCCCCGCTGGTTGGTCCTGTTTCAGTCCTTGGTTTATTGAGGGTTGAGGTGCAATTACCAGCTGGAGTGATTCAAAATGCCCGCTCCGTGGAAGCAGATTACCGTAACTACCGACAACTGGAACGTAATCGCCAAACTATCCGGAGCACGTTTACGCATGTGATGCTATTTGTAACACTGATCGTTGTGTTGTTGGCTGGTGTGGTGGCTCTCTTATTTGCACGTCGACTGACCGCGCCTGTAGGTGAATTGGCAGAGGCACTGCATCGGGTGACAGAGGGGGATTTGGATGTGGAAATCGCGCATTCCCCACGTGATGAACTGGGCTCACTTGGGCGATCATTTAACACCATGGCCAATCGTTTAAAGCAGAATGTTGAAGCGATTGAACAAGCCCAGCTGGATTTAACCAGTGCGCTTGATAGTAGTCGTCAACGTCAGTATGTATTGGAGTCCTTATTGGCTAATCTACACTCAGGTGTGGTGTTGATAGATTCCGAACATCGTGTACGTCTGCTTAATCAGGCTGTCAGGGATATTCTGCAGTTACCTGCAGAGTGGATACCCAGTGCCGACTTTACCCAGCTTAGTGTGGGTAATATGCATGATATTGGTGACTTTTATGATGAGTTACGCCATCAGGAAGAAGATTATCTGCAGCGAGAGTTTGATATTGCCCTGTCAGAAGGTAAGACACTGCATGTATTGGCGCGAGGGGCACGCTTGAGTGCCAGTGGTACGGCTTTCTCAGGGTATCTGCTGGTGATTGATGATATTTCTGAATTGGCAGAAGCACAGAAAAACAAAGCCTGGGCTGAAGTGGCCAGGCGTCTGGCGCATGAGATAAAAAATCCGTTAACACCGATTAAGCTCTCGGCAGAACGCTTGCAGCGCCGGTTTCGCAAGCAGGTTGATAATGAGCAGGTGTTTGATGTCTGTACCAAAGCTATTATTGATCAGACGGAACGTCTGCAACGTCTGGTTTCTGATTTTTCGACGCTGGCGCGCATGCCTCAGCCCAAATTGCGTGAAGTGCCCGTAAATAGCTTGTTATCTGATATGCATGAACTGTTTCATGGTTACCGAAGAATTTCGGTAGAGATTGATGAAAATGAACATGCACATTGCAACTGTGATCCTGATCAAGTGAGGCAGGTATTGATTAATTTGATGGATAATGCCGTTTCTGCAACCGATGAAGCGTGTGCGATTCGACTATATGCAGTGGTCAGTGATGTATTTGCTGAATGGCATGTGGAGGATGATGGTGATGGCATTGATGCAGAGAATGCTGTGAAACTGTTTGAAGCCTATTATTCGACCAAGTCAGACGGTTCCGGTTTGGGGCTGTCGATTGCTAAACGCATTGCCGAAGATCATGGTGGTGATCTGAAACTGCTCTCGTTATCAGGGCCTACACATTTTTGTTTGAAATTACCCCGCCAGGTAGAAGTGAAGGAGGCGACATGACTGCGCGTATCATGATTGTAGATGATGAAGAACCGATTCGTGATTCCTTGCAGGGACTGTTTGAGGATGAAGAGTATCTGGTAGTAAGTGCTGCATCCGGTGAAGAGGCGATTGCCCGCTTACGCAAACAGCCTGTGGATTGTGTCTTGCTGGATATCTGGATGCCTGGCATTGATGGATTGGAAACATTAAGTCGTATTCAGCAAATGGATGCGCATCTGCCGGTGATCATGATGTCAGGCCACGCCACCATTGATACGGCGGTAAGGGCGACCCGGCAAGGTGCGTTCGATTTTGTTGAAAAACCACTCTCATTTGATCGTTTGATGATTTTAGCACGCAATGCAGTGCAAAAACGCAGGGTGGAGCAGGAAAATAGAGATCTGAAGCGTCAGGACGTGATACATCACAGTCGGCAGGAGTTGATTGGTGATAGTGCTGCGATCTCCGAGGTGCGGACACTGATTAAACGTATTGCCCTCTCTGATGCGCCAGTGTTGGTGCTGGGTGAGCACGGTACGGGTAAAGCAGTGGCGGCGCGCATGTTACATGCTGCTTCAAAAAGGAGAGATGCACCGTTTGTTGAGGTTAATACAGCCAGTGTAGCTGCGGGAAGAATGGATTCAGAACTTTTTGGTCATGAAAAAGGTGCTTTTTCCGGCGCTTTGCATGCTCAGCGCGGCAGCTTTGAAACTGCCCATCATGGAACGTTGTTTTTTGATGAAGTGACTGAGCTGAGTATGGCTGCACAGGCGAAAGTATTGCGGGTATTACAAGAGCGTGTGATTCAGCGTTTGGGTAATCCTACGCCGCTACCCAGCAATGTACGTTTGATCGCTGCCAGTACCCGTGACCTTGATCAGGTCCTGCGTGAAGAAAAGCTCAGGGAAGATTTTTATTACCGTTTGAATGTGGTCTCTATTCATATGCCTGCGCTTAAACAACGCCTGGATGATTTGCCTCTGTTGCTGGAGACACTTGCCGATGAGCAGGCGAAAATATTGGGTGGAGAAGCAGTGCGTTTTGACGCCGATGTTATAGAAGCTCTCAAATTATACCCTTGGCCGGGAAATGTGCGTGAGTTGCGTAATTATATTGAGCGTTGTCATATTTTGATGCCGGGTGAACAGATGACACTGTCAAGAATGTTGCCACCTGATCAATCGACCACCCAGACTACATCAGCGTATTCACCATATGGAGAGGCTGGCCGTTCATCGCAATACTCCAGTGATGATGAGAACGTCGATAATTTCCATGATGCGCGTGAAGCGTTTGAACGTATCTATCTGCTTCAGCATCTGGACAAACATGACTGGAATATAAGCAGAACATCCGCAGATATTGGTATGGAACGCAGTCAGTTGCATCGCAAGATTAAATCATTCGGGCTGGTGCCACCGGAGAAGGGGGCCTCATGAAGAATGTTGTCATTCTAGGGGCTGGAGAAGTGGGTTACCATATTGCCAGCCGTCTCTCTTCAGAGGGTAATAATGTGTCTGTGGTGGATACGGATGCGGATAGATTGCAAGTGATTGCCGATGCGATGGATGTGAAAACCGTGTGTGGTCAGGCATCTCATCCCACTATTCTGGAGTATGCAGGCGCTGCCAATGCAGATCTTCTGATTGCGGTGACCACCAATGATGAAGTGAATATGCTGGCCTGTCAGGTGGCGCATTCGCTGTTTAAAGTTCCTACCAAGCTGGCGCGTGTGCGTGAGCCGGATTATGCCAATTATCCCGGTTTGATTGGTCGTGATGATTTGCCTATTGATGTGATTATCTCGCCGGAAGGGGAGGCCGCCAAGGTCGTAATGGGACGCTTGAATGTTTCCAGTGCACTGGATGCACGCGAGTTTTTTGATGGTGCTATTCAGCTGGTTGAATTTACAGTGCGGCCTAAGAGTAATCTGGCAGGTTTGTCGCTGATGGAGTTGCCTGAGGTGATGGGGGATTTGCGCATTTATGTGGTTGCGCATGAACATAATGGCCGTTGGCGTGTCCCCAATGGTAATACCGTGCTACTGGCTGGTGATAGTATCTATGTGGCTGTAGCAAAAGAACAACTTGATCCATTGATGCGGGTGCTTGATTTCACCTGTCATTCCCCTCAGGGGCGCAATGTGTTGATGGTTGGTGGTGGGCATATCGGTTTTATCGTTGCCAAGGAGCTGGAAAAAGTAGGTTCATTGGTGAAGGTGATTGAGTTTAATAAAGCCAGAGCTGAATGGTTATCCGATCAATTTGATAACGTTGTTGTGATTCATGGTGATGCTCTGGATCAGAAGTTGTTGGAAGAAGAGAACATTGATAAAATGGATGATTTTCTTGCTATGACCAATGATGATGAGACTAATATTCTCAGTAGTTTAATTGCCAAGCGTTATGGCGTTCCGCATGTGGTGACGCTGGTCAATCGTTCTATTTATGGGCAGTTAGTGCGCCAGATTGGTTTGGATGTCACGGTATCACCACGGCTGTCGACAGTGGCATCTATGTTGAGCTTCGTGCGTAAGGGAAAAATTCACGGCATGGCATCGTTAGCCGATGGTAACCTGGAAGTACTGGAGGCGGAGGCGCTTGAAACCAGTGCGATTTTGAACACACCGTTGCGCTTGTTGAATTTACCGGAAGACACTGTGGTGGGTGCGATTTTGCGTGATGGGAAAGTGATTGTGCCCAATGGTGATATTATGGTTGAAAGCCATGACCATGTGCTGATCGTGACAACCAGTGCTTCCGTTGTAGAGGTAGAGAAATTGTTTGAAGTGCATTTAGAGTTCTTTTAACCCATGCATCCTTTGGGCGTATTATGGACTATTGGTGTGCTTGTGACCCTGTACGGGGCAAGCATGATCGTGCCAGCACTGGTGGCGATGTATTACGATGCGGGACATATTGCCGAGTTTCTCGAAGCTGGTGCGATTGTGATTGTCATTGGTCTTGTCATGATGCGATTTGGCGGTGGGGCACCTGAGCGTTTAACCCATCGTGATGGTTTCCTGATTGTTGCCCTGGCATGGCTGGTGCTTGCATTGATTGGAGCAGTACCATTCTGGACAACTGGTACATTGCCGTCGATGGTGGATGCGATGTTTGAGTCTGCTTCAGGCCTTACAACCACAGGTGCGACCGTTCTGTCAGGCCTTGATGACCTGCCCCGTTCGATACTATTCTGGCGTTCCATGCAGGAGTGGTTGGGAGGCATGGGAATCATCGTCTTGGCTGTGGCGGTTATGCCGCTATTGGGTGTCGGTGGTATGCAGCTGTTCAAGGCGGAAACACCGGGTCCTGTGAAAGATAAATTGACGGCGCGTGTGACTGAAACAGCTAAACTGTTGTGGTTTTTGTATCTCGGTATGACAGTGATTTGTGCCATAGCGTATGACCTGGGTGGTATGAATACCTTTGACGCGATTAATCATGCCATGTGTACGGTAGCTATTGGTGGTTTCTCTACCCATGATGCCAGTTTTGGATATTTTGATAGTCCTACATTAAAACTGATTGGCGTGTTTTTTATGGTACTGGCGGGAATTAACTTTACGCTGCATTTTGCCGCAGCATTGCGCGGCTTTTCGTTGCGTACCTACTTCAGGGATGAAGAGTTTCGCACCTATATTATCTGGATCGCTGTACTGGTGGTGTTGATTAATCTGTTACTACTTTCAAGTGACGATGATGAGACTATTGATGTGCTGTTTAATGTGGTTTCGATTGCGACCACAACAGGGTTTGCTGTCAGTGATTATAGTCTGTGGCCTGCTGGTGCAACGCTTCTGTTATTGTTAACAATGTTTGTCGGTGCGTGTGCCGGTTCAACCGGTGGTGGCATGAAAGTGGTGCGTATTCTGCTGCTGTTTCGTCAAGGCTTACGTGAAATTCGGCGGCTGGTGCATCCGCATGGTGTGATTCATGTGAAGATGGGTAATCAGCGCATTTCAGCCGGCGTCACTGAGGCCTTGTGGGGCTTTGCTGTGCTGTTCATTGTCTGTTATCTCATCATCGCTGTACTGGTGGCGATTTCCGGTGTGGATATGGTGACAGCATTTACTGCAGCAGCAGCCTGTATTACCAATACAGGCCCCGGTTTTGGTGAGGTTGGTCCTTATAGTAATTACCAGTCTTTGCCTGATATGGCGAAATCGGTGTTGATTTTTGGCATGCTGCTAGGACGACTGGAAATCTATACTTTCTTCGTGCTGCTCGTCCCCGAATTCTGGCGCAACTGAGTCTGTTCAGCTTACTGCCGATGTTCGGTGACAAGGTGACAACGCTTGCGCAAGAGAGGGTGCCCTGGGGCACTGCGTTAAACATGCTTGCTTATGACGAACAGAATGTTCAAATGCCGCGTAGCACAGGACGTGCGAGAGCGGCCAGTAAGTAGGCTCCGCTTTTTTGTCTTGTCCTAAGAAAAATATGCGGCAATCTGAATCAGTGACTTGCATGGAAAGTATATGATTAGATTAATCTTTTGAGGTGTTTTTATGATTGAATTGAATGTGAAAGCGGGGCATGCGCATCAACAGTGCGATGACGCTGTGGTATTACCGTTATTGGAAGAGCGTAAGCTAACGGAATCGGGCAAAGCCTTGCAGGAAGCAACAGCTAAAGTGCTGCCTAATTTTTTAAAGAAGTTCGATTGTATGGGGAAATTCGGCAGCAGTAGAACACTCTATGATGTGGAAGGAACAGATACGCAGCGTGTGATGTTGCTGGGTGTTGGCGATGAAAAAAAACTCAGCCTGCATAAGTTGCGTGTGCTGGCTTCAAAAGCTGCCCGCAAACTGGATAGAAGCGGGGCGCGTGATGTATCTCTGTTCTTAACTGAACTGAATGTGGATGGTGCTTCATTGGCCGATAAGGTTCAGGCCATTGCTGAAGGGGTGGAGCTGGGGCTGTATCGCTTTGACAAATATCAGCATAAAAAAGATGACCAGCATCGCGATCTGCGTTTAGTGAGCATTATGGTGCCTTCGAAAGCAGATCTGGAGCAGTCTGAGGCTGCATTAAAGCGCGCCCGAGCAGTTTCTGCAGGCACCAATTTTGCGCGTGATCTCTCCAATGAACCGGGTAATGTCTGTACGCCGGAATTTCTTGGTGATCAGGCGGCAGCATTAACACATGCTAAGCTCAATGTGACGGTGATGGATAAGGCTGCTATTGAAGCGGCTGGTTTTGATGCGCTGTTGGCCGTAAATCAGGGCTCTGCCAAAGAGCCACGTTTTATCATTCTGGATTATAAGGGTGGAAAAGAAGGTGCTGCGCCGGTTGCACTGGTGGGCAAAGGTTTAACCTTTGATGCTGGTGGCATCTCCATCAAACCCGGCGCACAGATGGATGAGATGAAGTTTGATATGTGTGGTTCAGCGTCTGTACTGGGTATTTTTAAAGCGATTACAGCCATGAATCTACCGATCAATGTACTTGGCTTGATTCCATCGACTGAAAATCTCTTGGGATCTGCCGCTTACAAACCGGGTGATATTCTGGTGGGATATAAAAAAGATATCACGATTGAAATCCAGAATACCGATGCGGAAGGTCGTATTATCTTATCGGATGCATTGGCTTATGCTGTTGATCAAAAACCAGCTGAGATTATCGATTTTGCCACTCTGACAGGTGCTTGTGTGGTCGCTTTGGGCGCACATGCAACCGGGCTATTGGGTACGGGTGAAAAGCTTAAACAGGATTTGAAAGTGTCCGGTGATCACACCTATGATCGTGTGTGGGAGCTGCCCATGCATGAGGAGTATCAGGAGCAGATCAAGTCTGATATTGCTGACATCAGAAATATCGGAGGGAGAGATGCGGGTACGATTACAGCAGCCTGTTTCCTCTCACGCTTTGTAGGTGATGTGCCCTGGGCCCATCTGGATATTGCAGGTACAGCCTGGAATATGAAGGGCAATGAAATTTCTGCCAAAGGTGGAACAGGCGCAGGCGTACGCCTTATTGTTGATTATCTGGCTAGAAAAGTAAGTTAATCGCTATAGCTCTTTTATCTCAGCGTGCACAAGCTGACAATGTTTGTGCACGCTGGGGTACATTAGACCAGTATCGTTTGAATGACCGATTCAGGCCAACAAGAGACATTCATAATACTAAATTACTAGAGATGAGGCGGAGGTATGTATTGCGTCCCCGGAACTTTCTGAACTTTAAAAGAAAACCGTACAGCAGTTTTCCTGCTGTGTTCATTCTTTGCCCGTGCAAAGAACGAACCAAGAAAAACGCCCCGGAGACCAGCTGCCCTACGGGTTCCCGATCCCACACACAAAAAAACGGCGCGCTACGCTGCTTGAATCCGTTTTGTGTATGCATGATCGGCAGGCTGCTCGCGGGGAAATAAAGTCTTTGAAACACGCTTCGAGCTGCGCCTGAGAATTGATTGTTCAATGGGAGCAGTGCGAAAAAAGGCAGGAACCGCTTTGGACGAGATTAGCTCACTTGCAAGATGACAGTCACCGATGGTTCAAGTCAAAAAAAGTTTTCGCCCCATTGAATGATTAATTCTCAGGATGAAGCAGGTTGGCGGGCAACTTTCTTTGGTTCGTTTCTTTTTTGAAAAAGAAATGAACGAAATCGCCTATACCGCTAACGTCTCAGTTTATTCGCAAACCGTCGCGGCATAGCTGTGAGTTACGCTTGCGAATGATGCAAACCGGCCAAACCCGGACGGTCAGAAAGGATTAGTTAAATATCAATCGAGTCTTGTATCTCGTAAACGCGTTCAAATGAGGCATCATTTGTTTGCAGCGAGGATAGCCCTTTAATTCGAGTCTGTGTGTGGAGCACTGGGGTCAGAATGGGCATCTCGACTTTATCGGGAGAGTCTTGAAAGTATCCTGGGTTTTAACCCTGATGGGAAACAAGGTTAGGCATTCGGTTAAGTTTGAGTACCTCATATGCAATATGCAAATGGAGGTGTCAGATGGGTTGTTATGTTGGTATTGATATAGGTAAAAGTAAGCACGATTATGCAGTAGTAGATGAAGCTGGTGGCATTATTAAAACAGGAGAGTTTCAAAGTAATGCAGCTGGTTTTGAGAAGCTGGTGAAGGTGTTAACGAAGCTTGAAATTGATTTGATTGGCATGGAAGCAACGGGGCATTATTGGCGCAATTTATGGCAGGCTTTGGTTCAATCTGGATATTCATGCAGCTTGCTAAACCCTACATCTACAGTTTATTTTAGGCGTATGAGTTTAACCAAACATAAAACGGATGCATTGGATGCAGTGTGTATTGCACGGTATTTATCGACGATTCGTCCTGATGAACGAGGCCCTAATATTCAAGTTCAAGAACAGGTTCGTTCGTTGGCTCGCGCTCAAGCATCCACTGCTGAACAAATCAGCCAAACAGTGAATCGGTTGCACAAATATCTTGATTTAAGTTTTCCTGGGAAATTACGGTGACAGTTTACTAAATACACTTAATTCATGCGAAATCGTGGCGCCTTTAAAGCTCAAGCTGCCTTATGCCTTCAATTTTTATGAAACTCTGACCGTCCAGGTCTGGGCCGGGCGTTCAGATCATCTATTAACCCACCCCTCAAACATCAGCAGGAGAGGGTGCTCCAGGCGTTGTGCTTAGCCGTCTTTTTTTAATCTATTCTGGTACAAGCCAGCCGAAGTGGGTTGTGCCTTTGCCGCCGGTCAGGTTTTCATTGATCCAGTCTAAAGATGTTTGCATGGCCTGCTTTGCATGCCAGGGCGGGTTTACAATCAACATGCCGGAGCCATGCATTTGCATGTCGGGAAAACTGTCACCGCAATCGAGTTCGATGCGCAGAATGCTGCGAATGCCGGAGCGTTTAAGCTCACTAAAGAGTTCCAGATGACGTTCTGCAGGCAGCAGCGGATACCAGATGACATACACACCGGCACGAAAGTGGGGGTAGGTGGCGGCAATGGTTTGCGCTACTTTTTTGTATTCCGATTTATCTTCGTAGGATGGATCAATAAACACCACACCGCGTTTCTCTTTGGGGGGCAGGAGTGCACCGAGTGCTTCGAACGCATCGCGTTTGTGCAGCGCAAGTTTGCGGCTGCTATCGATGCTGTGGCGCAGTCCTTCGAACTCCTGCGGATGCAGGTCGCATGCCGCCAGCCGGTCAGATTCGCGTAACATTGAAGCCATCAGAGCTGTGGAACCTGGAAATCTGTTGAATGTGTTATCCAGGTTTTCACGTTTAATAAGTCTGAACCAGCGCGTGACACCGGCCGGGTTGGTTTGATCCTTTAAGGGCCAGAGTTTACCGATGCCTGTATCAAACTCCCGGTTCTTCTGCGCTTCGGGTGCATTCAGATCGTACATGCCGCGGCTGGCAAATGCATCGAAGAGAAACATCGGTGTCTCTTTTTTCTGCATGGCATGTACTACATCGCCAAGGATAATATGTTTTAATATATCGGCATGATTACCGGCGTGGTAGGTGTGTTGATAACTAAGCATGGCAGCATGCTGAATAGAAGAGCAGTAATTGCCAGCTTATCGTCAGCACAAGACATATGAAAATGGCTCGTTATGATGCCGCATGCAATTTTTCATTCTCTTTGTTCTTCTACTGTTTACTGTTCAAACACTGCCCACACAGGCTTTTGCCATCATCAATGCTGAGGATCTGGATCTTTCTATTGATGATGATGGCGTGAGTGGAAAACTTGGTTTTTCCGCCAGTGGCAGTTCCGGCAATAGTGATATTCTCAGTGGGGATGCCAGCGGACATTTGATCTGGTCTCATGCACAGCATCTGGAGATGTTGGTTGCCAGTATCAGTTACGG
>Ga0316202_10001478_pt1 | contig 18270 bp, 6 predicted proteins | sample 3monrhotite_MG_FD_204934 | JGI IMG/M metagenome (GOLD analysis project Ga0316202, IMG submission 204934) | Microbial mat bacterial communities from mineral coupon in-situ incubated in ocean water Damariscotta River, Maine, United States -... | ecosystem: Environmental > Aquatic > Marine >... | reverse complement strand
TCAAGTTTATTAGCAAACGGTGTTGTTCAATTTGAAATGAAAGTTATTAACGCACCAAATGATGCTAGCGCAGTATGGAAATTTAAAATTGAAGCGGGTGATACTACCTCAGCGGTAGAACTTAATTTAACCGATAGCCAAGAAGCAAAAGCACCGGTAGTTGGACAATGGCAAACGTATACTTATTCATTGCAGTCTTTATTTGATGCGGGTTTAGATATTAGCCAAATTGATGTGTTGATGGTGTTTCCTGCTTGGGGTACTGGTGAAGGCGCAGTTTATCGTTTAGATAATGTGATGATTTATGATCCTTCAAGTGTAGCGGCACCACAAGGTTTAACACTTTATGACAATGCTCAAAATCCACAATGGCCAATTTGGGATTGTTGTGCAGGTTCAACACCGACCGAAGAGCTAGATGATGACAGCCATAATATGGTGGCTGAATTTGTAATTGGTGCATCGCCAACCGTAATGGGGTTTTTAGCTGATGACAGCGTTTATTATGATGCAAGTTCACTGCTTACAACAGGCGTTGTTAAATTTGAAATGAAAGTAGTTAGCGCGCCAAATGATGCAAGTGCAGTATGGAAATTTAAAATAGAAGCGGGTGATACTACTTCGGCAGTTGAGTTGAGTTTAACTGATAGTTCAGAAGGTGTTGCTCCGGTAGTTGGTCAATGGCAAACCTATACTTTTTCTCTACAAAGTTTATTTGATGCTGGTTTAGATGTAAGTGCAATTGATGTGTTAATGATTTTCCCTGCTTGGGGAACGGGTGATGGTGCTGTTTATCGTGTTGATAATGTTGCGATAGTCTCTCAATAAATGCGCAGTAACCACGTTATTTAGAAAAGTTAAAGAGAAAGCGGCTGTAAACGCTTAAACGAAAGTAGCATGGCCGCCGCCATTAAAACTAATTTTAAGAAAGTAGGGTAAAAATGAAACATTCACAATTTACTAAAAAACGCTTAGCCGTTTATATCTCAGCAATTTTAGCATCAAGCTTAACTAGTCAATCATTTGCTCAAGATGAAGAAAAAACAGACAATAAAAATGCAATAGCTAAAGAAAAACAAGTGGAAGTGATTGAAGTTACTGGTATTTTTAGCAGTTTGAATCGTTCGATGAACTTAAAACGTAGCAAATCTGGTGTCGTTGATGTAATTTCAGCTGAAGATATGGGGAAGTTTCCTGATACTAATTTAGCTGAATCATTACAGCGAATAACAGGGGTATCGGTTAGCCGAGCAAACGGAGAAGGAAGTCAGATCACGGTACGTGGTTTTGGTCCTCAATTTAATTTGATTACTTTAAATGGTCGTCAAATGCCCGGTACTGGTAATACACGATCGTACAATTTAGAAAATTTATCTTCTGATGGCATCAGTTCACTTGAAGTTTACAAAACGGCACGTGCTGCAAATCCTAGTGGTGGCTTGGGAGCGACTGTAAATATTGTCACCATGAAACCGTTTGCTAGTCCGGGTGAAAAATATGCTGTTTCAGCAAAAGCAATTAATGACAGTTCGAATAAAGCAGGTAAAGATATAACGCCTGAATTTTCAGCGTTATACAGTAATACTTTTGCTGATGATAGCTTAGGATTGGCTTTTTCATTCGCACATCAACGCAGAGATTTTCAAAAACAAACGGCGGGCATTCAAGGTTGGCAAGCCAATGTTGCTTTACCTAATTTAGAGTCTGATAAAGTTGTTGATGCAAGATCCCTCGATGCTGAAGGAAATCCGACGGGGGATTATTTTTTCCCGCGCGATATGAATTACGGTATTGAAGATCTTCAGCGAGAACGCACTAATGGTCAAATTACTTTTCAATATGCACCCATTGATGATGTGGTGGTAACAGTTGATTACACCCTAACTAAAGCAATTACAGGCTCTAATTCTATTGGTTGGGGTATGTGGAATGATTACGGTGGTAACATTAATGCTTATGAACTTGATGCCAATGGTACTGCGGTATTTGCTGATATTAGCGGTAACGATGGTTCTTATACAGCGTCAAGAGGAACGACCCAAGTTGATGAGAAATCGTTAGGACTAAATTTAGCTTGGCAAGCAACCGAGTCGTTAAATTTTTCGTTAGATTATCATGATTCAAGCAGTGAAAATGATAATGGCAAAGATAAAGGTTTAGGTAGTCAAGGCTCATTAATTGTCGGTTCAGATCAGTTGATCACTAAAACCTATGATTATCGCCAAGGTGATGTGCCCAGCGCTCAAATTTTTTGGAAAAATGGCACCACAGAGCTTAGTCCAGGTGAAATAGATTCACATTTTAGCCAATTTATTCATTCTCCGGGTAAATCAACAGTTAAGCAATTGCAACTCGATGGCGCTTGGGAAAATACGTATAACATCCCGCTAGTTGATGTTAAATTTGGCTTAGCTCGTACCGAGCAAACTATGGGCGGTTCTAACGCTTGGAGTGGTTTGATTGGTGGATTTTTATTTAATCCATCATGGCCAGAAATATTCCCCGACGGTATGTTTGTTCGTCATGATACCAATAATTTTCTTGACCAATTTGCTGGTGGTGGTAGCGACTTAACACCAAGTTACTATTATACTTTTGACTTCGATGAAGCGGTTGCTCGTTCGGCTGCATTTTTAACTAACGACGTATTAGGTGGTGATGATTACTTTGCAACCACGGCATATCATCCTATGGGAACACGTTCTGAAAGTTCAGTGCAAGAAAATACGAATAGTATTTACCTGCAATCTGAATGGGAGCTTGAATTAGCTGGTCTACCTGTGCAACTAAATGTTGGCTTTCGTTATGAACAAACCGATGTAACAAGTAAGGTATTACAACAAGTACCAACGGCAGTGTGGTGGAAAGGCGGTAGTGAGTTTCATACCCAATACCTCGACGGCGATAATAACTTTTTAGCCTTAACGGGTAGTCACAACGTGTTTTTACCTATGATTGATTTGAAAGTGGATATAACCGATGAGTTGGTTGGCCGTGTTTCGTGGGGAAAAACAATTTCGCGTGCGCCATTAGGTAATTTAGCGGGTGGAAGATCATTATCGGGCAGCCCTAAAATTGGTTCACGTAATGGTAGTGAGGGTAATACTAACCTTAAACCATTTGAGTCAACCAACTTTGATTTAAGCTTAGAATATTATTATGGCGAAGGGAGTTATGCGGCTTTAGGCTACTTTAGAAAATCGGTGAAAAATTTTATTGGTAATCAAATAGTTTCAACCACTATTGACGGATTTCATGATATTTATCAAGGACCTCGTTGGTTACAAGCTGAAGCAGATATTATTGCTAGTGGCGAACAAGCAACCAACGATGCTATTTTTGCACAAATGCAAGCTAATGGTGCAACGCTTAACGAACAAGGATATATAGAGCCAACATCAGACGACCCTCTTATTGTTTGGGATATTAGTCAACCTTTTAATAGCACAGACAATAAAACTGTTGATGGTTATGAATTAGCTGTTCAACATGTTTTTGGAGACAGTGGCTTTGGTTTAGGTGCTAATGCAACCTTTGTTAAAGGTGATGTTAACTTTGATGTTAAAAGTTTAACGCAACAAACGCCTTTAACCGGATTAAGTGATTCTGCAAACTTACAAGCCTTTTATGAAAAAGAGGGTTTGTCAGTTAAGGTGACTTATGCTTGGAGAGATAAGTATTTAATTGGTGTTGGTCAGTCACAAGGCTCATCAGATAACCCCCCTCAATTTGCTAAAACTTATGGACAATGGGATATGAGTATTAATTATGATATTACTGATAATTTCACTGTTTTCTTAGATGGCATAAACCTAAATAATGAAACAGAACAAGGTTATGGACGTTATGAAGAGCAGTTTTTATTTGCTCGTCAATATGGCCCTAGATATACATTAGGGGCTCGTTATAGCTTTAAATAATTACTTTATTTAAGAGACACTCATTGTTTGATTTTAAACGGTGCTTGCTCCACTTGAGAAAACTATTTTTAAGTGGAGTGGCATAGCCAAAGTGCTCTTTAATTTGTTCATTACTACTTTTTTATCGTGCTGGATTTAATGTAAATCACTTTAATAAAACACCCCATAATTTATTAAAATCGTTATATAAAAGGCATAAAAAATTTTGCATGAAGGAAAAATCATGGAACCCGATAGCGTTTTAAATTCAATACCACAACGTACTAGTTATCCAACTAATTATAGCTTTGCACTTACCGCTTTAACTTCTCTATTTTTTATGTGGGGATTTATAACTAGTTTAAATGATATTTTAATTCCCCATTTAAAAGGTATTTTTGAATTATCCTATAGCCAAGCAATGTTAGTGCAGTTTTGCTTTTTTGGTGCTTATTTTGTTGTTTCTTTACCTGCTGGTGTTTTAGTTAAACGTGCCGGTTTTCAAAAAGGCATTGTTACTGGTTTATTAATTGCTGCTATGGGATGTTTATTATTTTATCCCGCAGCTTCACAACATAGTTACAGTATTTTTTTATTTGCATTATTTGTGCTAGCTAGTGGAATTACTATTCTACAGGTTGCAGCAAATCCCTTTGTAAGTATTTTAGGGGATACTAACACCGCTTCTTCACGTTTAACCTTAACCCAAGCTTTTAATTCTTTAGGGACAACTATTGCTCCCTTCTTTGGCGCATTTTTGATTTTAGATGAAACTATTGATGCAATGTCAGCAGCTACTTCCGCAGAGTCTGTACAAATGCCTTACGTATTTTTAGCGGCAATGTTATTAGTTTTATCTGCCATTTTTGCATGGTTAAAACTTCCTAACGGAGCGAATATTCAACAACAAAATGTTGAAAAAAGCATTACAAAGGGCAGTGCTTGGCATTATCGTCATTTGGTATTCGGTGCAGTCGGTATTTTTGTTTATGTTGGCGCAGAAGTTTCAATAGGTAGTTTTTTAGTCAGTTTTTTGGCTGAACCAAGTATTGCTGGTTTGGAAGTGTCTCACGCGGCTAAGTATGTGGCTTATTATTGGGGCGGCGCTATGGTTGGTCGTTTTATTGGGGCGGCTGTCATGCAAAAAATACCTGCAGGTAAAGTTTTAGCCTTTAATGCTGTTGTGGCATCGATATTAATTTTAATTACTATTTTATCGTCAAGTACGCTTGCTATGGTCGCTATTCTATTAGTTGGATTATGTAATTCTATTATGTTTCCAACCATATTCAGCTTAGCAATTAATGGCTTAGGTGAGTATACCAGTCAAGGTTCAGGTATTTTATGTTTAGCTATCGTTGGTGGTGCTTTAATACCATTATTACAGGGTATGTTAGCCGATACTATTGGTATTCAAAGCGCTTTCTTTTTACCTATTTTATGTTACTTATTTATTGCTTATTACGGCGTTATTGGTAGTAAACCTCAACTTGAAAACAAATAGTGATCACAAACATGATTAAAAATATGACGATAGTAATAAGTCTCAAAGTTAAAATTTTTGTAATGATAGCAACAATAACAACGTTAACTGCCTGTAATAATCAAACTCACGGGGTGCGTAATAACGAAAAAGCGGAGCAAATAGAGCAAGTAAGTAACGCCCATTCAATTTGGCCAAAACTAAACATTGCAGTAAAGAAAGACGCCAAAGTTGAAGCACGTATTGAAAAATTACTTATTAAAATGACTTTAGAGCAAAAAGTAGCACAAATGATCCAACCAGAAATTCGTGATATTAGTGTGGCTGATATGCGTAAATATGGCTTTGGCTCATACTTAAATGGCGGAGGAGCTTTTCCACAAAACAATAAACATGCTAAACCAAAAGATTGGATCAAACTAGCAGAAACTATGTATCAAGCTTCAATAGATGATTCATTAGACGGTATTGCTATTCCTACCATGTGGGGAACTGATGCTGTTCATGGGCATAACAATGTTATTGGGGCTACTTTATTTCCACATAACATTGGTTTAGGAGCAATGAATAACGCAAAATTAGTGGAAAAAATAGCACAAATTACGGCAACTGAAGTCATGGTAACAGGAATAGATTGGGTATTTGCTCCTACCGTTGCGGTTGTTCGTGATGATCGTTGGGGAAGAACTTATGAAGGTTACTCAGAAGATCCTGAAATAGTTAAAAGCTATTCAGCTGCCGTTGTTAATGGACTGCAAGGCCATGCCGATAAAGATTTTTTGAATGATCAACATGTGATCAGTACTGTTAAGCATTTTTTAGGTGATGGTGGAACTGAAAATGGTATTGATCAGGGTAATAATTTGGCAACCGAAACAGAGCTGTTTAAATTACATGCTCAAGGTTATTTGGGGGGGTTAAGTGCTGGTGCGCAATCAGTTATGGCATCGTTTAATAGTTGGCATGGTAAAAAAAGTCACGGTAATAAATATTTACTAACTGATGTATTAAAAGATCGTATGGGTTTTGACGGCTTTGTTGTCGGTGATTGGAACGGTCATGGACAAGTTGCCGGTTGTAGTAATGAAAGCTGTCCGCAAGCAGTCAACGCCGGTTTAGATATTTTTATGGCGCCGACTAAATCGTGGAAACCCTTGTATGAGAATACTATTGCGCAAGTTAAATTAGGTGAAATACCCCAAGCGCGTATTGATGACGCAGTAAGACGAATTTTACGCGTTAAAATTCGCGCAGGTTTATTTGAAAAACCAAGTCCCGCAAAGCGTAAGTTTTCAGGGAAAACAGCACTTATTGGTTCTAAATTACATCGCGATATAGCCAGACAGGCAGTACGAGAATCTTTAGTATTATTAAAAAACAAACATATTACGACGACATTACAAAATAATAAACCATTGTTACCCTTATCACTTAACCAACATATTTTAGTTACCGGCGATGGTGCAGACAATATAGGAAAACAGGCTGGCGGATGGTCTATTACTTGGCAAGGAACAGGGAATAAAAATGAAGACTTCCCCGGTGCCACCTCTATTTATGCAGGTATTCAAGCGGCGGTTGTACACTCTAGTGGTAGTGTCGAATTAAGTACTGATGCAAGCTATAAACAAAAGCCTGATGTAGCAATAGTTGTTTTTGGTGAAGACCCTTATGCCGAAGGTAATGGTGATATTGATAATTTAAATTTTCAACGTGGTGACAAAAAAGCCTTAGCACTGTTAAAGCAATTGAAAGAACAACATATTCCCGTTGTTTCTGTATTTATTAGTGGTCGTCCATTATGGGTTAATGCTGAGTTAAATGCGTCAGATGCTTTTGTTGCTGCTTGGTTACCCGGCAGTGAAGGTGGTGGTATTGCTGATGTATTACTACGTAAACTAAATGGTGAGATCAATTATGATTTTGTTGGAAGATTATCGTATTCGTGGCCAGCAATGCCGGATCAAACACAGGTAAATCGCTTTGATGATAATTATCATCCCTTATTGCCTTATGGTTTTGGCTTAACTTACCAGAATAAAAAGAATGTTGATAAAAATGTTTTAGCAGATAATTTACCTGAAACTATAAGTGATTCTGAAAGCAATACCGTAATTAAAATTTTAACCAGAGCGGTACAAAAACCATGGAAAATAGTTATACATTCATCTGAAAAATCGTTAGTGGTAGAATCGAATGTACAAACATTAGGAGCAATAACCCTAAAAACCAGTGATAGAAAAGTACAAGAAGATGCTCGTAGTTTACGTTTTAATGGTACAGAGAAAGCCAGTATTGGTTTCGAAAGTGATTTTCCTCGTGATTTTCGCGCAACAATTGAATCAAATTCAACATTACAGTTTCTTTTTAAGGTAAATCAATTTGTTAAAATAAACCAAAAAAATGATAGTCAATTAAATAATACTTTAAACAAGGTAGAGTTATCGATGCAATGCCAATATTCAAATGAAGGACAAAATAAACCTTGTGGTGCAAGTATTGATATTAGTAAAAAATTACATATGGTGCAGTTAAATACATGGAACAAACTGGTTGTTGACATGGCTTGCTTTAAAACATTAGGGGGTAATATGGCGAAAATCACTAGTCCATTTATGTTATCTAGTGATACTAAATTAGCCATTGAACTTGCAGATATTATTATCAAACCGGATAGTATTCGTGAGGTTAATTTAACATGTCCACTACCTAAAAGTAGTTAGATAAATCTGTTTTAACTACATTAGATAACTCGTTTAACCGTTAGAATTAGTTTGATTACAATGACAGTAATATTTCTAATTTTTCTTTTAGGCTGCTCATTGATGACGGTTTGGATAGACTATCGTCCATTCCTGCATCTTTACATGAAGATGCACCATGTAATGCATCTCCAGTCCATCCTAAAATAGGGGTTCTCGTACGTTTTGTTTTGGCTTCATGTTGTCGAATAGTACGAGTTAATTGATAGCCATCCATATCTGGCATATGGCAATCGGTAATAAGCAGACTATATTTACCTGCTTGCCATTTTTCCAATGCTTCGGCACTGGTAACTGCTTCTTCCGCAGCATAACCGAGCATTTCAAGTTGTTCCATTAATAATTCTCGGTTATGTGGCTGATCATCGACCAGTAGGATTAATGTATTTGACGTTTGTGCATCGGTAATCGAAGTAGAAGAAATATTTTTAATTCTTTTTACTGTATTTTGCTTCGCCATCATTTTATTATTTATTTGTTCGGCGCTAGCTATTGGCAAAGCTATAGTCAAAGTCATCGTGGTTCCCTGTTTATAGATACTATGCATGCTTAACTCACCAGACATCATCTCGCTTAGTCGGCGACTGATAGCTAGCCCAAGGCCTGAACCACCAAAACGTCTGGTCGTATTTACTTCGGCTTGATTAAACGGTTGAAATAGCTTTTGCTGATCTTCTGTTTTGACGCCTATGCCGGTATCTGTTACTGAAATTTGCACTATATCCTTTTCATTTTGGTGTTCGATTAATGTTACTGTCAGCTTAACTTCACCTTGATGTGTGAATTTGATGGCATTGGAAATAAGATTATTGAGAATTTGGCGAAGACGTAAACGATCTACTATCAAGTAAGGGCTAACCTCGGGGGAAATATCATAACTAAACAGTAAGCCTTTGCTACTAGCAATAGTTTGATACGCTAGTGTTGATATTTCAATAATTTCGATGATGGAGGCTGGTTCAGGGGTTATTGTTAACTTGCCCGCTTCTATTTTAGAGAAATCAAGAATGTCATCTATTATTGACATTAAAGATTTTCCTGATTCTTGTGCAACTTCAAGCATTCTAGTTTGTTCGTTATCAACATTTTTAATTTCTATCAATTCGAGCATACCCATTAGAGAATTCATCGGGGTTCTTATTTCATGACTCATCATCGCTAAGAATGTACTTTTCGCTTGATTAGCTGCTTCAGCTGCTTCTTTAGCTTCTTCTAAGTCGGCAGTACGTGATTCTATTTGTTCTTCAAGTTTTTCTTGGTGTTCTAATAAAGCTTGCTCAGAGTGTTTTCGACTGATGAAACCAGATAAAATATCTGCTACCGAGGAAAGAAACTGTTTTTTAACCGCGTCATGACTGAAATAAAATGGTAGATAGAGTACTAGAACCCCTAAAACCTTATCGTTTGAAATGAGTGGTAAGTTATAGTGGTCATATATACTTATATCAGAATAAGCTAATTTATGTTGTTCATTAATGCAGTAATTGTGTTGTATCATGTCAACGTGGGTTGTTTGACCGCAATGACAATAACCAAAAGGCACATTGTTGCAAAGTAATTCTATTTCGGGAGGAAGGTCGTGTGCCGCAATTAAGTTAAGTTGTTTGCTGCTTTCTTGTGTTAATAAAATACCTCCTTTAGCTTCTATGCTTAACCAAGACACTTTAAATAATTGCTCTATAAATTGTTTTAATGTTTCTTTTCTAGATTGTTTTATTAAAGTGATTTCAAGGAGTTCCCACAAAGAGGACTGTAACTCTCTATCAATTTTTAACATAGTATCAGCAAGTTTACGTTCAGTTATATCGCGAATGGTCACGATAACCTGAAGATCATCACCTATTTGTAGTGGTGATAAACTCACTTCTACTGGAAATTCGTAACCATCTTGGTGTAATGCTTGTAGCTCCATGCCTTTTCCCATTTGCCTTATTTGAGGATTAGGATGAGCTAGATAATTATTGCGAAGTGCTACATGTTGAGTACGGGCTATAGCCGGTAGAAGTGTTTCAATGACTTGATTAAGGATTGATTCAGGTTGATAACCAAAAATAAGTTGTGTCTGTTGGCTTACTCGAATGATAATACCATTTTTATCCACGACTAGCATGCTGTCTGGCACACTATTGAATATGCGACTCAACCATTTTTCATTATTTTTCAGTGTGTTATCTTTGTGGATAGCATCTAGTGCGTAACTGATGTTTTCAGAAAGTTTTTCTAGCAAGGCTACTTCCTCTGCATCGAAAAAGTTTATTTGATCACAGTAAAGAGAGAATGCATAGCGTACTTCACCAGTGACTTTAATTGGAAAAGAAGCTGAAGAGTGGTAACCATCTTTTAACGCTCTATCACGCCAAGGTCGCATTCTTTCGTCATTGGCAATGTCATTACAAGTGCTTATTTTTCCTTGCCATAAGGCATAGCCGGTAGGTCCACGATTAATATCTTCGTTTGAGACCAGAATCATTAAATCTTTAAGATAATTAGTATTATCACCACATTGACTAATCACCTGTATTTTTTGATTTTCAAGATCATATGAACCAATCCAAGACATTTTAAATCCGCCTAGTTCTACCGCGAGCTGACAGCATTCTTTTAACAAGTCTATTTGATCTTCGCTGCGAACAATCGCTTCGTTGATGCCTCCGAGGACAGCATATAATCGTTTAGTCCGTAATAATTGCTCTTCAGTTATACGTTTATTGTGTCGATCTTTTGCATTTTGTAGTGCACGCTCAATAGATAGGCTTAAACGTAATAGTTGCTGCTTCAAAATAACATCTGATGCCCCTTGTTTGAGTAAAGCAACGGCGATTTCTTCGCTAAGATCATCGGTAACTATAATAAAAGGTAACTCAGGGAATTGTTCACGAGTAGAATACACGTTTTTAAGAATGTTTATATTTGCCACATTGACGTTAAATAATAGTATGTCCCAACGAGTTAATTTAAGTCCCTCAAATAAATTCAGAGAGATATCGACAAATTTACAATAAACATTTAAACCATCTTGTTGTAACTGACTTTCTACTAACAGAATATCTGCAGAATTATCTTTAATACACAAGATATTAATTTTATCAAACATTGCTATATTTCCAAGAATGGCAGTTTGTTTCATTTAACCAATATAGCCATATTGATGATGTTTTTTTACTAAAATAGGACAGTTTTTCAGGTTTTTGCATTAAGCTCTCCATCGTCCTTTTATAGCGATGTTGCGGAATTATTTTATTTTTTTTAAAGGTAAAAAGTTCGATAAAATTTAGGTTGGCAGCTTGTATTACCTCTATGTTGAGGGCGAATTTTTTTAACTGAAACAAGTCGTTAATAATGATGATTTTTCTTCGTACGTTCCGTGTGTTCACATTTCATCCTATTGATTATATTTATAATACACTACTATTTATTATCCAAATATGTTCGTTTCAGCTTGCTCACTTTATTTAATTAAGTATAGCAATGAGATGTTTTCATATTAGAGTTTAGACCATCTTAGTGAAAATTAAAGAAGTATGAATATATTATTAGATTTTTATATGGTTAATGTCGTGTGGGGCATCGTTTAAGAAAAAGTAGCGTATTGATTGCTAAGATACTAAATAATAATATTATTTAGTATCTTGTGAACAAATGTTAGTACTCTTTATTCGTTAAAAGCAATGTTTTTTATATTATATTTAATGCCTTTTTCAATGGAATTAAATGTTGTTCAAAGTATTTCCATTGTTCGGTAGCACTTCTATAGATGGGTTGACGAACTTGTTCAGAGCTTGGTGTTTTAATATTACGTTTAGTTTTATAAAAGTTAATACACGATTGTTCAAATTCTAATCCACAAAAATCGAGCATTCTTCGTACCTGTTTTTCTAAATCATCAACTACATCTTCATGTTTTACGGTTAACACAAAGTTTGGTAATACTTTATCCCAATGAGTCATTAATTTTAAATAGGCTTGGTAATAACGACCAAGATCATTAAGACTGTAAGTAAACTCTTGCCCTTCAGCAAATAACTGTTTAAAGCCGCTAAAACAACAAGCCATGGGTGAGCGCCTTGCGTCAATAATTTTAGCATTAGGTAATATTAATCTAATCAAGCCTATGTGTAAGAAATTATTAGGCATTTTATCTATAAAAAATGGCGCGCTTTCTCTATACACGCGAGTTTCATCAATAAATTGTTGACCAAAGCGTTTAAAATACTCGGGGTTAATTTCATTTAAATTTTTTGGGTATTGGCTTTCTTGATCTTTTTGATTACGGCCCCGCAATCGTGAAGCCAAACCTAAAATATTGTGCAGTTCCATGGTGCCGTCGATTTGGCTATGAGAGGCAAGTATTTGTTCAAGTAAGGTTGACCCAGCGCGTGGCAAGCCAACAATAAAAATAGGATCGGGTAAATTAAGTCCTAAATTTTCTTTATTTTTAAATAATTCAACTGAGCAATAGTTTATTTGATCTTCTACTTGTTGTTCAATTTTGGTGATGTCAAAATTATTATGATCTTGTTGTAATTTATTCCCCTGTTGATAAGCGAGAAAAGCTTGATTATATTCTTGTTTGTCTTCAAAGGCTTTACCTGTAGCAAAATTTAACTGAACTTTATCAATAAAAGGTAAGCTTTTAATTGCTTGTTGGCTTTGCATTTGAGCGATTTCATCATCACTAAAACGGTAGGTTTTTGTGTTGGCTAAACTCCAAAAAGCATCGCCATAACTAGGATTTATTTGATAAGATTTTTGGTAAGCTGTAATGGCTTTTTCTATGTCGCCTTTAGCTTTTAGCGCGTGTCCTAGCTGCAAATAAAAACCCGCAACTTGTTTATCGTCTACGGCGGTTTGAATAGTGACATCTGCTATAACTTGCTCAAATAAGGTAATAGCCTGATCTGTTTTTCCTAAGCCAGTTAATACATTTGCTTTAGCCACTTTAAAGCTTAAGTTGTTTGGTTGTTTATCGAGCAGTTTTTCAATTTGCTGCTCTGCAGCTTTGTATTTACCTAACTTAATTAGCAGGTTTAGATATTGAGAACGAGCATGAATGTGGCTAGGCTCTAATTCAAGGGCACTGACGAGTAAAAATTCAGCGTCGTCATAAATTTTCACTTTAATACCTATTTCGGCCAGCAAGCACATACCATCAATATGATGTTTGTTTTTTTGTAAAAAAACTCGGCAAAGTTGTTCTGCTTTTAATAATTTTCCGTCATGCATTAATTCAGTGACAGCAAGTAGGGGCAGTGGTAATTTTGTCAGTTTATCTAACTGATTTGCCGCTTTTTGTACATTTTCTGTTTGTTTTTTATCTCGATAAATTTGAATGAGTTCTTGCCAACTGGCAACTAGACTGGGGTTAAGTTTTACTGCTTGTTCAAATGAAATTTTAGCCTGTACTGGCTGATGTAATGCAAGGTTGATATAACCTTGTTCTTGATGCGCTCGGCTGTGTTTTTCGTCAGACTTAAGTAGTGTGTTAATACTACTCAATGCCTTTGAAAAGTCTTTATTATAACGTTGAGCCACGGCGATTAAATACCATAATTCAATTTTTTTTTGTTTATCATCAATATTTTCTAATAGCTGGTTACTTTGTTTTATGGCGTCATTGAATTTTGCCGTTTGAATCAATTGTTGAATTGATTTTAATTGTACTTCAATTGAGATGTTGGCTGTTTTGTCCAATGATTTTGCTCCATGAAAAATTAGTAAATACTTTATTAATAAAAAGCCGCTTGATAAAAATATCAAGCGGCATACTTTTACTTTGTAGATTTATTCAGTTTTAATAAAAATCATACGAGAATCTAAAACCAATGGTACGCGGTCTATTGGTAACAACTTTCGGTGTAAACTGTTGAGTATCAATATACAGTATTGCACTTTCATTGGTTAAGTTATCGATAAATAACTCTGCTTTCCATTCGTCGTTAGTTATACCAAAGCTTAAATTTGCCAAAATGTAACTATCTTGAATGTAGCGACCACCAGCAAATGCTTGTCCGTTACTGTCTTGATAATTTACACCCGAATAAATATCAGCTTCTTTTTGAATACTTAAACCAGAGCCTGTGCCATAAATTAAATTAGTGGCATCTTCTAGTACATAAGCATCCATAGTCATACTAGCGAGTCTGTCCCCAGTGTAACTTATTGAACCATTAACATAGCCAGTTATATCTTTAGCAACAGGATAGAAATATTCAGCCTGTAAATTGCCTGAAAATTTAGCTGAATAAGGTAGCCTGCTACCTACTGTAGGCGCAATGCCAACAAGCTCGTCATTAACAGAAGTGAGTTTTGTGTCAATATAGCTAAAAGCACCAGATATGATTAAATTATCGGTTGCAACCCAACTAAAGTCACCATCAATACCTTTTATTTCAGCGTCACCAACGTTATCGGTAAACACTAAAAAGCTGATATTAGTGGGGTCAAATCGTGACGTTTGTAGATCTGATATTTTTGAATAATAGGCTGTAGCATTAAAGCGTATTTTTTGATCAAACAGCATTGATTTTATGCCAAACTCAACGTTATCTAAGCTATCTGTGGTTGAGTATACTGGAATACGAAAACCATCAAAGGCACCATTTTGGTTTTTAGCTAAGCCTCCACCTACTCGATTGGTAACCGGCGGTCTAAACCCTTCTGAGTATGATGCGAATACCATAATATCGTCTGATATTTTCCAATCGAGTGATGCTTTAATAATGGTGTCATCTACGGTTAACGTGCCATCATTATCAAGTAAACTCGTATCTAACTGACCACTTGCAATTGCGGCTTGAATTGCTGTAGCTTCATCTGCGCCAAAAAACTCGGTTAAGGCTGCATCACTACCATCACCAAAGGCTTGTAGTCGACCACTAACATCAACCGTTGTTGTCGCACCTTTAAATTTGTCATCAATTTGATACCAACGAGCACCAAAACTTGCTGTGACTGCATCTGTTATATCGTACTCGAATTGACCAAATACGGCGATTTGATCGATGGTGTGGGTAATATCATTAACAAAGCTAATTTCAGAAGAAAAAGGTCCACCATCACTGTTAATACCATCATTACCAGCAAGTGTTCTTTGCAAGTTAGTAAAGTAAGGTAAATCGGTATTACCTAATTGAAATTGTCCAACGGTTGATAATTCTTGAGAATCATAAAAAACACCCGCAGTAACACGCCAATTGTTTTCTGCAGAGGTATTTATACGAAACTCATGAGTGATGCGTGATGTACTAGTTTGTTCTTTATAAAACTTAGTTGGGTCAACACATTCTTGCGTCTCAGGTGCACCAGCGTAGTTACATGCATAATATGCAGCAAATGAGCCTCCATTGGTATAGCCTGTGTAATCAATGGTTGAATTAATATCTCTATTGAGATAGCCACCGGTATAAACGAGATCAAGTTGCTCAAGTCGACCTTCTAATGTCCACGTCGTTAAACCAAAGTCATCATTGTTATTTTCAGGTACAAAACGATTAGTTGATGATTCACCCTCAAGGTTTGGATCGTATGCAAATACACCCTCGGTATCTAGCGATTGCTGGGTATGTTGAACTAAAAGTTCCCACTCATCATTAATTAGATAAGACAAGCCAAAACGTGCGCCAGCATAGATCGCCGTGTTGAAATTATCTTCTACTAAAGCGTCATTTTTTGGAGCGGTAACAGGGACATTTTCAGGATTAGTTAATGCACCACCAGAAACTCTACTAATGACGACCGCACTACCGCTATAACCACCTTCACCAGGTACATTTAATATATTATCTATCCAACCACCTTGGTGATCATTGTAGGCAGCAACGCGTACAGCCAGTGAATCAGTTAAAGACATATTGAAATATGCTTCAACAGAGTTACTCATATCACCACCTTTTGTGGAACTAGTGCTGGTATCTAAACCAGCAGAAAAACCATCATGGTTTGGCTTGTTGGTTATTAAGCGCACAGTACCTGATTGAGAACTAGCACCAAAAAGTGTGCCTTGTGGTCCCGGTAACACTTCTACACGTTGAACATCGGTAGCGTAAACATCTAAATTACGTCCTTGCATTGATACTGGCTGTTCGTCTAAGTAAAACGCAACAGAGGGTTGTAATGCTTGAACAGATGAAACAGCAATACTGGTCTGTGTGGTTGCCGCGCCGCGAATATATATTTCATTTTGTCCAGGGCCGGTGCCTTGAAAAACTACGTTAGGTAAAAACTCTACATACTCGTCAAAATTAGAAACTCCAAGTTTTTCTAAGCTATCTCCTGTTAATGCGTTGACGGTAACTGGAACGTCTTGAATAGATTCAATACGCTTAGTTGCGGTAACTTCAATAATTTCTATTTTTGCTTTTTCTTGTTTTTTTGTTTCTTCTGCATAAAGAGAGCTTGATGCCGCGATGGCTGTTAACACAGCGCAATGCAGCTTAGTGAGTTTCATATTAATTATCCCTTGGTTTTTAAATTATATTACGAGTAAATACTAGTTAGTGTTCTAACTATTTTAATTATCGGGAATAGCTTAACAAAAAATGTTGTTTTTTTCAAAGTTGTATATTTAACATGGTTTGCTGTTTATTCTGTATATATGTGTGCTGTTGTTTACAACATGATTTAACTCGATATAATATCAACACAAATTAAATTTAGGGGAATGCTTTGCCTTCATCCGGAAAGAGCCAATTAAATAAACAAGTTTTTGTTAGTGCCTCATCTATTATTATCGCGCTTTTACTTTATACCGTAACGTTACCCAAACAAGCACAAGCCTTATTTACAACTATTCAGGTAAGCATTGTTGATAACGGTAGCTGGTTTTATGTGCTCACCGTGGCTTTTATCTTCTTTTTTGTTATTTTCTTAGGGTTATCTCGCTATGGGACTATTCGTTTAGGACCTGATCATGCAACACCTGACTATCCATTACTCTCTTGGCTTTCTATGTTGTTTGCTGCAGGTATGGGCATTGGTTTAATGTTTTATGGTGTGGCGGAGCCAATGCTGCACTATTTATCACCACCTACGGCGGAAGCTGGCACCGTTGCGGCAATGAAAGAAGCGATGAAGATGACTTTTTTTCATTGGGGCCTTCATGCTTGGGCTATATATGCCATTGTTGCGCTAATTTTAGCCTATTTTAGTTATCGACATCATTTACCGCTGACTTTACGCTCTGCTTTATATCCCTTGATTGGCAATAGAATTTATCAATGGCCGGGGCATTTAGTTGATATTTTTGCGGTAGTAAGTACTGTTTTTGGTATTGCCACTTCACTTGGTTTAGGCGCGGCACAAGTTAATGCAGGCTTTCACTATTTATTCGGCATAGATGTTTCTAGTATGAATCAAATCATCATTATGTGTGTGATCACTGCCTTTGCAGTTATTTCTGTTGCAACAGGTTTAGATAAAGGCATTAAAATACTCTCGGAAACAAATATGATTTTGGCTGTTATTTTGTTGACGCTAATTTTTGTGTTGGGTCCAACGGTATTTTTATTAAAAGCTTATGTACAAAATGTTGGAGATTATTTAGCCGATATAATACATAACACGTTTAATTTATTTACTTATACAAAATCAAAGTGGATAGGAGGTTGGACAATATTTTACTGGGGTTGGTGGCTAGCATGGGCGCCTTTTGTTGGTTTGTTTATTGCGAGAATCTCCCGTGGTCGCACTATTAGAGAATTCATCTTCGGTGTTATGCTAATACCAACCGTTTTTACGTTATTGTGGATGACGGTTTTTGGTAATAGTGCCATTGATTTGGTGCATAACCAAGGAATTGTTGCGTTAGGCGATATGGTAAGCCAAGACCCTTCAGTCGGCTTATTTGTTTTTCTTGAAAATTACCCGTTTTCCTTTATTCTTTCTATTTTTTGCGTGTTAATGATAGTGATCTTTTTTGTCACGTCATGCGATTCTGGTGCGATGGTGGTTGATATGCTGTGTTCATACGGTAGAAATGATACCCCGTTATGGCAACGCGTATATTGGGCTGTAGGTATTGGAGTGGTTGCTGCAATATTATTGGTGGTAGGTGGCCTTAAGGCGTTACAAACGATGACGATTGCGAGTGCCTTGCCTTTTGCTATCGTGTTATTACTCGCTATTGTTG
>Ga0316202_10001475_pt1 | contig 18278 bp, 13 predicted proteins | sample 3monrhotite_MG_FD_204934 | JGI IMG/M metagenome (GOLD analysis project Ga0316202, IMG submission 204934) | Microbial mat bacterial communities from mineral coupon in-situ incubated in ocean water Damariscotta River, Maine, United States -... | ecosystem: Environmental > Aquatic > Marine >... | reverse complement strand
GCCTTTTGGTTTGAAAATACTACCACCATCAGCGCGATACAAAGCACCGCTAGAGCCTATATGTCCGCCAGTATGCGGCCTTAAAACAGTACCATATCCTTCCTCTCCCGGCTGACCCGGCGCACCGACACCAACAGCACCAGCAAATATCTGGGCGGCCTCAAGCTGTTTTTCAGCCGCTTTCATCTGTTCTGTAGCAGCATTCAAGAAGTTATCACTTGGTTCTTGAGCCTGAACAGCCTTGTCTATATGCTTATTTAATTCTACAAGCTCATCATACAATCCAGTATTTACATTAACAAGATCATTATTTAGTTGTTTTACTTCATCTATTAATTGTTGTTCTTTAGATGTTGCGGTGGCTATTTGTCTTGCAATCTCTGGAGGGAAGCCCATTTGTATTGCATCATTGAAGACAAGTCTTTCTTTTACATCTCTGCCAGTCATGGCCTCGCCAGTCTGTCTATCAAACGTAATTTCAACATCACTTAGCTTATCTAAAAACGCAACAGTATTTCTTCTTTGTTCTTCTGACTGATTTTGCAAAGTGCCTGTTTGTACAGCGAACTGCGCCCCCGTGGCACCTTGAGCAAGTCTCTGTCTATCCTCCTGTCCGCCGACAACAAATTCCTCAAGAACAGAATACATCTGCTCTCTAGCTCTTTTTTCTACTTCTATTAGCTCTTCTCTAGCTTCTATTTCTTTCTGGACGGTATCAATATTACGCTGCATTTCGCTGATGATATCCTGACGAGCCGCGCCTTGGTCTCCGGCCCTATCAAGCTCACTGTTAATAGCAGACAGTTTTTGTTGCAATTTCTCCTGCTCTGTCGCGGCAGCGGCGGCGGCTTTTGAATTTCCAGCCTCGTTAAATCGTTTTATCTCCTTGTCCATCGCAAGTAAATCTTTTTCAACAGCATCTCTCGCGGCAGAAAGCCCACCAATATCGCCAGCAGTCACGCCGACTCCAGCCGCATCAAGATCAGACTGAGCCTTCGCTCTTCTTCTAGCTTCTCTAGCCGCCCTATCTGGGCCTATTTCATTAGCTTCTCTGTCTCTAGATTTTGCCAAAAGATTTCTTGCCTCAAGCTCGCTGTCAATAATTCCCTCTTGAGCCTCATAAGCCTTTTGCCTAAATGCAAGCTCTGCATCATACTGAGCTTTAACTTCTGATAAATACTTAGAATAAGCATCTAGATATGCCTGATTTCCTGCTGATATTTCTTCAAGAATTTTGTTATTTTCTGCCGCTGATTCAGAAGCGCCAGAAATAATATCATCAAGCTCAGAAGCGTCTATCTTGCCGCCCGCATCTCTTATAGATTTAATTATTAATTGCTGAAGCTCATCAGAAAGACCGCTTAAATCTATATCAAAATCTTTCAGTAATTGTTCTTTCAAAAGTTTGTCAGTGGCGTTTGTATTCAGACCACTGGCGCCAAGAAGACCTTTCTGTGGATCTGTGGCGGCTTTTATGAATTCGCCAGCGTTCAGAGCCGCATTTTTTGCAATTTCAGCCTGTCTCTTTGCGCTACTATTAGCAAGGCTAGCGATAATCGCGTCGGCCTCATTAGCGTATCTCTGTAAATCAGAAGCTGAAGAAAATTCTGTTTCAGTTAGTGTTTGCGCTCTTAGCTCTGTCCCGCCACCCCCTCTTATAGAGGCTATATCATCTAAATTATTACCTATATTTTCTAGCTCTCTGGTTCTGTCTGCAAAAACAGCAGCAGCTTCTGCCGCCTCTAACAAACTTTTTCTCAAAGCGATATTAGCCGCTAGAATTCTTTGCTCTTCATCATATCTATCCTTAGTTGCATTTCGAGCCTGTTCTTGAGTGTCCCAAATATCCCTAACTGTATCTTTTCTTATTTGAGCCTCTTCTTCGGCGGCTTTACGCAGAGTCGCCGCTCTGTCTGTAAACGATTTTTTCTCCTCGTCTGTTCCCGCATTTTTAGCCGCTTCATCTAGCCTGTCGGCCTCTGTTAATAAATTAGCCTCTCTGATTTTCGACTCGTTACTAATCGCCTGAATATTCTGCCTTAAAGCCTTAGCATAAGTTCCGTTTTCTGATATCAACTCTTGGAAAGACTTAGATGGGTCCGCCTGTGATGCGGCGTCTCCCAGTGTTTTTCTTGACTCTGTGACTCTGTTTGCGGCTATGTCCAGATTTGTTGTCATGGCCCTCAACGCAGAATTTAGCTGCTCCGCCTCTATTGGATTAAGACCCAGTGAGGCCGCGCCACCATCTTTAGCTAATGTACCACGAAGCTCTTCGTCTGTCAAGCCTCTTATCTTTGAAGCGGCCTGCGCGTTGTTTGCATCTCTAACAGTCGCGGCAGTTATAGCTACTTCTCTCGCGTTTTCTGATTTTGCCTGCAAAGACGCCCCCTTTGCGGCTGTTCCTTTATCCCCAAGACGATCATCAGCTTCAATTCTTCTTTCTGTTTTTTCTTCCGGCGATATCTCAAGATTACTAATGCCTGATAACGTTTTCTTAAATTGATTTAATTCCTGTATTAGATCTTTTTCTACTTCAAACCTACTGCGTAAAACTTTACTCAAATCATCGTTTAATTTTTTTTCTACATTAGCTTGAGCCGCTTGAGCTTTAGTTAACCCAATAGTTGATCCGATGAGATAGCCAAGAATTGGACCCCAACCGGTAAGGTATCCAATTATAGCGCCAACAGAACCCGATGAACTAGCGCCCTCCTGCTCTCTTTCGGTTGCTCCAACCAAACCGGCGCCATAGCCACCAAGAAACACAGAGGCGCCTGCCTCAAAATTGTCTCCAGCGATTCTCTGTTGTTCTGACTGTGAATTCAGCTTAGAAATTATTTGTTCTATACCTTCTCCGCTCTCTGCAAATTTTTCTTTTAGCTTAGTTGCAGCGTCACCCATTTCATCAGCGACTGCCTTAGCCTTAAATCCAAGATACGTAAACCTAACGGCCACCACAGTCATGGCCGCAAGAACCACAGCCGCCACAGCCACTAAAGCTAGCAAAGCTAGCTTTAGTAGACCAGCCGCGCTCGCAGAGGCGGCGTTCGCTAACGCTTCCAAATATTCACTAGCTGTCGAGACAACATTGGCCCCTGTCTCACCCAGCTCGGCCTTCGTTGCCACGGTATTAGCAACAATTTCGGCGCCTTCGGCAGCAATAGCTCCTGCATTAGCGACATTTTCGCCGCCTTCAGTGGTGGCGGCTAAAGAGTTCGCACCCGACTCAGCGATTTCACTACCCGCAGAAAGCGTATTAGCTGCTATCGTCTCGCCAATACTCTGTATATGCGCAAAAACCATGCCAGCCAACTCAGCACCAGTAGACGCCATCATTGAACCTATTGCGACTACGGTTGTTACCAATGTTGCCGTTTGCGTTATTGCTGTTTTTGTTGAGTCTTCCAAGTCTCCAAACTGAGATGTCACAGCTGCAATTGCGGAACCAAGAAAAACCACCGACTGAAGAGTTCCAGCCACGCCAGCCACCCCCTGAGCGGCACCAGAGACCTTACCAGCAACAGAAGAGACATTACGAGCGCGAGTAGAACGTTTTAATGCCTGCTGTTCCTTTTGTCTTTCTTGGTTTGTTTTCTTTATTTGATCACTAGTTTTCTTAACATTAACATCAGTATTTTTAAAGGTTTTAGCAAGAGCGTCAGAAACTTTACCACCCTTTTTTAGTTCCTCTTCAAATTTTTTCAAAACAGGAATTTGATCATCAAAAGAAACTCCCATCTTAGCCAGTGACTCACTTAGCCTTGAAACCGCGCCCGTGATGCTATCAACACCTTTAAAGTTAACAGCCCCAGCGCTCGTTGCGCCAAGAGTGCCGGTGCCAGTAGCATAACTTTGGAAACCAACTATTCCGCCATCAGCATACCCCTGAACGCCCTGCTTGTTCATCCTGTTAAGATTGGTATAGCCAATACTTTGTGAAGCGCTTTTGTTCATAACAAATTCGCCGGGCGTTAGCATAGCAGGAACAGTGTCTGATCCGGGAACAGAACCACCAGAATTTCTATTGAGAATACCGCCGCGCGCCTTGACCAGAGCTTCATATCTTGCTTTCTGGTCTTCTTTTTCTCCTTTTATACCAGCACCAAAAAGAGACATTCCGCCCTCTTGCGCGATGCGCGTGTTAAGAGCGGATTTTATAGCCTCAAAATCGTCTACAAGCCTAGAGTCGATATCTTTTATAGACTTTTTTGTTTCGACATTTTTTACTTTTTTGATAAAACTTTTAATATTAGCATTAGTAAATGAGCTTTTGGCATCTGTTTGCTCGGTGGCTATACCCTGAAGACCAAACAATCCAGCCCTCTGCCCAAGACCGCTTGGAAAATCAAAATCAGCACTTGAATCTCTATCTTGATTCCCGAAAGGAACCCCAGCAGACAACAGTGTAGCCTCAAATATATTACCAACAACATTGTCTATGTTGGCAGTTTTTAATATTTTAGCTATATCATCAAAATTAGTACCAAGCTTTCCACCTATTAGTTTAGTGGATCGTCTGACCGTATTTGTAATACCGCTAAGTATGGTATCTTCTAACTTCTGGGCGCCAGCCGACTCTAAAGATCCAGCACGAAGAACGAAACCGGCCTGAGAACCGCTCGCGGCAGCAGAAATATTTTTTATTTCATCTTCTAGTTTTTTGTTGACCTGAGCGGAAAGACCCTTTGTTTTAGATTTAGCGGCAAGAGCTTTTAAAGCTGCAAATTTAGGGCTTTTTCTTATACCTTCTTGGATCTCAGAAACGTTTACCTGCCCCTGAACAACCTGATCTCTAGCTTCGGGTCTTAAAAATGCACCACCATAAGTTCCAAGGTCGGCATTAAGAGCGGCCTTTGCCTCCTCATCAAGACTATCTATTTTGCCTAAGACTTGAGTTGTGCCATATTTATCGCCAAGAACTCTAGTGCTAGCCGGTTTTTGTTTTCCCATAGCCTCGCGGATTCTAGTGCCTTGGTTAAATTTGTTTTGATTCATTGCCGCGAGAGTACCAGCGCCTAACTTATTAACGCTGCTCTTTTTTATGACAAATTCTCCGGGCGTTAGCATTGCAGGAACAGTGTCCCTATTTCCCGATCCGGGAACCATACCGCCCCTAGCAAATCTACTTATTGGGCGACCGCCGCCACCGCCACCACCACGACCAAAGCCAGCCACTCCTGCTAGCATTGGAGCAAGACCTTTACCTAGCTTTAATCCAGCCAAAGTGATAAGCATTGGAAGCAATGGCTCTAGCGATTCAGCCATACTTATAAATGCCTCGGCAAGTTTTATACCTCCTTGCGCCAAACTTCTAAACGCAGAACTATCAACAAACTTACGAATCAAAGCATCAAACTGCTCTCTAACTTTTTGTATTTGATTTCCGAGACCCTGCTGTGCAACCAATGCATCTCTAGCTACAGATCCGCTAGCCCCCTGAGCAACGCTCAATGCCTGCTGTGCTGTTGTAAATTGTTGAATAAGTGGAATAACTTTACCAACCTGCCTAAAACCACCAAGGTCTTCAACTATCTGGCTAAACGCAGTCGTTTTTGGATCAATGCCCTGTAGGCCGATAGACAACCTTTTGAAAGCCTCAAACGCGCCAACGAAGTTTCCTTGAGCGTCCTGCAATTCAATACCAAACTCTCTAAGTTGACTTATTGACTCTGGCCGTTGAATCCTTGTGAAAATAGTACGTAAACCAGTCGCAATAGTTTCGGCGCTCTCACGAGTAGTAGAACGAACTGACGTAAACAGTGCAATAAGTTCATTTATCTCACCACCAGCAGATGCAAAAACACCACCAGTACGACGAATAGCGGTAATCAAGTCGGCAGACTCGACGGCAAACCTTTTAGAGACAGCATTAATAGCATCCAAGGATTGCTCAAGAAAAGCTATATCGCCACCTGACTGTCTGGCCTGATCGCCAAACTGTCTAAGAATAGCGATAGCACCCTCCGTAGTGTCTCGTATATTATCAAACGTAGCAGCCAGACTTGTCTTTGCCAATATGTCGAGAGCTTTGCGTGTTTCTTCGGCGGCAAAGCCAGCCTGTGTTAACGTTCTTGCCACGTTTAAAAGATCAGAAGATGAAGCACCAAGAGACGTACCCAGTCTAGTAACTTCATTAGCAAGCGAGCCAAGCTGTGCTACGCTTTTTCCAGTGACTTGAGAAATCTTTAAAAGCTCGGTTTCAAAAGCTACGGCCTCTTTGAGAGACTTCTTAAAAGAGTTTGCAAGGGCTAAGAACGACCCAGTTGCAATAGTGATGACACTAAACCTACGAGCAGACTCTTGAAGAGTTCTGTTCAGCTGATTCATCGACTTAGTAGAATTCTGAGCGTTTTTATTAAAAGAGCTTAGGCTACTATTAGCCTGAGCTATATTTTTAGCATTTTGTATATTAACCTTTACACCAATAGGCTTTAACTGCCTACGGATTTGATTAATTACCTGTTTTGTGTTCCCCGGTGCCTGAAGCTGTAACTGCGCCGTTAAATTGAATGCCTGTGCCATCTTCTCTCCAGTGTGAAAGACAGGGGAGCATAAGCCCCCCTTATCCGATTACCCATAGGATTATACACAATTATCAACTTTTTTGTTCAGTTGTTTTTGTTTTCCTAGTTCTCTTTTTTGTAGCTTTGGGTTTTTCTTCTTCAGAGGCGGAAACGATTGGATTATCTTCATCGTCTAAGAAAGGCTTTCTTTCGGTCATTGACTCTTTTACCCAACCATCCTTGCCTTCAACGACACGCTCGCCAGAAGCATTAACAAAGTAAGGATCTTTCCTAGCTTTATAATCATCATCATTTTCATATGCAATATATCGACCGTCTTCATTAGTAAGTCTACCTTCTGAATCGACAGTATGACCATCTTCATTAATAAACCTAAGTTCATCATTGACAAATTTAAACTCTTGTAAAAATTTATTTTCCTCCAAACCCTTCTCATAATTTGGATCTAGGCCATACATTGCATTTCCCAGTTTCTCAGCAGCCACAACAACCCAAGGCTGATTTGCAGAAGCATTATAATCTGCTTCATTTGAAAAATATCTTTGATTGTTTTCTGGATTCATAGTGCAAAGCCTAACCAATTCTTCAAACCTAGCATTATCAGCTTGTCCCTCTGCGGAAGCGGCATCTAAAGAATTCTTTTCAGCAATAAGACCTCTAAATTTTTCTCTTTTTTCTTTTAGGTCTAGTGCAATTTTTTTAGCCGTAGTTAGCCTAATACCCCCTTTTTGTAGCGACTCTTCCAATTCTGAAATATTGTCAAGCAGGTCTTCGTATTGATTTTGCTTGGAGTCATCCCAAAGATTTTGTTCTCGCATATAAGCGGTTAATTTTTGCCTAAGAAGCGCGCCATCATCAAGAGCCTGCTTAAAAGCCTTGTTGTAAACTATCTGGGATTTTTTAATCTCTTCAGCTCCGGGGGTCTTCACCTGAAACTTAACGATATCACCATTAATGTCTTCACCCTCAAAAGTTTCTTTATCCGTCATCTTGTTCTCCTTCTGGATTTACAACAGGAAGTTTTATAAAATATTTTTTCCTGCTTACTTCATAGTTAATAAAATCTAGTTCTAGCTCTCTTATTTGTGTATTTCCTCTGTCTAATATCTTTGCTCTTACCTCCTCGAATATTTCTTTCATATGTTCCTGTTCTTCGCTTGGCTCTGTATTATTATCACCAAAACCCCACAAAAAACCAAATAAATTCTCAACATCGGACAGTGATCCAATCATTGTTGTTTGTATCTTCTTTTTTGCCCGCCTTAGTAACTCGTCGTGCGAAACGTCTTTAGACCTTTGATCTCTAGCGTTTTTATATTGTAAAGAATTCTTTAAAAATTTGTCGTATTCCATTTTATCTTCCTCTTGTCTTTTGCAGAACTTGCTGTGTCTGCTGTATAGAAATATCTTGTTTAACGTCTGATAACTGGGTGAACTTTATACTGCCAGCATTATCTATTTCTTGATTTCTTGTTGCGATAATATCTTTACCAACAACACTATTCATATCATGAATCTTTTTAGCCGTGTGCTGATCTTTAGCCATCAAGTAAACCTCCTGAGAGTTGGCAACCTTTGAATTTCCAATCATGTTCTCGATATCTTTCTTGTTTCTATTTTTTTCATACTCTCTTTTTTGAACAATAAACCAACCATCCAGACAATCATCATCATCTATAACGTCTTCGTGTGGGGATTCGTGGCTTTCCTGAACATTGTCGTACATAGAAGCATATTGACATAACGAAAGTTGATCTTTGGTTAAAGCTATAGAGGGCTTATCAAATATTCTAGATTGTTTTTTTCCTATTGACCACATACCCCTAAATGGCTCGTTTCTAGCTATATACCTATATTCAGATACTTCAATGGCTTTACTGTTATAGAATTCCATCACTCTTGTTAATGGTATATTTTTATTGTCTATAGTGTTTTTATTTTTATCTTTTATCGTCTTAGAAATAATCCAAATAGATTTAGACAATGAGGCCACCCCTTCGCAGGATATATGATCCAAGGAATGAATTTTAGATTTATATTTTCTGAAATTAGACTCTTGAAATCTTATGCCTCGTTTTAAGTCTCTCAATAGTGGAATATTATAATAATTCTCATATGCCAATACTTTTAATCTTTCAACTTCTTCTTCTGCTTTCTTGGCCTTATCGTCATCATCTGGAGACCACATATCATTATAAAACAAAACTTCTTTTAGTTCGTCTTTTATGTATGTGCCATTAAAATAAGATTCTTCATAAGCCTTTTTGTAGACATCATACGACTCTTCAAGAATGTCGTTGTCTGGCTCATGCAAATATAAAACAGGGTCGAGAAACGGCAAGCGAAGCCGACCCTGAATTATTCTATATAATATATTTTCGTAATAAGTTTTATCCATCCAAATCCCTATCCGGCTACTTGCCGACGCCCGTCCAAAGGGCGCCAGCTAGCGCAGTCTATCTAAAATTACGAACCACCGTTAACTGTCAACGAGTTAAAGTTGCTATAACTATAACTAACAGTAGCATTTCCACCACCAGTATCTCCGCCGGTATAGCTAACGCTTGCCAGCTTGTTCTTAGATCCAAGATTAAGAACCGTACCAGCGCTATCTTGAATAAGAATATTTCTATCTGATAGGTTTTCCGCATTACCAGAAACACTAACCAGATCACCCTGCCGAGCTATAACCTCGATGTCACAACTAACCTCAAGAGGGAAAGTAGCATATCTGGTATAAGGACCAAATCTACCGAGTTCTTGAATATTCTCTTGACCAAAGTCAGCACTAATTGCAATACTCTGAATTCTCATACCGTCCGAAGAACCAGTTGTCGCATCGTCAGAGTCTCTTTGTTGAGCGGCCTCGAAAGGAATAACACTATTGACAATATCAACATCTGCTCTTCTAACAACACCACTAACTGGCGAATCCGAACCAAAAGCAGTAGCAACACTACCGTAAATAGCTGTTGGAGTAGCACTAATAACACCAGCATCAACACCATTCCAAAATCTATCGTTTCCAACCAAGGTGACAGATTCGGTAGCGCTACCATCTGTACTATAGTTATAACTAACGCTACTCACATACATCCCAGAATTGTAGCAAACATTTCTGGGCGTTCCAGTTGCCTGACTTTGACCATCGTCATAGATAGCAACATGAACGTCAGAACGAACCTTTGAAGCAGCAACCAAGTCGGTCTTGCAAGCTCCATTGGTAGCCAAATCAAAAATAAGTCTTTCGCCGTCTATAACTTTTTCTAAAGTTACTTCAATATCGGCAACCTCTTCGATATTCTCATAAATTTCAATTTGACCAAGTTCAAAAACCTGATCCAAAGTAAAGGTGCTTGACATACCAACGCTTTGAACACCTCTAACAATGTGCGAAGCGGTGATTGTAGTAGTACCTTGCGGGGCAATAGCTACAGCCTGACAAGCATAAAATATTCTTTGCTGATTAGACATTTTAATCTCCTATAAAATCTCTGGTAAAGATCCTAACTATATACACAAAAAATGAAGTTATATGGCTTTTACTTGGGTAGAACAGCGAACAGATCCTATATATAGGTCTGGAGAAAGCTGTGTTATGTCATTTGATCTAGAGTTATTTATCCAACATCTTCTCCAGTAAAAATTATCAACAAGATTAGGATATAGACCGCTCGGTATAGCATTTTCTCTTAATTCATTTCTATAATTAAAAGGAGAAACACCAGACATTCCAACGGCGGTAGGATCATATAAATGTATGGTTTTATCATTCTGATAAAGGACTGTATCCATAATATTGGCACATTCCCAATGATTTTCTGTTATGCTATAAAACACTATTTCACTATTAACCCACTGCCCACCACCAAGCTGATACCCCTCTAAAGACCGGGGAGGAACGACCTCAATAGCCAAAGCAGGAAGCTGAACCCTAGAGTCTCCTAATATCGCCCAGCCGCCAGAATTTGCAACATGGAAGTCAGATTCATTTCTAAAAGATCGCTGTTGTATCTGTCTAAACCAAGACACCCCTTCTGCTGGCACCACCTGTAGCCATTTGTGGCTAAACTCAATCTGGACATCACTAGATGTCGAAATAGCATCATTGAAAACAACCCTACCATTTGGATAGTCTAGATAAAATGGCTTAGATACATTATCGTTTTCATAAAAGGTTCCGTCGACATAAACTCCCGAAATATTTATAGGTTGCTGGTCTGTGCCATCAATCCCGGACTCCCAAACCCAATTTTGACGATAAGCCTCCCAAACCTGACCATCTGTGTATCTAGGATCGTCGGATCTTCTTAGCTTGTGTCTATCTCCACCATACATCCCAGACTGTGGTATATTTATATTATAAAAAGAGCCACGATCAACAAAACCCCAATCATAAAAATTGATAAAATTGTCCAATAATATATTGGATATAGTAGAATCTTGGACGTTAGTTACACTACTTAATTTTGTGTGCGGTCCTCCTGTCATCTTGATATCTCCTCTTTTATAATGCTAGATATAGTCCCGACATATGGAGCCAATGCTCTTGTTATAAAGTTATTTTCTGTAGTACCAGAATAACGTGAGTCAATCTTAAAAGGACGGGAGTTCTTGGACATCTTTGCTCCATCGCTCCTGCCAAGACCAGAACCATAAACAACACCATAATCAGCAATAATAACCTGCTCGCCGCTCGTCAAGAGCCAATTTAACCAAGGTAAAAAACTACCATCTTCAATCTCCTGTTGCGCAACAGACAACCCCAAGAGGTTCTGATAACCAGAAGGCTGTATTCCAACAGTAACACCTCCAGTAAATCTTGATCCAGAAGAGCGAATTTTACGAACCTCAATATATACAGAATTAACAATAGCGTTTATTATCTCGCTAGTAGGATCTTGCGTCAAGCCAAAATCAAGCCTTAGAGAGCCAGAAGAAAGACTCATTATCTCTTCACACGAAGCTATAGCAGGAAGAACGACAGCCTTTACCCTTCTCTTTATTCTTGGAGAGGCGTTTTTAAGGGCTTTATTTCCCTCTTTAGCCAGTAGTTTGTTCATCAAAGCCCTAAGTCTTGAATTAGTCTCGACTATTTTCATGCTGCGGCCCTAGTCCAAAATGTAACAACATACTTTGTATCATTCTGCTTAAACCCTTGAGGGAATGACTTTCCGGTTTTCTGAAACCTAGATTCATCATATTTCTCTATTCCATCATATATTGGAATTAGGTATTTAGCTTTATTAATTTTATCAAGATCATTCATATATGCTATGGTTTGAATTCCTCCATCAGGAACATCAATTTTAAATTCAGTACTTACCCAGAACTTTTTATCCCAATAAATCCTCAATGTTATATCGTCAGTAGACTCAATAGCTTTATATCCCTTGCCGCCACAATAAGAGCAGGGCATACCCCGCTCAAAAGGATACGGCCCACCGGGTTTATAAAAACTTATAGACCTATTTCTGGTGCCAAGCGTATCCAAATAACAATTTGGACACTCTTCTTTTTTCTCTGGATAAACAAGGCGAGCCGTTCTGGTAAACAAAAGAACCGCTTCGTTATAAGTATCAAAAACAGTGCTTGGAATATTTATCGCCATTAGACTATCCTATAAGCTAAACTACCCGCTATGTTTCCAGCAGAATTAGAAATTTTCAAAGCCTCTCCAACATTTGTTCTGTATGAAGGCTCGTCATCATTAACCGTAATACCGCCATTAGCAGCGAAAGCATATGGGCCAGAAAGGGCGGTAGAATCTGAAAAAATCTGAACAGTGCTAGCAGCATCAACAAGTATGCTGTAATTAAGAACCTCGATCTGTCTATTGGCTACACCAGCAACCAAAGTTAAAGTAGCCGCGCCACCAGAGATAGGAATATATGTAGGATCTACTGAATACCTATATTCTTCGGCTGGAGCCGCCGATCTTGTTAAATCAAAAGACAACGAAGAAGATTCTCCGGTTCTTGTTGAGCTTACCAAGGCCGCGCCTTCATTAAATCCGTTGCTGCTTTTTGCTTTTTGAGACGACATGAATTACTCCGATTAATAAAAATGATACCCACGATCACCGTGAGTGTTTGAGTTAAGACCAATACTAGCTGGGCTGTAAGGACTAAGAACCGCAGCGCCAGCAGGAGTACCATCTCCACTACCCATCGTGTATTGATAAGTACTCAACATTTCTTCATATTTTTTGCAAAGATCATTATACAATGATGAGAGACTAGCGCTAACGCCACGAAGATCAATAGCGGATGGCCCATCTTTAATAGAAATAGCATTTGATGATTCAGTCTTAACTTCACTACCAACAAGAATGCAGGCAGTTTTATATAATGTCAAGACTGTAAAATCTGTATCTTTTTTAGTTATAGGGTCTGGACTAATAGAAACAGCACCAATATCAACAGTATAATCATTTACAAAATCAGCGTCATTGATAACGTTGTACGCGCCCACGACTATAATTTGTTTCAATCTTTCATCAGTAAACTTGGCTCTATCCAAATCTCCAATTAAAGACCTCAACATTAAAACTAGATCGGTTTTCCACATATTAACACCTAATGAATATTTTCGTAAACCCTGAAGTTGCCGACATTTGTATTCCAGCTTCCGTCTGGAGTTACAACGCTTGCTTGAAGCTCCCAGTTGCCAGCTAAACTCAAATCTCCATCAACAGTGGCGTACTCAATCTTTCCATCCGAACCATCGCTAGTAAAAACGGCAGCCCTACTAAAAGTAGTGCCGCTTGGCGCCCTAAAATATAATGTTTTTGCTGTAGCCGTACTGATATCAGCCGCACTAGTTGTGCCGGTTGAACTAGTATCAAATACAGTAACCCTAAAAACTGTACCGATATCGTTTACGTGAGCCTGTTCTGTAAATGCCATAATATTTTTCTCCTCATATTACATACACAATAAAAAGAGTTTTTTATCTAAAATACAAAAAATACAAATGAAGACCTTACTGTTTGTTGTGAAACAGTGAACATCCCTATTGTGTAATACGTTGGAGCGAAATATGAAGATGGAAAATATGACATATTAACCCGTACTGTCTAGTGTTATAGAACTTCTATTTCCGTTGGAGTCTACGGTGGCAACAATTCTATCTGTGGTATCGTCGGCAGACCTAAATGTAATGGTCGTGGTTCCACCCCCAGTAACCTTGCCAGCCAGAGCAGATAAACATATTTTCATTGCTTCTTCTAGGTTAAATCCATCAACATCGCCAGCAGCAAGTACGTCACTAGATTTTCCAATTATCTTAATCGGCACAGCGTATTCACTCCAAGCTGTACCTGAAATAGTCCCGTTGACCTTACATATCAGCCTATCTCCCTCTGCGGGAGCAGGAGTTACGGACGCAAAAACTATTTCATATATGCCCGTACTAATAGTATTTACGGTTGGGACAGTCGAGAAACCATTTAACCTTGTTGTAGATGTGTTTATTACAGCGGCCACATGAGCGCCCGTAGAATCTATAACATTTACTAAAACCTTAATATCGTCGCCTACATAGGCTGTTTGTTCTCTGCTCATTTTATATTACCTATGATAGTGGGTGAAATTTTGTGCCGCCTGATGGGTCTTGATGCTGGATTGCACCTGAATCCATGTAACTACTGATGTCACTTTTTTCCAGCAGGTATTGGTTGTTGTAGCCGTTCGATGTCGTCGCGATTGTGAAATCACCGGCTGCCGCATCCACATACGGTGATGCTGTATCGACTTTTGCGTAGTAATCGTTCTCAATGTTATTCAAACGACCGCTGACGAAACTTGAGTCGTGATACAAATTATCTGTCATCACAAACCTTTGCAGATTGGAGCCGGTAGAGTTACTTATGGCATATCCACCACAATCCGAAAAAACGCAAGATTTTACGTATAAATCGTTGTCTACTGACTGTTCAATAAAGCTGCCAGTACAGTTATAAAAGGAACAGTTACTTGCGTGCAAAGCAGAATTAACCTTAATGGATAAAGATCCCTGTCCAGAAAAAACACAGAAGTTAATTACCGATGTATACCCTACTTGATCATGCCGAAAGCCATTCGCTCCGCCGACTATCGTGCATCTATTAAGAAAAAAACTTGATTGAGCATATGCCCAAACGCATGTGTCGCTTGTGCTGTTCTTACTAAAGTAGCAATCAGTTAGCATTACACTCGAGGAACGATTACCGAAAACCGCTCGGACAAATCCGGTGTTTGTTGTTGTACTTTCAACTCTGCAACCTATGACCTGTATAGCATTTGTAGAAAAGCCCAGATCAAGAACAGTTCCGACAACAGCGGAACTAAAATGTATTTGCTCAACTGACATATAGCTGCGCATTGAATATGCTGCACCGCTTGAAACGCTATTCGTAAACAGTGGGCAATCTACACCTGATACACGCTGCGTTGTTGGATGTGTATCTAGATCACCAATGGTCGTTTTGTATCCACGCCAAGCAACCGGTGAAGAATTAGTTCCTGCTGTAGCAAACGTCACATTTGACGAATCCGAGTAAGTCCCTGCCTTGACGTTCATCCGATCACCAGCAGCGTAATTGCTTACCGCTTCCGAAAGCGTCCACGCATTAGCCTCCGATGATCCATCGTGTAAACCGCCGCCTGTGACCGTAACGTACTTTTCGCTGAACGCCATTACTCAACCTCCATTAAATTAATTAAGTATATATAACACACGTTAGTTACTCCTTAATGGATGAATAATAGGGTCTGTAGGTTGATCTGGAGGAAATACCGGAGAGTCGTCGTATCCAGCTACGTTATTGAAAGCACCAGCATCTTGGGCGACTCCGGCTTTTCTTAGTTTGCCTGTTATGTCTGTCACTTTAGCGTTAGTGGCAGCAACAATCCCAGCAGAAGAAGCGGTGCCTTTAAGTTTATAATCACTATTTGCAGCATCGACAAATTCCCCAGCGGCTGTACTTTGAATGGTTCCGGTCGCGTCATCAGCCACCAGATTAGACGTATTAGCAAGACTGGCTCCAAAGCAATCACCGTTTACATTAGTTGATATACATTCGTTGACGAATCCATAAGTTCCATCTGTCGCACCGGAGATGCCTAAATTTGTTCCAGTCGTATTCGTAAAGTCCACATTATTTACGGTGCAGTTTTTTACCGTCGAACGGAAAAAAGTTTCTATTCCAATGCTTGTGATAGAACTTGATGTACCGTCGCAAACAATGTTTTCAACAATACAACCGTCTAGCAATGCAGGCCTGCTCCCTCCCGAAAATCCTTTCAAGCCTCTTGAATCGTTCGCCGTCCCGTCACCGCCCCGAATGATAAGATTCTTAAACACGTTAGCCGGAACTGGTATGTATTGAATGGAAGCACCATTGCTGACACTGACTACTGCTGGCGTGTAAGTATTTAATCCCAGCAAAGCATTTGTATCTAGCACTAGTCTTTCCACTAGCAGTTTCGCACCATTCATTGCTCCAACATGCAGAACGGAAGAAACCTGCGCGGAAGAGAATTTTAAGGCAACGCCTTTTGAGTGGTCGCCTTTGTGCCAACTGTCATCATCAACAGTCAAAACAAATTCTAAGCAGTTAGTGGGGCAGGAAATCGTCAAAGGAGACGTTTCGGCAATCCATTGATCCGCACCTGTATCGTTGTAGCATGTGACAACAACTTTACTTTTGGGAAGATCAACCAATGTATTATCAAAGGCCGCAAAGAAAGCTGTAAGACTGTTATAATCTCTATCCGCCCCAGAGCCTACTGAAAACTCAAACACGGGCAGGGCTTGCAACTCATGTTTTTCCACAAACTCATCAGCGTCCGCCCCTTCTTGTTGGAAATCGCCTTCGACCCATGAGCGAAACGGGAATATCTTTGTGGTGGCAGATGCATCTGGAGGTGCGACGTATGCGGGATCTGCGTGCTGGATTGCACCTATGTCTGCATAAGACGTCGGCCCTGCACTTTCAAACAAAAACTGCCGACCATAGCCGTTACTTGAAGAGTCAATAGTAAAATCGTTAGAAGTTGCATCGACGAATGGCGATGCTGTATCAACGGTCGGGTAAAAATCGTAAACAATGTTGTTGGTTCTACCGCTTGTGAAACTTGAATCGTAGTACAAATTGTCTGAAAGCATAACGAATGGCGTTTCTGATCCCGTGCTTTGATTGATCGCGTATCCACCGGCATTGCTAAAAACGCAACTAGATATGCTGCAAGGAGCGTTGCCGTCGGCGTTTCCTGCGGACACCAAGTCTCCACCAGCGTTATGAAAAACACAACTCCTGAAAAATGCTGGCGATGTTCCATTAAAAGACACTGAATTTGTGGCTGAGTTTGTGATTACCGTATTACAAACAACAGCATAGGTGTAAGGATAGATATTTAACCCTATATTTCCTCCAGTTATAAAGCAGTCCAAAATCCTCGCTGCTGAACCTCCTTGGTAAATCCATACAGTATTATCCGCTGTAGATGGAGCCTCAAAATAACACGCGGTTAGGACGTTGTAAGTTCCGGCACTTAGAAACGCCCTCGCTGTCGATGAGGTGGATTTTGTTACCATCCTGCACCTAAAAAAATGAACGCTCTTCCCTCCGGTCTGAACACCTGCTGCAACAAAATTCGATTCAAAGCTGATGTTTGAAAACGCTACATTTGAAGCAGTAATATAAAAACGATCCGTATTGTCAAAAAAAGGAATGTCTGTTGCCTCGACTCTCTGAACCGCAGGCAAATCGTCCAAATCTCCTATCGAAGTCTTGTATCCTCGCCAGTGGACTGGCGTGTACTGCCCGCCGCTGGTTGACCAAGTTATCGCACTCGATGCCGTGTACGTCCCAGCCTTTACGTTTACTCTGTCACCCGCCGCATAATTTGCTACACCCTCCGCAAGCGTCCACGCATTAGCCTCGGATGATCCATCATGCAAACCACCGCCTGTGACCGTAACGTACTTTTCGTTAAACGCCATCTTAATTACCTCCTAATTCATAATATTTTGCACGTAGAAGGTTTCCACCACCCGGAAAATCATTCAAATTAAAGTTTCCATTTGCGGCACTAACGAAGGGGTCGGCGGTTAGGGTGCTGGTATCTACGCTGGTGATCCCCGAAGTTTCGCCGGAAGTGTTGTTTCTAAAAGCGTTTCGATAACACCTGAACAAACCTCCGGTCGCAGTTACGTTGATTCCATATGAGCCATTCGAGTCGAATATATTGTTCCTGATACCCAATGACTTGGCATCAGGAAAACTAAATCCAGCGATAATCATGCCGCTGCTTGTGTTGCCGAGGAACACATTTGAAATAGCTGTTACGTTTGCCGAGTTGAAGTCACAGCCGTTAGCCGTGTTGTTAGAGATAATGCAGTTGTATAAATTCACAGTCCCAGTGTCGATTTCAACGCCTTTCGCGTTTCCATCAGAGATGCACCCAAAGATGCTCAAGCCGTCTGGGCCATCGGCATACAACCCCCGGTCAGTTGCATCACGAAAACTGCAATTAGAAAAGTTGTAGTTTCCTCGCGACAGGCAAGAGAAATTTGTCCAGAAATTGCTTACATGCACATTTTCGATCCACTGGAATCTGTCTGCGGCTCCTTGCTGAAAAGCCTCGATGCCGTACACAAAATTAGTCGCGGTCGTATGCGTTGCGTTTTTGAAAATTGTGTACTCTCGCAATCGCAAAGTGTAAGTCCAAGCAGTCGTAAATGTCCTGACTATCGCATTGTTTTTACAAT
>Ga0316202_10001473_pt1 | contig 18296 bp, 16 predicted proteins | sample 3monrhotite_MG_FD_204934 | JGI IMG/M metagenome (GOLD analysis project Ga0316202, IMG submission 204934) | Microbial mat bacterial communities from mineral coupon in-situ incubated in ocean water Damariscotta River, Maine, United States -... | ecosystem: Environmental > Aquatic > Marine >... | reverse complement strand
GCTTTATCAGCTTTACGTTTTTCTCTTTCTTTTATTTTACGCGCTTGTTCTAATTTTCTAATTTTATTTTGTTCTTTTTGACGTGATTTTTTCGCATTTTCAGCTCGACTCTCCAATGCTTTTATTCGTTTTAATTCAGCCGCTTTAACTGCGGCATTTTTCTTACGTATTTTATCAACTTGGTGTTGAAATTTTTGTTTATTAATAGCGACTGCTTCAATGGGTTTAACAGGTTTAGCTTGCATAGCGACTTGTTGTGCCGTTGGTTTAGGCTTTGATTCAAATTCACCAAGCCCCATTAATAACGCGACAATTAAATGTAAAGCAATACTTAGAGATAAGGCGATTATATACTTCTTTTGCACTTATTTTTTCTCCGGTGTATCAGTCATTAGTCCAACGGATGGAACTCCAGCAACCGTTTGTAACAACACCATAAGTTGTACCACTGCATTATAAGAAACATTACCATCACCATTGACTACAACAGGTGTATTTGGCTCTACAGCTAAGTGTGCTTTTACTAAGGTTGCGACTTCCTCAGCCGACATTGCTTCATTTTTACTGGTGCCAACCGCTAAATAATAATTGCCATCCGCATCAACAGAAGCGACCAACGGTGGTTTAGTATCTTTAGATAACGGTTCTGCATCGGCTTTGGGCAAATCAACTTTGACCCCTTGCGTAATTAATGGTGCAGTAACCATAAAAATAATTAGCAATACCAACATAACATCAATGTAGGGAACAACATTAATCTCTGCAACTTTACGTCGGCGTACCCGAGTATATGAATACATAGCGTTATCCTTTATTTAACTCAGTAGCTGATTGACGCTGTAAAATACTTGAAAACTCTTCCATAAAGTTACCATAACTATTTTCGAGTTTTTCAACGGTGTGACTAAACCGATTAAAAGCCATTACCGCAGGAATAGCCGCAAATAATCCCATTGCTGTAGCAATTAATGCTTCAGCAATACCTGGAGCAACCATTGCCAGTGTTGCTTGTTCAACAGCACCTAGCGCGATAAATGAATTCATTATTCCCCAAACGGTGCCGAACAAACCAATATAAGGGCTAATAGATCCTACCGTTGCCATAAAGGGTAAGTGTGTTTCAAGTTGGTCAACCTCTCTAGATAAGGCAACTCGCATAGCACGATGCGTCCCGTCAACAATTTCAGAAGATGAATTAATCTGGCTTTTTCGTAATCGAGCAAATTCTTTAAACCCTGCAACAAATAAGCTTTCAATACCATGCGTTTGCGGTTTTACTGATATTTCACTATATAGTTTACTTAAATCGGCACCGCTCCAAAATTTGTCTTCAAAGGATTTTAATTGTACTTTTGATTTTGATAGGGCTTGGCTACGCTGAAATATCATGGTCCAACAAGCAATAGAAAATGCTAACAACACTAACATAACAAATTTAACTAACAGACTAGCTTGTAAAAAAAGATCAAATAAAGAAATATCAGCTGACACGTTGTAACGCTCCTAAAATTGTTTGAGGAATAGCACAAACTTTATTATTTATTAAATTACTTTGTGCTAATTGTATAGAGGCAACCTTAATCGTTGCGGTTGCAATTAATTGTTCTTGTTGATTAACAATTTGTTGCTGAAAAATCAAACTGGCTCGCTTTAATAAAGTAATTTGAGATTTAACTGTTAGCTGATCATCTAATTTTGCAGAAGCAATGTTATCCATTTCAACATGTCTGACCACAAAAGCTATATTTTGTTCTAAAAAAGTTGATTGAATAATGCCAAGTTCTCGTAACCATTCTGTACGTGCTCGCTCAAAAAATTTTAAATAATTAGCATAATAAACAATACCGCCTGCATCTGTATCTTCGTAATAAACACGCAGTTTATAAAAATTAAAATGGTTTTCGAGCATGAAAAAACGTTTCTCTAACTATACAGCTAAAATAAGTGCCTATCTTAATTGCATTAGTAGCTGCTCACAAGAGGGAGCAAGCATTGTTTTGGTAAATTTTTGTGAATAATTTCAATAAAAAGAACAAAACCCATCAATAATTTATTCAACCACTATTAATAACTATAGTAAATCTTAAACCACTACAGTAATTCGGATTAGTTTTTCTAATGCAAAAATTGAATTTGTTTAGTTTGCCCTATTAAAAAAACACGACTATTATAGCACTGTGTTCTGAGCTAGCGCAGTGACCAATACTGAAATGGTATAGATTATATAATTTCAAAGATGTTCATTAGCCAGATTACTTATTGAATAGATTTTTTATCTTTTTTTATATGTTCCCTAAATTGTAAACTTCCTTCTATCAACTTCATTTTAAGTTGGCCCGCAATTGATGTTACGGGCTTTTTTTTATCTAAAATTCAATAGAATAATAATAAAATAGACTAAAAACGTTAAAATATTAAGCAGTATCGTACGACAAGGCAATGACTTGATATTAACTAACCATGATTAATCTCTAATTGGTTTATCAAAACCAAAGTGCAAATAAGCTCTATCTGTTGCAATTCTACCTCGAGGAGTACGTTGTAAAAATCCTTGTTGGATTAAAAAGGGTTCAAGTACATCTTCAATAGTTTCTCGTTCTTCACCAATGGCGGCAGCAACATTATCAAGCCCTACAGGACCACCCATAAATTTTTCAATAATAGCCGTTAATAACTTCCTATCCATTAAGTCAAAACCCTCATTATCAACTTTAAGCATTTCTAATGCTAACGCGGATGTTTGTTGATCTATATGACCAGACGTTTTAACTTCGGCATAATCACGAACTCGACGTAGTAAGCGATTCGAAATACGTGGGGTACCACGAGATCGACGAGCTATCTCATGTGCACCAGCTTGCTCAATTGATAAATTTAAAAAATGAGCTGAACGACTAACAATATCGGTTAAATCCCCGACTTTATAAAATTCTAAACGTTGAACTATACCAAAACGATCTCTAAGTGGTGAAGTTAATGCGCCTGCTCTTGTCGTTGCTCCAATTAAGGTGAATGCGGGTAGATCAAGTTTAATTGAACGAGCAGCGGGCCCTTCTCCGATCATAATATCGAGTTGATAATCTTCCATTGCTGGATATAAAATTTCTTCTACAATAGGGCTTAACCGATGAATTTCATCAATAAATAAAACGTCATTTTCTTCTAAATTTGTTAATAATGCAGCTAAATCTCCAGCTTTCTCTAATACAGGTCCAGAAGTGGTACGAATATTAACGCCCATTTCGTTCGCAACAATATTCGCTAATGTTGTTTTTCCTAAACCAGGGGGGCCAAAAATAAGTAAATGATCTAATGGTTCATCACGTTTTTTAGCGGCTTCTATAAATATTTCCATTTGCACTTTTACATGCTCTTGACCTACATAATCAGATAATAATTTTGGTCTAATAGCACGATCAACCTTTTCATCTTCAAAACTTGCAATAGGTTGTATTAAACGATCAGCTTCTATCATATTGTTATATATATCCAAATTTATTTATGCAAAGATATTAAAGTAAAATGTTGTTAAATCATTGCTTTGAGTGCATCACGAATAACATCTTCACTACGGCTACCTTCTTTATATGCCGCTTTTACCGCTTTATCTGCCTGCCCTTGTGTATAACCTAATGACACTAAAGCATTTATAGCATCGCCTTTTACTGGGCTAATAACAAAAGTAGATTCTAATGACGATGACATTACCATACTGCCAGTAGTTGATGTTTCGGTCCCTGCTTGCCAGTCTTTTAAACGATCACGCATTTCAATTAATAAACGTTCCGCTGTTTTTTTCCCAACCCCTGGGATCTTAACCATAGTGGTAAGGTTATCATGAACTACACAACTAACAAATTGATCAGCCGACATTGCAGATAGTATTGCTAACGCTAATTTTGGACCAACACCGTTCACTTTAATTAATAATCGAAATAATTTTCGTTCTATTTTATTAGCAAAACCATACAGTAATTGTGCATCTTCACGCACCACAAAATGTGTAAAAATAGTCGCGTCTTCATTTACTTCAGGTAAAGTATAAAAACTTGTCATTGGTAAAGTTACTTCATAACCAACACCAGCACATTCGATTAAAATTTCAGGAGGAAATTTTTCAATTAAACAACCACGTAATCGACCAATCACAATAATTCACTTAAACCAAAAGAATAATAAAACAACTTTAGCACTATATATTTATACAGTAAAGTGAGTGAATGTAACTTTTTATTTTATTTAATAATCGCTAATAATTTATTAACGTAAACGACGGCGTACTGTTTTAGTAGCTTGGCCTGATAATTTAGCTAGCGCATCATAACTATGAGCATGGCACAAGGCGACAGCTAAAGCATCGGCAGCATCAGCTTGAGGTGTTGAAGGTAACTTTAATATTGCTTTAACCATATGTTGAACTTGGCTTTTATCCGCTGCCCCGGTACCTACAACGGCTTGTTTTATTTGTCTCGCAGAATATTCAGCAATAGTTAAATCACTATTAGTTGCAGCAACAATAGCCGCGCCACGAGCTTGCCCTAATTTAAGCGCTGAATCAGGGTTTTTTGCCATAAAAACCTGTTCAATAGCAAATTGGTCAGGTTTAAATTGCCTTATTATTTCTGAAACACCAGAAAAAATAGTTTGTAACCGACTCGCTAAATCGTCACCTTGACTAAGTGCTTTAATACAACCACTACCTAGATATTCAAAACTACGCCCTTGCTGTTTGATAACACCATAACCGGTAAAGCGCGAGCCAGGATCAATTCCAAGAATAATGGTCATAGCAACATACCTAGGTAAAGTTTGTTTGTGTATTTATTACACTTTAAAAAACGTAATAAAGCGTGATTAAATTCGAGTATACTAATGTCTGTTATAACGATTTTATTCACGCAAGCCAATAATTAACTTTCATTTTTTTCTTTAACAATTTTGGCAATACCTAATTCAGCTAGTTGTGCTGGATTAGCTTGTCCGGGCGCATTCGTTAACGGACACGCTGCAGTAGTGGTTTTTGGAAATGCCATTACATCGCGAATTGAACTTGCTCCTGTCATTAACATCACTAAGCGGTCTAAACCAAAAGCTAAACCGGCATGTGGTGGCGCACCATATTGTAATGCCTCAAGTAAGAAACCAAACTTTTCTTGCGCTTCTTCGTCGCTAATACCTAAAATTCTAAACACAGCGGCTTGCATATCTTGATTATGGATACGTACTGAACCACCACCTAATTCACAGCCATTAAGTACCATATCGTAAGCATTTGATAATGCGCCAATAGGATTGGCTTCAAGTTGCTCTGGTGTTAAATTTGTAGGCGCTGTAAACGGGTGATGTAAAGCGTGCATGTGACCGTCGATTTCTTCAAACATTGGAAAATCAACAACCCATAACGGTTTCCATTCACCTTTAAGTAGCTCTAAGTCTTCACCTATTTTAAGGCGTAATGCGCCCAGAGCTTCTGTTACAACATTGTAGTTGTCTGCACCAAAGAAAATGATGTCCCCAGTGTTTGCATTAACACGTTCTAGTAATGTGGTAACTTCATCTTTAGATAAAAATTTTAAAATAGGCGATTGCAAACCATCAACACCAGTAGCACGCGCGGCTTCAATATCGTTAACTTTTAGCCATGGCATACCTTTCGCACCATAAATGCCAACAAATTTAGTTAATTCGTCAATACCTTTACGCGAAAATGCGCTAGCACCATTTGGCACACAAATTACTGCAACACGACCTTTTTCGTCATTTGCCGGCCCAGAGAACACTTTAAACTCAACCTCTTTTAAAATATCGGCAACATCAACTAATTCTAATGGATTACGTAAATCTGGTTTGTCAGAGCCGAACCGTGTCATAGCATCAAGGTACGTCATCCGCGGAAAGTCACCCAAATCAATATTTAATAAGGATTGAAATAACTCACGGATCATTGTTTCAGTAACCGCCATTACTTGATCACTACTCATAAATGATGTTTCAATATCAATTTGAGTAAATTCTGGTTGTCTATCGGCACGTAAATCTTCATCACGGAAGCATTTTACAATTTGATAATAGCGTTCCATACCCGACATCATTAACAATTGTTTAAACAATTGTGGAGATTGTGGCAATGCAAAAAATTGTCCTTTATGGGTACGGCTCGGCACTAAATAATCACGTGCACCTTCAGGTGTTGCCGCCGTTAAAATAGGTGTTTCAATATCTAAAAAACCTTGTAATTCTAATGAATTACGAACAGCTGAAGTAACTTTAGCTCGAAAACGTAAACGCTCGGTCATTTCACTACGGCGCAAATCTAAATAACGATACTTTAAACGCTGCTCTTCTGAATTGTTTTGATTAGGGTCGAGTGGCAACGGTGCTGATTTATTTAAAATAGTTAACCCTAATCCGAGTACTTCAATTGCACCAGTTTTCATACCTTTATTTACTTGCCCGGCTGGACGAGCACGTACTTTACCGGTTAACTGAACACAAAACTCGTTACGCAAAGTGTTAGCCATAGCAAGTACGTCTGGTAAATCAGGATCATAAACCACTTGAACTAAACCTTCGCGATCACGTAAATCCAAAAAAATCACCGCACCTAAATCTCGGCGTTTATTCACCCAACCACAAAGTTTAACTTCTTGACCAATATGAGATTCATTAACCTCACCACAATAAAGACTGCGCATTTATGTTGTCCTACTTCAATCAGTGACAAATCAAATTTATCTAAAACTTATACTAGCTAAAGTAATTTGACTTATAAAAATGCCGACATTATAAAGCAATAATGACTAATGTCACCGTTAGCATAGGATAATTGAATGTTTAAATTTAAAATAAAAGAAAATTATTTAAGATCACTATTAAAAGTGTAGTTGTTTTTACCTTGTGCTTTCACTTTGTACATTAATGTATCTGCAACTTTAAGCAGTTCAACATCGGTTGTACCATCATCAGGATATAAAGCAATTCCAATACTGCAACTAACACACGTAGTGATAGCTGATAATTCAAACGGCATATTTAACAAATGCAATATCTTATCAGCGATAAAAGCAGCTTCTTGTCCATTATTTAGCCCTGTAAGTAGAAAAACGAATTCATCACCACCAAAGCGAACTAAAGTGTCTGAAGTTCGCACACTGGTTTGAAAGCGTTGTGATAATTTAGTTAGCAACTCATCTCCGACGTTATGTCCATAAGTATCATTAATCGTTTTAAAGCCATCTAAATCAACAAATAATACCGCCATTTGTAAATGTTGTCGTTGATGCAAACCAATAAGGTTATTAAGCCTATCTTTTAGCAAAGCTCTATTACCTAAACCGGTTAATTCATCATGAGTAGCCATGTGCTTCATTTTTTCTTCGAGGCTTTTACGATGCTTAACCTCTTTAAATAATCGTCTGTTCCATACTACAATAATAATAATTACCACTAAAATTAATATGCCGGCTTGTAAAGCAACTCTTAAGACAATATTTTTATTAAAACCTGTATCTACTTTTACGTTAAACCATTTTTCATAAATTTTTTGTTTTGCACTTTTTTTAATACTTAAAATGCCTTTATTCACAATTTTTTGTAACTCTGGCCAATCCTTTCGTATTGCTATGTGAGTACTATCCCACTCAAGTTCATCCATTACAGAAATCATTAAAGCAATATGACTTTCTTTTTTAATTAACTCACTAGCAATAACTAATGGTTCCAACATACCATCAACAGCCCCTTGTTCTATTGCAGATAAACCGATTTGGGTATTGTCTACTAACAGTAACGATATTTGAGGATATTTAGACGTAAACTCACTTATTAATTGATAACCTTTAACAACGGCAATTTTTTTACCATAAAAATCTTTCAAACTTGAATGCTTACCAAATATTTTACGATGCAATATTACCCATGGAAGCTCCCAATATGGCTTTGTAAAAAGCAGCTTATTTTCACGCTTCGGTGTAGGTGATATTCCGCCCGCCATCGCAATTTTTTTATCTAATAATGCTTGATACAATTTACCCCAATTATCAAAAACCACAAAATTGAAATTAATTGTTGAACGTTCACCAATTAATTTAATTATATCAACATTAATTCCACCTAACGTTCCTTGTTCATTAACAAACTCCATAGGTTGCCAATTTTTAACTATACCAACGTCAATTTGTTTATGTTGTTGTAAAAATTCTTTTTCCTTAGTTGATAATACTAATAAATCATTACGTTTTTCAAAATATGAATTGGCTTTATTAGGTATCCATTTTTTTTCAATTGCAATTAATTCATCAATCGGTATTTGCGCAAACCCTTCCTGAATCATTTCAGCTAAAGAATCATTTTCAGCCGATACAAAAGAATAAAGTTCAGAGGTAAAAATGGGGGCTTTAAGTTGGTAAAATGATGATTGTAAATTGGCTTGAATCAATTTTAAATCCATTATATCAGTAGAGCTTACCAACGCATCAATATCGCCGTTTTCAGAGGCATTAAGGAGCATGCTTATTTCAGAGTAATTTCGAATTTTTATTTTTGGGTATTGTGTTTCAATTTGTGATTTATAAGGCGATGTGCCAAATATACCTAATGTATAACCATTTAAATCAGATAAACTTTTAATATTTTTATTTTTTACATTAACATAAACTTTAGACTGTGCTTGATATATATGCCATGCTTTTTTTAGTTCTATATTTTTTTGTTTGTTTATTGGGAAAGCAATCATTACATCCGCAATTTGTTCTTTAACCAACGTGGTTGAAGCCGCTATACCTTCCGCAATAAAATCTATTTTTTGGTCAGTATATTTAGCCCATAAACGCCATAAATCTACAAATAACCCTTGTGGTCTACCTGTTGGAGATAATGCCATATAGGGTGCAATTAGCGGAGAAAAGGCTAATAACAACGTATCATGTTGTTTATCAAGGCCTAACCATTTCCGTTCAATAGATGATTTTTCTTCTAACGAGATTTTAGAAAAACCTTTTTCAATAAAACTAAGTAGTTTTTTATTTCCCTTTTTTACTGCGACGCCATAATTCCATTGACTAAGAAACACTCGCTTACTTTTAGGGAAAAGTTGAGTTAGCTCTTTTGAATGAGAAAAATTATGAGATAACTTATCTATATCAGTAAAAACTAAAATATCTCCAGCTAAGGCAGCTTGATATTTAGCTTTTCGGCTAGTATACGTTTTGATTCTTAATTTTGAATATTTTTGCTTCAGTGTATTTACGTGCGCTGACTTTTCTACAACACCAATAGTATAAGGTTGTAATTGTTTTGCTTTAGTTATATTGGTTAAACTTTGATGTACGTAAAAATAATTTTTGATGGGAAAAAGTGTTGATGAGAAATCGAAATGAACACGGCGCTGTTTATTATTTGCTAACCCCGCATGGATATCTATTTGACCATTTTCTACCTGAGCTAAAGTTTGTGACCAAATTAAAGGAATAAACTCAATTTTAACTCCTTGCTTTTTAGCCCAAAGTCGCCATAAATCAACCATTAAGCCTGAAGCATTTCCATGCTCATCAATAAATTGATAAGGATATGTTGTTTTATTTACAGCAATAGTCAATGTTTTTTGTTGAAAATTGACAGCATTATCTTTGGCGTTAGCAATAGCGTTAAAACCAAATATAATAAAAAAGTAAACTATAAACCTATTGATAATGTACAACCTCTATGAAATCCATTTATCTTTTTAAACAAATATTTTTTTAAAAAGAGAACCTATTATGGTCAAAAAACGTTCGTGCTTGCAAATATTATTTTAAACAAGTTTTATTTGCGCTTTGCTACAGTTAAAATACCCCATTAACAATGTGAAATGTATAATGTATGAACCAATCTAAAGCCGATTTAATCTACTCTAGCCCGCAAAGTAAAATAAAAGACTTTTCATTTGATGAACAAGTAGTCGAGGTATTTCCCGACATGATCAAACGTTCGGTACCGGGGTATCGTACCATTATTGAAACTATAGGACGTTTAAGTCAAAATTATGTTGTAGACAACAGCAATGTTTACGATTTAGGTTGTTCATTAGGCGCTGCAACCTTAGCCATGCGACAAAACATTAAGGTGGATAATTGTCATATAATTGGAGTAGATAATTCATCGGCTATGGTAGAGCGTTGTAGAAATCATATCAATGCTTTTAAAGGCAGAACTCCTTGCTCAATTATCCAAGAAGATATTCTTAATGTAAAAATAGAAAATGCGTCGATGGTGGTATTAAATTTCACTTTACAATTTATTGACAAAGAAAAACGTCAACAATTAATTAATAATATATCTAATGGTATGATTAAAGGCGGTATTCTAGTTCTATCAGAAAAAATTAGTCACACCAACAATATTTGCCAAGATGTTTTAGCAAACTTACATCACGATTTTAAGCGAGCGAATGGTTATAGCGATTTAGAAATTGCACAGAAACGTAGTGCCTTAGAACAAGTAATGAAACCTGATAGTTTAGAAACTCACCAACAACGTTTAGCAACAGCAGGCTTTATACACAGCACTCAGTGGTTTCAATGCTTTAACTTTATCTCAATGTTGGCAATTAAATAACACCAGACAACTTTTTAAGTAGAATAATTCAATGAATCATTTTAATTTTTTTTATCAAAAAATATCCATGAATCGTTTAAGTCATTGGCTTGAAACCTTACCTGTTCAGCTTAATCGCTGGCAACGCGAACAGCTTCATGGTGAATTTAAACATTGGCAAAAAACTTTAGATGCATTACCAACCATTCAAACCAATCATGTTGATTTACAACACAGTGTTAGCGTTGGCAAACGTACTGAAATAAATGAGGGTGAATTCAAACGCTTGGAAAATTTATTACGTAAATTTAAACCTTGGCGTAAAGGCCCTTATCATATACATGGTTTGCATATTGATACCGAATGGCGTTCAGATTTCAAATGGGATCGCTTACAAAATGAAATCAGCGATTTAGCTGGCCGTTATGTGTTAGATATTGGCTGCGGGAGTGGTTATCACTTATGGCGTATGCGCGGTGCTGGTGCCAAATTTGTCGTTGGCATTGACCCTACTCAGCTTTTTTATATGCAATTTAATGCCATAAAACATTTCATTCAAGACGATAACGTAAATTTATTGCCTCTTGGGGTTGAACAATTACCTGAATTAAAAGCTTTTGATACAGTATTTGCAATGGGCGTTTTATATCACCGTCGTTCGCCCATTGATTTTTTATATCAACTAAAAGCACAACTAGTTAAAGGGGGTGAATTAGTGTTAGAAACACTAATTGTTGATGGTGATGTAAATACGGTATTAGTACCAGGTGATCGTTATGCAAAAATGCGTAATGTTTGGTTTTTACCAAGTACAGATGCGATGTGTGCTTGGCTAGAACGCTGTGGTTTTAGCGATATTCGCCTTGTAAACACTGACATTACAGCTTTTGAAGAACAACGAAAAACCGACTGGATAGATACTGAGTCATTACAAGATTTTTTAGATCCTAACGACAACAGTAAAACCATAGAAGGCTATCCCGCCCCTAAACGCGCTATTTTTATCGCCAAAGCATAGATATCAAGGTACGATTATTAAATAGAGCGTTATTTTAAGTGTTTTAAAGGAATGATATGAATTCACAGTGGCTAGAAAGACGATTAACCAAAGTATCCAAACGTCAACAAGATCATCGAACACCTTTTCAACGAGACCGCGCTCGTATTCTCCATTCAGCGGCCTTTCGACGCTTACAATCAAAAACTCAAGTAATGGGCAGTGGTCAAAGCGACTTTTATCGAACGCGATTAACTCATTCACTTGAAGCCGCACAAATAGGCTCCGGTATTAGTGCACAATTACGTTATAAATACCCAAAGCTTTGCCAACAATTATTCACTAAAGACGACACTTTAATTGAAGCCATATGTTTAGCTCATGACATTGGTCATCCCCCTTTTGGGCATGGAGGAGAAGTGGCCTTAAATTATATGATGCGTGATCACGGAGGTTTTGAGGGTAATGGACAAACATTTAGAATACTCACTTGCCTAGAACCGTTTAGCGAAAATTATGGCATGAACTTAACTCGTCGAACTTTATTAGGTGTATTAAAATACCCACAAACCATTAATACATTAACAAAAGAACCTCTCTCTACTGAGCCCAAAAATTTTAGACAACTTAAAGCAAGCGAATGGCATCCTCCTAAAGGCTTGTACGATGATGATCAACAAACTATAACTTGGTTACTATCTCCCTTATCTACTCATGATAAAGAATTATTCCAGCAATACGACAAGAGTAATGCAAAGAAACACGCTAGAACTCAATTTAAATCTCTTGACTGCTCGATCATGGAGCTTGCTGATGATATTGCTTATGGCATACATGATTTAGAAGACGCTATTGTCACAGGAGTTGTCAATAGAGAAGATTTTGACAACCACGTCACCAGTAAATTAAAACAACTTGATGATGAATGGCTACAAAATTACAGTAGCAATCTTGCTGATAAACTGTTTAGTGATTTACACTATTTACAAAAAGATGCCATTGGGGGTTTGGTTAATTATTTGATCACCGCAATTGAACTAATTGATTTAAATAAAGCAGAAAATCAAAATTTCAGTGAGCCGTTATTACAATACAATGCAAAATTACCGCAAATAACGTTAAATGCTTTGCAAATATTTAAACAATTTGTTTTTGATTTTGTGATAAAACAACCAAATATTCAACGAGTTGAGTATCAAGGACAACAGATTGTTATGGAGATATTTGAAGCACTCGCTTCAGATCCATTGCGTTTATTACCTAAAAACACAGCAAAACGCTGGCAACAAGCGGATAATAATAACGAAAATCCACAACGTGTTATTGCAGACTATGTATCTGGAATGACCGATGAATATGCAACAAAATTATATAGTACTTTATTTATACCGCATAATAACCCTGCATTTAGGGTGTAAACAAAAAAACTATATACCCATTTTACTTGGTTACGAAATCGCAAGTGACAAGGGTATTGACCCCACAATTATAGTGTTCTTAAATACAGCCCTGCCTCAGTAGAATATCCCAAAGATTTACTAACAATATTGTTTTCTTTATTAAGAATGTAATAACTTGGGTAGGCTTTAACTTTAAATGCCGTTTTTATTTCGTTATTACCATAAGCTATGGGAAAGCTTAAATTATGGCGTTTAGCAAAATCAATGACTGACTGTCTACTTTCATAATCAAGAGCTATAGCAATAATTGCAATGTTACTGTTTTTTTGATGAAGCCCTTCTAAATTTTCAATACTTAAATTGCATACCTGACACCAAGGAGCAAAAAAGTACACCACCGTCGTTTTATCTTCTGCTTGTACAAACAGCTGTTCACCATTAAGTTTTTCAACCACGAAAGTATTCATTGGCATTGTACTGTCACTTGCCAACATGCTGTTTTCACGAAACCATGAGGCTACATTAAAAACCAGAATAAAAAATAGTATTTGTAAGGTAAGATTACGAAGCAAAATAATTCCAATATTGATTAATAATATTAATTATTAGACCTTATATAGTTAAAATCTATTCAAAAAAAATCCGAGGTTAACTCGGATTTTAATTTTACTGATGATAACTAATGTACTAAGGCTTAGTTATTAATTTAGATCCTGATCTTCGTCAGGATGATTGTATTCATAACTAAACTCTGTCATGTAGAACTTGTTTCAAGCATCTATTTTTATACTGAAATATTAGTTAAACCATTCATATACGGTTGTAAAATGGTTGGTACATCAATACTGCCATCGGCTTGTTGGTAGTTTTCAATAATTGCCACTAAAGTACGCCCTACCGCTAGACCTGAACCATTTAAGGTATGTAACAACTCAGGCTTTTTACTTTCGCTACTTCTATAGCGTGCTTGCATACGACGTGCTTGGAAATCCCCCATGTTTGAGCAAGATGATATTTCACGATAAGTATTTTGTGCAGGTAACCACACTTCTAAATCAAACGTTTTCGTAGCACTAAACCCAATATCACCAGTACATAGCGTTACAGTACGATAAGGTAATTCTAATTTTTCTAAAATAATTTCTGCATGACGTGTTAACTCATCTAATGCTGACATTGAGTTCTCAGGCTTAACTAATTGTACCATTTCAACTTTATCAAATTGATGTTGGCGAATTAAGCCACGAATATCACGCCCTGATGAACCTGCTTCGCTACGAAAACAAGGGGTATGTGCAGTCATTTTGATAGGTAATTCAGCTTCTTCAAAAATCTCATCACGTGCTAAATTCGTTAAAGGTACTTCAGCAGTAGGAATTAATGAAAAGGTACGATTATTTAAATCGGTATGAAATAAATCTTCGCTAAATTTAGGTAATTGACCTGTACCAAATAATGAATCGTGATTCACTAAATAAGGGACGTACATTTCTTGATAACCATGTTCTTCAGTATGTACATCTAACATAAATTGGGCTAATGCGCGATGCATACGGGCTATTTTACCGCGCATAACAACAAAACGTGTACCGGCTAATTTAGCACCTGATTCAAAATCTAAACCTTTATTTAAAGCGGTGGCAACATCTACGTGGTCTTTAACTTCAAAATCAAATTCGCGTGGTGTACCCCAACGTTTTAATTCAACGTTGTCCTCTTCGCTAGCACCTTGTGGCACCGAATTGTCAATCAAGTTTGGTACAGCAGCAACAATAATGTGGATTTCGGCTAAAACACTATCTTGTTCTTCCTTCGCGGTATCAAGTGCATTACCTAATTCGCTTACTTCAGCTAATAACGGCTGAATGTCTTCACCACGCGCTTTTGCTTGGCCAATAGATTTTGAACGAGTATTACGCTGACTTTGCAATTCTTGTGTTGTCACTTGAATAGCTTTGCGCTGTTCTTCTAATGTCGTTAATTTTTCTACATCTAAGCTAAAACCGCGTTTAGCCAAGGCAGCAGCCGTTGTTTCGATATCATTTCTAAATAATTTTGGATCAAGCATATTTTTGTCGCTATTTGTCTGTTTGGTAATTTAAAATCTGTTCTAATTCTTTTTAACTTGCATAATATTTATGCGTAATTAAATACATACCTAGTGCTGCGGCGAGTATACACAAGGTAACATTTAAAACAATATTCAATATTGCTTTAATAAGTTCGCCTTGTTGAAACAGCAATAGCGTATCTAAAGAGAACGTTGAAAATGTCGTTAACGCTCCTAAAAACCCAATACCTATGAGCGTGCGATGCACAGTTAACTCTAAGGTACCGTGCTCTAAAAATCCGTATAGTAAGCCCATAAATAATGAGCCGATAATATTAACGGTCAAGGTGGCAAAAGGGAAACCTTTTCCGAGCCAATTCAATACAACTTGCGAAATAAAAAAGCGCAAACAAGCGCCACAGGCTCCGCCAAGTGCAACAAAAGCATAAAGTGAAAAAGTATTAATCGCGTTTAACATGACTTTGTCTATTTAGTTGATTTAAGTAATTTTGTTTTTCTTTCAATTTTTTCTCTAAACCACGATCACTTGGCTGATAAAAATTCGTATCTAAACATTGCTCTGCAAGCTCTTTAGGAAAATAACATTCTCCTGCAGCAAACGCATTTTCTTCATCATGAGCATAACGATATTCTTGTCCGTGTCCTAATGTTTTAGTAATACTACTCGTGGCATTTTTCAAATGAACAGGTACATCTAAATTTGCCGTTTCTTGTGCTAATATTTTAGCTGCATTAAAAGCACAATAAACAGCATTGCTTTTTGGAGCTAACGCCATATAAACAGTCGCTTGTGCAATAGCTCGTTCACCTTCACTTGGCCCTACTCGAATAAAAGTATCCCATGCATTTAGAGCTAACTGCATAGCACGAGGATCAGCATTACCAATATCTTCACTGGCTATCGCTAATAAACGTCTTGCGACATAAAGCGGATCACCCCCGCCAGTTAATATGCGCGCATACCAATACAAAGCAGCATCAGCATCTGAGCCACGGACCGATTTATGAAATGCGCTGATCATATCATAAAAAGCGTCTCCACCTTTGTTATACAAAGGAATTTTATTACCCGCAACCTCTAAAACTTGTTTACTAGTTATGATCCTTTGTTGATTATTTTCCGTTTGAGAAATAATTAAATCAAAACACTGCTCTAATAAATTAAGCAAACGTCTTGCGTCACCGCTGGCACTTGAAATTAAAGCTTTATGGGCTTGTTCATCAATAACAATTTTATTCTGTTCTGTGACGCTATTTGGTAGATTCTTATTCAACAAATTAATTGCCCGCGATAGTACTAATTGTAAATCATCTTCAGATAACAATTTTAATTGATAAACACGTGCTCGAGATAAGATAGCTTGATTGAGTTCAAAAGCAGGATTTTCAGTGGTAGCACCAACAAAAATAATCGTACCATCTTCAATATGTGGTAAAAATGCATCTTGTTGAGATTTATTAAATCGATGAACCTCATCAACAAATAATAAGGTACGGTGTTTGCTCGCTATTCTACGTTGTTTGGCATTATCTATGGCTTGACGAATTTCTTTAATACCCGATGTTACGGCTGAAATACGCTCTATTTCAGCATTAGCATTAGCCGCGATAATTTCAGCTAAAGTTGTTTTACCTGTTCCGGGTGGCCCCCAAAAAATAAGCGAATGGCAATGACCCTGTTCTATTGCTACACGCAGTGGCATACCAACAGACAATATGTGCTGCTGGCCAACATAGTCTATTAAAGAATTTGGTCGTAATTGTGCGGCAAGGGGCGAAAATTCATTCACTGAAACGTTATTACAACTCGAGGAAAGTAATGCATCATTTTGCTGTTCAGCAAACATATCTAAAGAATTAGCCATCATAGTAGTTTTATTAATATTACTCATACTTACTAACGTTGATCATCAATTTCAACGCCTTCTGGCACCGTAAAACGAAATAAATCATTTTCTTTTGTCGACAATTTTGTCACGTTAGTTAATTTCACACGACTTAATTGTCCTGTGGCATCTAAAATAACAAACTCTTCTAATTGTGTGCTTGCATTGTTACTAAACGATAATTCCAACGATTTTACTTGGCTATCGTTATTTTTCGATTTGATCAAATAACGGTTTTTAGCGATTCGCTCTACTTCATAATCTCTCCAAATAATTTTACTTGGATTCGATAATAATAAAATAGGTGTATTGATAATCGCATCTGTAACAGAATAAACCGATACTTGTTCAATAAAAGGATCATACAGCCATAATGCTTTGCCATCTGAAACAATTAATGATTCATTAGGCTCACTTATTTGCCAATGTAACAAGTTAGGTTTACTAACAGCTAAGCTACCTGCATTTGTTTGAATAGCTTTACCATCAGCATCAAAAATTTTTTGTGAAAATTCAGCTTTAAAAGAAGAAAGCTGTTCAATTTTTTTCATCAGCTCTTGTTTAACTGACAATATTTCAACGTCATTAACTTTATCTGGTGCCGATATTTCCGTTGATGATGAAGTTATTTCACTTGAATAAGTATTAGCATAAATAAATACTGAAAAAGTTACCGTAAAACTCAAGCTAATAACACGACTAAACAAAGCTTTTTTAAACATAATAAAAATGATAAATCCTTAATTTTAAATTTATACTGGCGGTGGTGCTAATACTTCACGCGCACCATTATTTCCAGGATGACTAACCACACCTTGGTTTTCCATATCTTCAACAATACGCGCAGATCGATTATAACCAATTCTAAATTTACGTTGTATACTCGAAATTGAAACTCGTCGGCCTGCTGTTACAAAAGCCACCGCTTCATCGTAAAGTGTATCTAGCTCTTCAGCACCACCTTCGGCTTCTTCACCCGGTAGCAAAATATCTTGTTCATATTCACCAGAACGAATTTCTTCAATGTAGTTTGGTTCTCCCCGATCTTTCCAGTCTTTTACAACGGCATGCACTTCGTGATCATCAACAAAAGCGCCATGAACACGTGTTGGCACACCTGACCCTGGAGGTAAATAAAGCATATCTCCTTGCCCTAAAAGCTGTTCAGCTCCTTGTTGATCTAAGATCGTTCTTGAATTTAGACCCGATGAAACCTGAAACGCCATACGTGTAGGAATATTTGCTTTAATTAAACCCGTAATAACATCTACCGAGGGACGCTGTGTAGCTAAAATTAAATGAATACCAGCAGCACGCGCTTTTTGTGCAATACGCGCAATTAACTCTTCGACTTTTTTGCCAACCGTTAC